>SDBV01004820.1_pt1 | contig 19207 bp, 22 predicted proteins | sample 2277081 | NCBI WGS metagenome assembly SDBV01 (sample SAMN10402039, study PRJNA504765) | marine sediment metagenome | isolation source: marine sediment core GS10_PC15, 223 cmbsf | place: Arctic Ocean: Southern Knipovich Ridge | collected 2010
CTGCTCTGGGTCGACTGTAACGCTTTAATCGCAGTCATTATCCCAGGTCAGGGGGCCTTTCACGCGGCAATCCGGTCACAAATCGCGCGAACGTTCGATATTTTTCGGTGGATCCAGGCTTATAGACTTGAAGGCGTGGAAGTAGACGAACGAGTCGCACGAGTACGAGAACGCTACGTCCGCGCAGCCGCATGGATGCGTGAGCGCCATCCGCTCGTTGACCGTGGCCTATACCGCCTCCAAGCAGCGAATAGCTACATAGGATGGTGGAACGGTGCGTCCTGAAGCGTCCAAGTTCTTCTTGAGGGATTTGGGGGCATGCTGTGTCTGGCCTGCGGGTGTGAATCCCGTCTGGGTAGGTATCGGAACGCCTGGTAGTAGACCCCGGTTTGTTGGAGAGATCTGGCGGGCTGAGCGGGGTGTCGAAAGCCTCTTTGGAGGGAACAAGCGTGCGGGCCGCAGCTTTGAGCGAATTCTGCAGCCTCGACAAATTCACAATGGGGGAGCCGAGCCGCTCATTTCGCGGCGAAGGCCATGTTCAACATGTCGAGTTCCGAGTGGCGTGTTGAGTCCCTGTGGTGGCTCTCGTGATCATCCTGAGGCGAGTGCCGTGACGCGGAGGTTTCGATCAGGTAGTGTTCACGCAGGTTCGGTCCAACTAACCAAAGACAGGCAAATGCGCAAGCGACTGGTTCTCGTCACGGGTGTTCTTGTGGCACTGTCCATGTTCGGAGCAGCATGCTCGAGTTCGTCCAACGACAGCGCTGAGCCGACAACGACTGAGCCGTCGCCCGAGGCGACGACAAGCGCGGCAGGCGATATCGCCAAAGGTGAGAAGCTCTACGCAAGTACCTGTGCGGCATGTCACGGCGCCGACCTGCAGGGTGTTACGAACCTCGGCAAGCCGCTCGCGGACAGTGCATTCGTGAAAGACACATCCGACCAAGCGTTGGTAGTGTTCGTCACCGAAGGTCGGCCGGCGTCGTCATCCGACAGCACGACCGGTGTCGACATGCCACCAAAGGGCGGCAACGCGGCACTCACCGAAGCGCAGATCCAAGATATCGTTGCATTCTTGAAGTCTAAGAACTAGTCGAGGACAACTCTGGACTACCAGGTCACGGGGCGTTCGTCCGAGTAGCACGGCTATCTGGGGCTATCGCATGAATCCAAAGCCAGTCGTTACATCTTCGCCGGAGGTCGTAACCGAGTCGGGAGGTTCGGCTGAGTCCGGTGAGGACGATTCGTCTGGAGAAGAAACATAGAGCCGGTTAGATCTGCGAGCGCTGATTCGACCGGCCTACACGGTTCATTTCACGGTCATGACGCAGTTGGTTCCATTGATTTGGCAGCCCGTTGCGTTTTGAAGCGTGCCGGTACCCGTGAATCCAAGCGTGATCGAACCGCCGGCCGGGATCGTGGCGTCCAGGTCGCGTTCGTGATTTCGTGTTGGTTTGCGGCGACGACGTGGACGCCGTTCCAGAGGCTCGATACGGTCGATGCCGAGTCGAACGTGAGTTTCCATCCGTCGATCGCCGTGTCACCGTTGTTCACGATGACGATCTCAGCGACGTAGCCACTGCCCCAGTCGGATGTCGTGCGCAGATCGACTGAGACGTCGGAAGCGATCGGGTGTTGCGATCCAGACGGACGGCAAAATCGTCACCGCCGGCCGAGCGGACCCGGCCGGCACGGCCGGGTTCACGGTCGTGCGTTACAACAGCGACGGCACGCTCGACACGACATTCAACGCGGGCGGCGCCACGCCCGGCACGAACACGACAACACTCGGCGCCTACGCGCAGGCTCTTGGTGTTGCGATCCAGACGGACGGCAAAATCGTCACCGCCGGCGAAGCGAACCCGGACGGCACGGCCGGGTTCACGGTCGTGCGATACGACGGCACCCCTCCTCCACCGCCACCTCCCCCTCCTCCACCGCCACCCCCGCCGACACCGACGAGCGAGGCCGCAGATCAGACGGATCAGACACGTGGAGCGGGCACGTCGACGTCAACACTCGCAGCATCCACGTTACCGTTCACCGGCAACGCCGCGATGCTTCCGATCCCCGTCACAGTCGGCATCGCGTTGTTCGTTCTCGGCGCGTTCATGTCGCGACGCCGCAAAACGTGAACCGAAAACCGGCGCCGACCTGACCAGCAGACATATTCCACCCAAATATCTCTACTCAAGCCAACATCAGCGCTAAACGGCCGTTATCGTGACACGATGAAACCAGTCAAAAAGAAGACGGTTACGCTCGAAGACGCGGTCGAGGCGTTCTTCGTCGACCGCGATCTCGCCGCGAACACACGCGACACATACCGGCCTGTCTACCGGATGCTGATCGTCGACCTCGGACCGCAAACGTCAATCTCTACGATCGAGGCGGCCGACATCAAAAAGGTCATGGCCGACCGCTGGGGCGACGCGGCGCCGAACACCTGGAACAGCCGTCTTGGCATCATCGGGACACTCTTCACATACTGCCGGCGTCAAAACTGGACCGACCTCAACCCGGCCGAAACCATCGAACGACGACGGCCACCCGAAGACAACACGAAAGCGATCAGCTACGACGAACTCGACGCGCTCTGGACCCAGCCCGACATCGACCTACGCGAAAAACTCCTCTGGCACATGCTCTATTCGACTGCGGCCCGCGCCTCAGAAATACTTGCCCTCGACATCGAAGACCTCGACCGGCCACGCAAACGCGCGGCGATCATCGACAAAGGCGGCCACCGCGACATCGTCATCTGGGACACGACCACAGCGCGGCTCATCCCCAGATACATAGGCGACCGAACCCACGGGCCGCTCTTCGTCACGAAACAAAAGCCGACGATCCTGCCAACCGACGACGACCGCTGCCCCGACACCGGACTATCCCGACTGTCCTACCAACAAGCATGGAAAGACTTCCGCGCCCTCACGGACGGATGGACTTTGCATCAACTCAGACATTCCGCCCTCACCCACCTCGGCGAAGCCGGCGTCTCCGGTCCTCTCCTCATGGCAAAAAGCCGACACCGAAACCTCAACAGCCTCGCCCGCTACGTCCAACGATCAATCGAAGCCGTCGCGCAACTAACCGCAGACCACGACCACGCCCGCCGAACCTCCTAAAACTTTCCAGCTAGTTTGCGGCCTGGGTCACGTTCGGGAGTATCAGGCCTCTACCGGGTCGACCGGGTCGACCGGGTCCACAGGAACGGTACCGAACGGGATCACCGTGCCGTTCAACGTCGCCTCGGAAGGTGGGACGAACGCTCCGCTGTAATTTCCGCCGAGCCCGATTGTCACGCTCTGGCCATCGGCGATTGTCCCGTTCCACGAGGCCTTCGTGACGGTGTGCGTGTTGCCTTTGGCGCTGCGCTCGCCGTTCCATAGGCTCGTTATCGTCGGGTCCATCTCGAAGACGAGTTTCCAACCGTCGATCGGTTGCCCACTGCCGTTTGTGATCGTCATGTCGGCGTTATATCCGGTTCCCCAGTCAGTCGTCTTGTCGAACGACACGGACACGCCGTCGATGGGCTGCGCAGGGTCGACCGGGTCTACAGGGTCGACCGGGTCTACAGGGTCGACCGGGTCTACGGGGGCGACCGGGTCTACGGGGGCGACTGCCCCGCCCATGAACGCGGAAGCGAACGACCATTGCGGATCACCAGTTCCGTTGCTCATTGGGCCTGCCCACGGCGAGGGTCAGACCTGACGGAAGCACCGGCAGTGTCAGCGAAACGTTTAGCGGCTTTCCCGCAGCGGCGCGGTCGGCTTGTAGCGAGGCTACCGTCTCGAACCGTCGGGCGACCGCCTCCGGACTCGCGATCGCAGCACCTTCGATGTCGAAGTCGATACGGTCGACGTCATAACGGTCGAGAACCGACTCGTATGCGGCGCCCAAGCTGGAGACGTCGCCGCAGGCATCGGCGAGCGGAACGCCGTTTGCCCCGCCGAAACCGATGATGACATCGCCGCCGCTTGCACGCAGAGCCTGAATTTCGGAAACCATGTAGTCGGAGTCGACGCCGTTCGTGACGAAGCCGCCCCACGCTGCCTTGCAGGTACCGTCGGATTGAATGAATGCCAGCGTGAAGTTGCCGATTCCACTCTCCGCTGATGCCGATGCGAGATCGATCGGTGGCCAGAGAGTTGTATCGGAGTATGGGGCGAACACGACATCGTTTTCCGATGCCCCCCCGGGTTTGGCGCAACGAACGGCACGGCGAGAGCGCCGGCCATCACCGACGCCAGGAACGCTTTAGCGCAGCATCATGGATCTGAAGTCGGCGATGTCGGCCGCGTCGAAGCCCGCGCAGTCTCGCGCGAAACCCGCGGCGCTGCCGTGACGCTGTTCGAGTTCGGCCCATCCTGCTCGAAGGAATTCGCGGTCCACGTAGAGCAGGCCGCGCAGCCAATCGAGGTCGAGTTCTGACGCGGGGCGCCCCGCTCGCTCGCCGAGCGCGGCCTCGAGTTTGGCAAACATGGCCCGATTGACCGCCTCGCGATAGCGGTTCGAGAGCATGTAGTCGTATTCGACAGTGTCCCACGGGACGCCGAGTAGTGACAGCACGATTGCAGCCCCGAGTCCGGTACGATCTTTGCCGGCCTTGCAGAGGAACACCGCCGCCGTGTCGCATTCGGCGAGTACACGGACGAGCCGGCCGAACTCGTCTGACCAGTCACGGGCGAGTGAGCGATATACCGCCTCCATGACGTCGAATTCAGGGGCGCCGAAGTCGCCGGAGTCGAAGCGGTCACGAATCTGATCGCCGAGGTCGTCGGCTTGGCCGATTGGGATCTCGACGACGGCCGTTCCCTTTGGCGTCATGCCGCGGCCGGCATTGCCGAGTTCTTTGTCGGTGCGCAGGTCGATGCATTTGTGCACGTTGAGGGACTGGATTGTCCGCCAACTAGACGTAGCCAAGCGATTCAGCTCGCCGGACCGGTAGATTTTGCCGCGAACCACCGTGTGGCCGTCGAGCGTTCGGTAGCCGCCAATGTCGCGGAAGTTGTCTTGGCCGTCGAGAGCGACCCGTCGCCAATCGTCGTCGTTCATTCGGACATCACACTAGATGCGTGCCGTCGACATCGGGAGTTCAGCGCCAAGACGGTTTTGGCTCGACTCAGGACTCAAAGGGATTCGGGTATCCGTTCGCCTCCAGGAATGCGATCATGGCTTGGGCGCCCGCGCATCCGATCTCTTCGTAGGTGAGCATGTCGTCGAGTGAGTCAGCGACGAAGTTGGTCAATTGGTCGAAATACGTCCCTCCGACAGGCTCCCAATCGAGCCCAAGGCCCTCGGCGGCGGCGATCGTCAAGAAGAACTGGAAGCTTCCGCAGTTCGAGTCAGGGATCGGGCCGGGGTCGGGCTCTCCTCCATTGTCGCCGGGCTCGACAGCATCTTCGACTGGGGGCGGTGGGTCTGAGCAATAGTCTTCGAGGAAGGCTTCAACACGGTCGCGCAAGGCCGTGCTGCCCGTTGCGGATGGTCCGGCTGCGGTGTCATTGCGATACGCAATGAGATCGTTGTACCCATCGACGGGAAAGCCGGATATCGACTCGGCCGCGTCAACGAGTTGCGTGAGCCAGTTGGCGAGGCGGGCAACAAATGTCGGGATGTCCTCGCCGCTACTCGGGCCAACACCGAGATCGGCGCGCATCGCTGCGTAGATCGAGCAGAAGTCCACAGGGGCGGCCTGGCCTGAACTGGAGTTGCCAACGGTCGGAGGCTCGGAATACGGCGGTTCTGCTTGGTACGGCCCTGCGACGATCACGACCACGCCGGCCGATGTCTCGCCGGCGATCGGTGTTGGCTCACCAAGTGGGTTGCCACATGCGCACCGCACTCGCGGAACGCCGAAGTGGTCGACGAAAACTGCCGTGCCAGCTTCGAGTGTCGCTTGGAACGCGGTTGTCTGACCGTCGGCGAAACCATTGTTCGAGACGCGTGTGTCGCGAGTCAGCACGACGGCTTCGAGATCTCTCACGTACGCGGCGACCTGGACGGCCTCGATTCCAAGTGCGGTGCTCCACGCCGCGGCCTTGGCGGGATTCGCCTTGAGAAACTGGGTCAACTGGTTGGCATCGCACACCGCGTTGTCGCCGCTTCCGCCGTACAGTCCAGGTGTGTTGCCCGCCTGGACGACTCCCGGCCGTAGTGCGGCCGTCTCCGGTAGGTCGATCAGCTCGGACGTCGCCGTCTGGACCGAAGGCGTGAAAGGATCTCGTCCCGGACTCGCTGCGAGTTCGTAGACGACCTCAGTGGCGCCGTTGTCGCTATCTTGGTCGCCGCGTCCGGTGATTTGGTCGATGCCGCTGCAAGCGGTCAGCGCAATCGTGAGTGTCAGTGCCAGGGCCGCAATGCGCCGCATGGTTTCTCCTTGTTTGTGTCATATCGATGACACGCCACGAGGAGATATCTCAAAGTTTCCAGATTCGCAAAACGCCGTTGCGGGAGTGTTCAGCTCACCTTGGAGTCGAGCGGCTGCCGGCGGTTTGGCTCGACGAGCGGGCGGCCGCTCGATCGGTTCGTTCATGTTCCCGGCGAGCTGGATGCAGGCAGTCAACCCGATCGCGATCATCATTTTCGCCCCGCTCTTTGCCCTGATGTGGATCGAGCTGGGCAAACGAGCGCCGTCGCTGCCGGCGAAATTCGCGATCGCAATCCTGCTGGTCGGGGAGTCATTCGTTTTCATGGCTTTGGTGAGCAAGCTTGCCGAAGTCTCACTCGTACCGTGGGAACTGCTAGCCGGATACTTCCTCATCCTTGGCCTTGCAGCGGTCGTCATGTCGGCCATATTCGCGACCCAAATCAAGCGGCTGAAGGGCCTCATGGGGGGCGTGCATTGACGCCACAGCGCCTCGCGGTAGCGTAGGGACCCGAAATGAACGATTCCCCGGACACTTCATCGCCCGCTGCAATAGCGCTCGATCTCGACGGCGTTGTTTGGCGCGGCAAAACGCCAATACCTGGTGCATCGGAAGCGGTCATGCGACTCCGATCGTCGGGATGGCGGGTCGGTTTCGTATCGAACAACTCGGCGCGGACGGTCGAAGATGTTGTGGATCGTCTCGGCAGGGCGCACATCGACGCGGCGCCCAGTGATGTCGTGACTAGCGCTCAGGCCGCCGCCACGTATCTCCGCAGCGCTTTGAGCGAAGGCGATCAGGTTCTCGTCGTCGGCGGAGCCGGCATCGTAGAGGCGCTCGAAGCGCAGGAACTCGTGCCGGTTGTACCCAACGGGGGCTCGACGTGCAGGGCCGTGGTCGTGGGCTACGACCCAGCGTTCGACTATCAACGCCTCGACGCGGCGATGCAGGCCATCCGCGCGGGAGCGTTGTACGTGGCGACGAACACGGATGCGACACTCCCCGTCGAAGGCGGAGTACGGCCCGGCGCGGGCGCGATCGTTGCGGCGGTGAGCGCTGCCGCCGAGGTTTCGCCGCTAGTCGCGGGCAAACCACACGAGCCGATAGCCGAACTCGTGAGGCGTCGGCTCGGCACGGTGGGTCTGGTCGTCGGCGACAGGATCGACACCGACGGGGCGCTTGCCGACACGCTCGGCTGGCCGTTCGGGCTCGTGCTTTCGGGCGCGACGACTCGTCCACCCGATCCGGCGCCCCGTTTCGTCGCGTCCGACCTCGCCGAACTCGCCGGAACTCTCACTAAAGGGCCTGGTCAGTTGGAAGGCAGACCGTCGTGACGGGACCCAGAGGGCGCGATATCGGCGATCGTGAACGGTCCCTAGAGCAACAAGAGCAGTAGTCCCCACACGGTTAGCCCAATCCAGAGTCCGATTTCGGCCGTTTCTGTCCAGGGCTGAGATCGTTCCACGGCCCCGACTATGTGAACCGCGGCTAGCAGGGCGCCTGCGAGCACCGCCAGAAGCAGCATCACACTGGGCGGGTCTTCGGCGCTGCCCGCCACGATCATTGCTACGCTCACCGCGCCTGCCACCGCGCCCAATGAGCGGGCGAAGTACACGGTCAGTCTCGTGTCTTTGGGCAGGTCCCATCGAAATATCCGTGCCCAGCGGAGAGGGACGAGGAGCAACGGAAGCGCGAATGCGGCGAGTGTTGCGATGCCCACTGTGAGCAGAAACGTTCGTGTCACGCTGCAATCCTATGTCTGACGGATGATTTCAGAATCTATCGGCGCTACGATCGCTGTGGCGAACTTCGAGTGCCGAATCGGAGCCGATGATCGACAAGTCTGAACACCACCGCAGCCTCGAGCGAATGTATCTCGCCGCGCCGGTGAATTGCTTCTACGAGCCGCGGATCACGGTCGGCGTCGGCACGTCCGAGATTGAAATCGACCTCGACGAGAAATTCTTCCATGCGGCACACGCCGTGCACGGATCGGTCTATTTCAAGATGCTCGACGACGCTGCCTTCTTTGCCGCGAGCAGTATTGAAGACGAGGTCTTCGTGCTGACCACAGCCTTTACGACCTACATCACACGGCCCGTGTCGAGTGGAGTGATGCGATCCGTCGGACAGGTCGTCAACCAGAACAGAACCCAATTCGTTGTCGAAGCGATCGCGTTCAACGGCGACGGTGTTGAGATTGCTCGCGGGAATGGCCTCGTGGTTCGCGGGTCTGTCCCGCTCGAGCGAGCCGCCGGCTACTGCAACAATGCGCACCGCGACGGCTCACGCCGAGGCCGGTGAGTGAGCATGACAAAGCCCGCGATGCCAGGCGATGTACGCTCGATGTCATTGGAGGCCGTCTAGGCGTTCGCGATACTCCTCGCCGGTGATCTTGCCGCGGGCATAACGCTCGGCGAGGATCTCTTCGGCCCGGTTCGACACGCGCGGTGGTTGACGGGAGCTACGCACCCCCCAAACGACGGCGGCGGCGATCGCTGCGACAACGAGCGTCATCATGATCGGCATCAAGATCCAAATCCATCCGCCGTTCCAACTCCACATCATCTGGCCACCATCGTGGCTGGCATCGGCGACGACTTGAGCTACACGCGCTGTAGTGTTCATCGATGGACCCTCCTCAACTGAAGTGCTCGACCGGCCTGACCTAGGTTGCGGGCCGGGTCCCGTGCTTCGGTGCGACGGGAACTCTGCGTCGGCGCCCAACAAGGTCGGCAGGTTTCGGGCCTCGGGCCTGTCTCGGTCCGAATCGGAGCAAGGTAGAATGCACCTTGACTTCGAAACTTATGATGTCCTGGTCGGCGCGCCTAAAATGTCACAACCCGATCGTAGCCGACATAGGCATTGGCGGCATCCACCGATGTGCCGAAGCCGCTGTTCTTGCCGACGAAGTCGTCTTCGGTGACGCCAAGGGCGCGGCCACTGGGTTCGCAAACAGAAACCCGCACGCCACGGGCAAAAAGGAAGTCCATCAATTCCTTCAGTGGCGGCACACCGACACCTTGAATCTGCTCCGCAATGTGGTCCTTGATCAACGGCGCGGCTTCCAACATCAGAATGATGCCGGTCTCGTGCCCTGCCTCGATAACGCCCTTTGCCTCCATAAAAGGAAAAGTGGCTCTCGTAGGATCACCCGTTCCGTGGGTCCCAACGAAGAGGACTTTTGTCATCGTCGGTGCCTCCGTGAGACGTAATCCGGGATTCCCCATTTCGTTCACCCATGCCGACAGAGGGTACGAATGAGGTGGCTGGAACTTACCGCCGGTCTCTTGTGCCTGTCAATCCTCCCTCGCTCCTGCGCCGCCAGACCGAACCGGGACCGGACTGCATCACCGCACGTGGATCGTGGCCACGGTTGATGTTCGCCCCGCGATCTCGAATCCCGACGGAGTAGTTTCGACCGACACGCCCTCGTCTTCGAGTTCTGTGATCCACGTGGGGTGCGCACCCGAGTCGAAGAACGCGACGCGGACCTCGCCCGCCGTGACTCGCGCTAGTTCGCGTAGGCCTGCCCGACTTTGATCTCCGCCGGCGTTGCTCGGCGAATAGGTCGTCAGCGTGAGAGAGAACGAATCGTCGCCGAATGGAAGTGAGACAGGCGAGGCCGCCACATACGGCGACGGCAATCGACCCGACGCGGCCAGAAGGAAGTGCTCACGGAAGAGGCGAGCGGCGCGGCGGCGGTGCTGGACGAATGCTGCTGCGTTGCCGAAAGGGCGGTACGCATTGTTACCTCCACGGTGCGCGAAATCGGCAATGACCTCGAGCTCTCGAGTAGCGGCTGCGATCAGCCGGCCGGGCGGTAACGAGTACGTCGGATCTGCGCCGACGATCGATCCACCTCGTTCGATCGTCTCTCGGATTAGGTACGAGGCGGCGCTCGGGCAGTCGAGGACCGACGTGGCATCGACGAGATCATCGACCGTCAAGCCATACATTGCAGCGCACTCGAGCGCCGAGTGCGTCGGGATGATCCGGTCGAACATGACGCGAAGATAGAGCACATCCACAGTTTTCGTCGTAGGTGTATGACATGCTCGCCGAATGCCACACCGTCTTGCCGACTCCATCATCGATCTCGTGCCCGTCCTGTGCGCCGGATGCGGACGAGCGGGCGAAGCCGTGTGCACCGGCTGTAGGGCCGACATTGATTTCCATGCTTGCCCCGACCTTCCGGCAGGGGCGCGTCCGGGCATAGTGGTCGGGGCGTATGCGGGGCGTCTCGCTCGGATCATTCAGACGTTGAAGTACGGCGGGGCACATCGACTGGCGCGCGACTGTGCAAAGTTGCTCGCCGCCAGAGTCGACGCCGAGGGGCCGGCGCCGAGTTCGATAGTGCCGGTACCTACGACCAACGCTCGCAGGCGAGACCGCGGGTTCGATCAGGTCGTGCTCTTGGCGTCGGCGCTCGCGGCCGAACTTGGCGCCCGCTATGTGCGCTGCCTACATCGCCGTCGATCGGCCATACCGCAGAGTGCGCGTTCAGAAGCTGCTCGACGGCTGATCGTGCCGGCCGACTTCTTGACCGATCGGGCGGTCGGGGGAGATGTGCTACTCGTTGACGACGTGATCACGACCGGTTCGACGATGTGCGCTGCTAGCGGGGCGCTTCGATCGGTCGGCGCCGATGTGGCATTCGCGGCCCTTGCCGCGACACCTCTGCGTCGATCGCGCGCGGAAGATCTGCGGATATCTGCCGGAAATCCGAGGTAGATGCCGATTATTGGAACGTGGGGACTTGCTGGGAATAGGTGATAGGTCGCCGTCGCCGAAGGCAGGCGTCGGCTGTGTCGCCCGAGGACTACGGAGTGAGGATCGAATGCATTTGATCGCATCGGTGGCCGATGAGAGCCCGATGCCGCCAATTGATGTCCGCGTTTCGAGAGCGTCCGTATCCGTCGCCGATCGCGAGACGCGTCTTGCGCACCTCGCCGACGCAATTCATCGTGATCACTATCTCGTCGATTCGGACGAGGTCGCGACCGCGATGCTCCGATTTCTCGGCCGCGACTACGAATCAGAACCCGGACTGCGTTGACGTTGCCCGTATTATTGGGCCTGTACGCGACAGCCGCGATTCGGGGCCTATCCGCCCATTTGAACTGGCCCGTCGGGGATGTGCCGGGGTGTCCCCGGGTGCCGGGGTGAGACGATGACTCGGACGAGGTTTCGGATCTGGGCCTCTCAGACCGTGCTACGCTACCAGTTGTGCAGATCGTAGTCTCCGAAATAACTATTCGCTGCGCCCGATCGATCTACTCGACCCGAGCGTAGAGCGTGCGACGTCACGCGCATCGTTGAAGAGATTACGAAGAGATTACGAAGAGATGAGGTGATGACCGTGGCCGGCGAGGAACAGTTGCCGCGTGGTGGGGCAACGATCGAGGGAGGGCCGCTGCGCGTCTTGATCGTCGACGATCACGCTCTGTTTAGACGCGGTTTGCGGTCGGTGCTCGACGTGGAGAGTGACATCGCTGTGGTCGGCGAGGCCGGCACTCTCGCGGAGGCTAAGACGTTCAAGCCCAGCTCGTACGATGTCGTGTTGCTCGACATCCGCTTGCCCGATGGATCCGGTATCGATTACGTCCAGTCGGTTCTCGATGAGAACCCGTCGGCCAAGGTCTTGATGCTGACCGTGTCCGACGACGGAAAGGATCTCTACGGGGCAGTGAAGGCAGGCGCCGTCGGCTACCTCCTCAAAGACCTCGCTGTCGAGGCGGTGGCCGATGCGGTCCGAGTGGCCGCACGGGGCGAGTCTTCGTTCTCTCCTCAAATGGCGTCGAAACTGGTCGCAGGTTTCAACCAGATGGCGGATCGCAGCGCTCGGGGCGAATCGGCGATGCGCTTGACGAAACGCGAACGTGAGGTTCTGACATTCGTTGCGAAAGGGTGGTCGAATCGCAAGGTGGCCGATGCGATGCACCTGTCAGAGAACACGATCAAGAACCATCTCCGCAACGTGTGCGAGAAACTCGGCGCTCATACGAGAACCGAAGCCGTTACTCGTGCCGTACGTGAGGGATGGATCTCGCTCGATGACTGAAGGCATGTCACGGGATAGATGAACCGGGCTATCCTTCATGCGGGGCCCCTCAGGGCGCCAATTCAGAGATCTTGAGGTTCCCACATGTCGATAGTCGATCGCATTCTGCACATTGGCGAGGGCAAGAAAGTAAAACAGCTCCAGGCAATGGTGCCCTACATCAATCAGCACGAAGACGAATACCGGGCCTTGTCGAATGACGAGTTGGCTGCCAAGACCGCTGACTTCAAGCATCGGCTCGACAACGGCGAGTCGCTCGACGATATGTTGCCTGAGGCGTACGCGACCGTGCGAGAGGGCGCCGAGCGCATACTTGGGCAACGCCACTATGACGTGCAGATCATGGCCGGAGTGGCTCTGCACTATGGGTGGATCACCGAAATGAAGACCGGCGAGGGCAAGACTCTCGCGTCCACACTTCCCGCGTATCTCAACGCCTTGGGTGGCAAGGGCGTTCACATAGTGACGGTGAACGACTACCTCGCGCGTCGAGACGCTGAATGGATGGGCGGTGTGCACCGTTATCTTGGCATCGACGTCGGTCTGATCCAGTCGACCGATGACCCGCGTAAACGTCAACCCGCCTACGCCGCCGACATCACCTACGGCACGAACAACGAATTCGGCTTCGACTACTTGCGCGACAACATGACGATGAAGCCTGAGAATCGTGGGCAGCGCGGCCACAAGTACGCGATCGTCGACGAGGTCGATTCGATCCTCATCGACGAGGCGCGTACTCCTCTGATCATCTCTGGACGCGTCGGTGACGCCGGCGAGCTGTACCGCCGTTTTGCCGCGATCGCCCCGCGGCTCGTGATCGACGAAGATTATGAAGTCGACGAGGGGAAGAAGATCGTCACCGTCACCGAAGAAGGTGTCACCCGCGTCGAAAAGGCCCTCGGTGTTGCGAACCTCTACGACGAGGTCCACGCCGATTACGTCCATCACCTCACGATCTCGATCAAAGCAAAGGAACTCTTCAAACGAGAGGTTCAATACATCGTTCGCAACGGCGAGGTGCTCATCGTCGACGAGTTCACCGGGCGGATCCTCGAAGGGCGTCGCTACAACGAGGGGCTTCACCAGGCGATCGAGGCGAAAGAGGGCGTTCGGATCAAAGAAGAGAACCAGACGCTTGCGACGATCACCCTCCAGAACTACTTCAGGCTCTACGACAAACTCGCAGGCATGACCGGCACTGCGATGACAGAGGCCGCAGAGTTCAAGCACACCTACGACGTCGACTGCGTCCCGATTCCGACGCACCGCGACAACCAGCGGGACGACCATGCCGATCTGATCTACAAGACCGAGGACGCCAAATTCAATGCGCTGATCGACGACATCGAAGAACGACATGCGAATGGTCAGCCGATCCTCATCGGAACAGTCTCGATCGACAAGAACGAACGGCTCGGCCGCGCGTTGTCGAAACGCGGGATCGACTTTGCGCTGCTCAATGCGAAGAATCATGAACGTGAGGCGAAGACGATTGCCCAGGCGGGGCGTCGCGGCGCAGTCACGGTTGCGACGAACATGGCGGGTCGAGGCGTCGACATCGTACTCGGTGGCAATCCCGAAGCGATCGCGATCGAGGAGATGCACGACCAAGGGATCGGGCTCGACGAGGATCCTGATCTGTTTCAGAAGATCCGCGCCGAAAAAGACGAAGTGTGCGCGATCGAGCGTGAACAGGTTCTCGAAGCCGGTGGTCTTTTCGTAATTGGCACCGAGCGTCACGAATCGCGTCGCATCGACAATCAGCTACGCGGTCGGTCGGGGCGCCAGGGCGACCCCGGCGCCTCACGATTCTACCTCTCGCTCGACGACGACCTGATGCGCATGTTCGCATCGGACACGATCGGCAGCTTGATGGAACGGCTGAAAATGCCCGACGACATGCCGATCGAAGCGAAAATGGTGACGAAGGCGATCGAACGTGCTCAAGGCCAGGTCGAGGAGCGCAACTTCGAGATTCGCAAAAACGTCGTCAAATACGACGAGGTCCTCAATCTGCAGCGTCAAGTCGTCTACGAGATCCGCCAGCGCGTGCTCGACGGCGAAGACATGCACGACCAGGCGATCGAAACGCTCGAACGTGTCGTCGACGGTCGGATCCGCGAGCTCGTCGGCGAGGCGTTCTCCGACGAGTGGGACCTCCACGAGCTGATCGACGCGATCAACGAGCTGTACCCAACCGGAATGGCCGAAGGCGAGTTTCGCGCAATGATCGACGACGGGGCGACGATGGAAGAAGTCGTCGAGCATTTCCAGACCGAGGCCCGCGACAAGTATGAGGCACGCACCGAAGAACTCGGTGGCGAAGAGAATCAGCGTGAGATCGAGCGTCAGGTCATGCTGAGCGTGCTCGACAACAAGTGGCGTGAACATCTCGACGAAATGGACTACCTCCAAGAAGGCATCAACCTACGTGCCTTTGCCCAGACCGACCCGCTCGCCGCGTTCAAGCGCGAGGGTTACGACATGTTCGAAGAAATGCTCCAGGTCGCCGACGTCGAGTTCGTCCGATACATGTTCCGGGTCAAAGTAATCCGAGACGACGCGCCGCGCACGCGGCGGGTCGAGGCGTCCCACGAGTCGGTTCCGGCCCAGGCAGAGTCCGGTCAGCAGCAGACGTCGTCTGGCAAGGCAGAGAAAGCTGTGCCCGTCCAGGCTCGCTCAGACAAGGTCAAGCCAAATGTCCCGTGTCCTTGCGGTTCTGGCAACAAGACGAAGGTGTGCCATCCCGAGTACTGCTACTGATGTCGACGGCCGTACCGACCGACGAACGATGTAACGGGTGATATATGGATGACTTGAGCGCGAAATTTGGCGACGCGTCGAAGCGGATTGAAGCCGCCTGGGGGTACCTTTGACGCCGAAGGACTACAACGACGCGTAGCCGATCTCGAAGACGAGACGTCGCGCCCCGGGTTCTGGGACGATTCCGAGCGAGCTCGTAAGCTGACGAAATCGTTATCTGACGCCATGAGCGACCTCGAACTGCTCGCCCGCCTTTCGGCCACTCTCGACGACGCCAAGACGCTCGATCTCATGGCTCGAGAAGAAGGCGACGCTGCAACGCAGGCCGAAGCGATCGGACTGCTCGACGGCCTGGCCGTCGAACTCGACGCGCTCGACCTTCGCAGCCTCTTCTTCGGCGAGTATGACGAGCGAGACGCAATCGTCGAAATCCATCCTGGCGCCGGCGGTACAGAGAGCCAGGACTGGGGTGAGATGCTGCTGCGTATGTACCTACGCTGGATCGACCGCCACGACGATCTCACAGCCGAGATCGACGCCTACCAATCGGGCGACGAAGCCGGAATCAAGTCGGTTACCTTCACCGTGAGCGGACGTCACGCCTACGGACTGTTGTCGAGCGAGCGGGGCGTGCACCGTCTCGTGCGAATTTCGCCGTTCGATGCCAACAAACGACGCCACACGTCGTTCACGTCGGTCGACGTGATCCCCGTTCTCGACGACGCAGACGACGAAGTCGAGATCGACGACGAAGATCTGCGCGTCGATACGTACCGCTCTTCGGGGGCGGGGGGCCAGCACGTGAACGTGACCGATTCGGCGGTGCGGATTACTCATTTGCCGACCGGCGTGGTCGTAGCGTGCCAAAACGAGCGGTCGCAGACGCAGAACAAGGCGAAGGCCATGCAAATCCTGCGGGCCCGCCTCGCCGATCTCAAACGTCAAAAGCGCGCTGAGGAACTGGCGCGGATTCGCGGCGAGAAGGCCGACATCGGCTGGGGTTCGCAAATCCGGTCATATGTCCTCGCCCCGTACCAAATGGTGAAGGATCTGCGGACCGACGAGGAGTCGGGCGACCCGGCATCGATTCTCGACGGTCGGCTCGATGCGATGATCGAGAGCTGGCTGCGGTGGCGGCGGAGCGTCGAGAGTGTCGCGGAGACCGATGCTGGGGCGAGCTGAGCCAGCCCAACCACGCTACGCGGTATCCGCTTGACGTAGTCGTGGCCTTTCGTGCAATTTTCGTGTCAGGTGAGACTATTGTTTGAGACTGCGTTGGACAGACTTGGCGCCGTGTCGGCGCCATCGAATCGATGTGCTCGGTCGGGCGGTTGCGGCGTGTCAAGACGTCCATCCGCGAACGCCGACATCATTGGCGGCGCCCTTTCTCGTCACATCACGATGAGCCGCACCGCTACCGGGCGTTACGAGGAGATACCGATGGGGACGATCAGACCGGTGGGTAGAACGTGATTCGACTCGAGCACGTCACACATGTGTACCCGAAGAACAACGCTCTTGCGCTCAGCGACGTTACGGTGGACATCAAAAAGGGGGAGTTCGTCTTCTTGGTCGGGCCGTCGGGCTCGGGCAAGTCGACCATGCTGAAGCTCTTGACCCGCGAGCTTCGCCCAACCAAGGGTCGGATCTGGGTCGCCGGCAAAGACGTGAACAACCTGTCGAGCTGGAAAGTGCCATACCTACGGCGCAACATCGGATGCATCTTCCAGGACTTCAAGCTGCTCCCAACGAAGACCGTGTTCGAGAACATTGCCTTCTCGCTAGAGGTGATCGGACGGCCTCGTCACGTCGCCGAACAGCAAGTCCCCCAGATTCTCGAACTCGTCGGCCTCGCGGGCAAGCGCAACGACTTCCCCGATCAGCTATCCGGCGGTGAGCAGCAGCGCGTGTCTGTTGCCCGTGCGTTTGTGAATCGTCCTCTCATCCTGTTAGCCGACGAGCCCACAGGAAACCTCGACCCACAGACTTCTGTTGGCATCATGCGTCTGCTCGACCGGATCAATCGCACCGGGACGACCGTCCTCATGGCCACTCATGATCAGTCGATCGTGGATTCGATGCGTCGCCGCGTAGTCGAACTCGAAACGGGTGGAGTCATGGTCCGCGACCAAGCACGCGGCGTTTACGGATATGGAGCCTGATCGATGGCACTCAAACCCGCCTACTTCGCGCAAGAAGCCGTCTCGAACCTCCGCCGCAACTTGCTGATGGCTATCGCATCGATGATGGCTGTCGCGATTTCTCTCGTTCTGCTCGGATCTGTCGGAATGCTCTTCAAGGTCGTGAGCAACATCACGCGCCAGTGGCGCGATGACGTGATGATCAATGCGTACATCCTCGACGACGCGTCGCAGGCCCAGATCACGAGCGCGCAAGAGTCGATCACGGAATACAAAGAGGTCAAAGAGGTCACGTTCGTGTCGAAGAAAGAAGCGTATGTCGAGTTCGCCGACATGTTCCAGAATCAAGAAGTGTTCGTCGACAATGTTGACGCCGACACTCTCCCTGCTTCGTTCCGGATTTCGCTGCACGATCCAGATACGCTCGAGGTCGTTTCCGACCGGATCGTGAAGATCGAAGGCGTCGAAGATGTGCGGACTGCAAAAGAAGTAGTCCGGCGAATCCAGACGGTGATCAATTTTACGATGATGATCATCGTCGGCGCTGCGATCATCCTGCTCGGTGCGGCCATCGTGTTGATTTCGAACACGATCCGTCTCGCTATATTCGCGCGGCGCAAAGAGATCTCGATCATGAAACTCGTCGGGGCGACGAACTGGTTCGTCCGCTGGCCGTTCATGATCGAAGGTATGATCCAGGGTCTCGTCGGGGCGCTCATCGCTATCGCGATGATGGAGTTGCTCAGAGGGGTCGTGATCAATTGGGTGAGCGGTCGTGTCGCGTTCTTGCCGCTCGGAATCGGTGTCGGCTACATGCTCGTTGTCTACGTCGCGATTGCCGTGATCGGTGTTGGTATAGCCGGCTTTGGAACCTTCCTCTCGCTCCGTAAACACCTCGACGTCTAGGCAGCGAGAAGCGCGATTCGTCAGTGGCCAAACGGAAGCAGAAGCCCAAAGAACCCGTCGGTCGAGTGGTCGCTCGAAATCGCCGGGCGCGCCATGACTACGAAATCGTCGACACGTTCGAGGCCGGCGTCGTCCTGACGGGCAGCGAGGTCAAGTCGTTGCGAGCAGGCCGCGTGAGCCTTGCCGAAGCGTTCGTCCGGATCGAAACCGATGAAGCCTGGCTCGTCCAGATGCACATTCCGCCGTACTCGTTCGCCCGTGACGGTGGTCACGACCCGGTTCGTGTTCGTAAACTTCTCCTCCACCGCAAACAGATCGACTCCTTGGGGCGCCGTAGCGCCGAGTCGGGGTTCACGATCGTCCCGCTCGAGGTCTACTTCGCCCCGAACGGACTCGCGAAAGTGCGGATCGGGCTTGGCAAGGGCAAACGCTCCTACGACAAACGCCAAACCGAAGCGAGGCGAGATTCGGACCGTGACATTGCGAGGGCCTTGTCAGACCGCCAGCGTTATTGACCCGACACTACGTTTAGCCGATGATCATTGGGGCAGCTTGGTAGGCTGTAGGCTGAACTGACAGATCTGAATCACTCGGGGGTGATTGGTTTCGACCGGAAGGCAATGAGTCGCGTGAGAAGCGAGCCGAGGGACGCCGGGGTCCTCGTTAAAAAGCCGGTACCCGTATAAATGCGGACAACAGCGAGCCTCAGCTCGCAATGGCTGCGTAAAAAACGTAGTCCGCGGCCCTGGGTAGCCCCAGCCCAGGACGCCGTGTCATAACGGGGCTCACCCCTCCGGTTTTGTCCGGCCGGTCGGCGGGGGAAACGCTAGGTCGGTCTAGGAATCTTTCGGGCGTGATCGGACGGATCGATTCTGAAAACTGCTCCCGGTCACTGCGCTCGGAGATGCTCACGAGGCTCCCTTTCGGGACCGGGGTTCGAGTCCCCGCACCTCCAC
>SDBV01004821.1_pt1 | contig 19207 bp, 33 predicted proteins | sample 2277081 | NCBI WGS metagenome assembly SDBV01 (sample SAMN10402039, study PRJNA504765) | marine sediment metagenome | isolation source: marine sediment core GS10_PC15, 223 cmbsf | place: Arctic Ocean: Southern Knipovich Ridge | collected 2010
TATGTCTGGTGGAGGTATTATAGAATTAAATGAAGGAGATATTATCAACCTGCAAATAAGAAATGAAGATGGAACACAAAATGCAGATATATTCTTTGCAGGTATGCGGTTCGTGAGGATTGGAGATTGAAAAAAACAACCATAGCAGGAATTGTAACTTTAATTTTATTAATTCCTTTAATCTATTCTTTAGACGAATGCAAGGGAACAATGCTTACAAATGAAATACCCTGTTTAGTTCTTCTACCTTATACAAATGATTGCACAACAATAGGAATAAGATTTTATAATAATGGAAGTACTTTATTAGATGATAGATTAATGTCGCAGTATTCTCCTTTTACCTGCAATCAAACATTTAATTACACTTCATTTGGAACATACACATTTAACTATTCAACTGGGGATACAGGATCTATAGTTATAGAAGAAGATGAAGTTCAACAATATTACCTCTATGTGGTTGTCTTAATAATTTTCTTCATACTTGTAGGGTTAGGTTATTGGAAAGAAGAGGCAATATTTGTAATGATGGCTGGGATATTGGCAATGATTATAGGAATAGCCTTATTCAATTATGGTTTTCCAAATTTAACAAATGAATTTCTAAAAAATGCGATAGTAGTTGTAATTTGGGGGGTTGGGGCTTATTTAATAATAGCACCAGCAATGGAATTCTTTGAAGAATGGAGTGGTAAAAAATGACAGTAGCATTTATATTTGTAGGTGCAGTTTTGGTATATTTTTTATTAGTTATGTCTTTTATTCTAGGAAATTATCCTTTGGGGATGTTAGCAGCATTGGGTATAATATGTATAGGTGTCTATATAGCAATTTATAATATAGAAAATATAAACAATATTATGACACAAGCTTTTGCATTGATCTCTATAGGCTTAGGTTCTTATGTTTTCATAAATGGAAGTGTTGAAAAAATACAAGAATTAATGTAGGAGGTTAAAAAATGGTAAAGAGAAAAGAAGAAACAGAAGGTGAAGAGCCAAAGAAGAAAGAGGAATGGGAAGTACAATTAGTGATAACAAATGAAGAGCAGCCACCTAAGAAAGTCCTTGTGAAGGAAAAAGAGACACTTGATTTGTATGCTGCAATAGCAAAACTCCTGAATGGACAGGAGAAAATGAAGGAAGCTTTACTTAGCTAAAATGATTTATATCTTCCAGTCAGGGGATGAATTTCTTAAACTAAAAATAGATAGAAAAGAAAAAAGGTTTGAGATAGCAACAAGCAGAAGTAATTATAGGTTCATCCCCCAGCCTTTCTGGAAACTTTTTGGAAACCCTAAAAAAACACTTACAGGATTCAAGCCACCTGTAGAGGAAGAATCAAAGAAAGAAATGGAGGAAGCAGAATCATTAAGCGATGAATCATTTGAAAAGAAAATAATAAATGATGCTATGCAGTTAGGATATAAACTAATCAAAAAGAGTTAAAATGACCATACTAGATCCATCAAGAATATTAAACAATCTACTGGCATTAGGAATTATATCTGGGGTAGGTTTCATGATATATTCTAAAATGGATAAAGAACAAGTAAAATCATTAATAGAAGGTATTAAAAGAGTATTTGGGAAGAAGGAGGGATAAAAGATGCCAGAAGAAATTACAGACGAAGAAATAAAAAAACTAGAAGAAGAACTTAAAAAACTGGAAGATAAGGATACAAGTTATGGTTCACCATCTGCCGCAGTAAAAGAAAGCCTGTTTAAATTCTTCAACAAGATACTCACTATAAAAGATACTACAAGAATAGGAAATCTGACTGCTCCAGAGATAGGATTAGGAAGATTAAGTGTAAGGGGGAATAAATCTATAGCCCTGTATGCCAGAGCAGAAGGGCTTACTCTGGTGGAAGATTACTTTAATGATTTATCTAATATATTAACAGAATCATCCATGTCTAAAAAAGGATTCTGGTCACAACTTTTTGTCACTCAAATCAAGGCCGAGAAAAAACTAAAGGATAAAACGTCAGAGAAAAAGAAATGGTTTTCTAAAAAAACAGAAGAGGTAGAATAAAGATGAATAAAGCAAGAAAAATACTCAAAAAAAGGATAATCTCTATGCTAAAAAAAGAAATGCCTAAAGAAGAGATAATTAAACAAGTAGAAGAAATAGGGTGGAAAAAAGAAGTTATCGAGGAAGTGTTCAAACAGATAGAAGAAACTGAAGAGAAAGAGATTAAAGTAAAAATTCCATTCTTGAAAAAGAAAGAAGAGCCAGAAGAGAAAGAAGAGCCAGAAGAAACTCCAAAAGAACCAAAAGAAGAATCAAAGAAAGGAATAAGAGGGCAACTTCAGGAACTAAACGAAAAGATAGATATAATATCAGATAAGAAAAAACAGGAAAAGAAACTGAAGAAAAAGAGATTCAAAGTTCCTTTCAAAGTAAAAAGCCAGTTAAAAAAACTAGCTGTAAAAAACAAAGTTCAGGTTATGTTACTCCAGAGAACAAGAAACATAAAGCCAGTAATAGGAGAAATAAGGGATGGTATGCTATTGATAGGAGATATGATTTACAATGGTTCAGTTGATTCAACTTGGTTATGGAATGGAAAATACCCAACACACATAGTTCCAGAATGGGACTTGCAACCATTAACCCCAGAGGGAATAGAAGAAATGAAAGCTACATCAACCTTATCTCCAAGTGAATTGAACGCATACTGTATTAAATTTGGAAGATTATCAGTACCTGGAAAAATTATAATAAGGGCCATAGAAGCAAAACAAAACTTAATGCTAAAAGGAAAAGCAAATGTAAAGACAATAATCCTGACAATAATAGTGGTGATAATAATAATGGCAGTATTGTTTAGTGGGGGGATTGTATAAAGATGTCAGAGAAGAATGTTTCTTTTGACAGGCATGGAGATAAATTAGAGGTAATAATCAGGGATTCTTCCTTTAAAAAAATATACCAGAAAGAAGTGAGCATTACTGATAGAAGAGAACTGGAAGTTTTATTAAAGGATTTAAAACATAAAGGAGTTGACTTAATAGGTTTGATAATAAAAAAAACAAAAGGAGGTACTGATTGGTTTGATTAATTTAATGAGTACTTAAATATTATACGTGTAGTTTATTCTAATTATGGATTATTTAGCAAAAATTGTAACTAACAAAAGAAACAAACAGTTATTGATACATCTTTCTAAAACTAAATTAGCTATCTTAAAAGAAAAAAAAGCAAAATTTCTCAAAGTAAGAGAGAAGGATTTGGTGTTTTAAAATGTCAACTGAAGATATGCTAAAAAGTTCTGAATATGAAAAAGAGATGGGTTATTATGATACAGAGATAGGCAAGGAAGATTTAAGGCAGAGAAAAATAGAAGCAAGAAAAGAATCTCTAAAAAAACAGATAAAAACTATAAAGAAAATATCAAAAAAATCACCAAAGATAATAAGAAAATTCTTGAAAGGAAAATTAAAAAAAGCCAAAAAGAAGAAAAAATTAGAATTAAAAAAAGCAATACAGGCAGAGATAGGAAGAAGAAGATTGCTCCAGGCAATAATATCAAAACAAAAAAGACCAGTAAATGTATTGGCAAGAATAGAAGATAAGATTCCTAATGTTCTTGTTAAGAGGAGAGATGAAGAAATAAAGCCATCTTTCCTAAGAAAAGGGGGATTGATTTAAAATGTGGGATTGGATATTACCAACAAGCAGAGGGAAGTGGCCTAACATTTAGAATGGGAGATGCATATTTGAAAAAACTCAAGAAGAAAAATCCTAAGTTTACTAAAGAACAGAATAGACTTAGATATGAAAGAAAAAGAAAAAGAAATAAATCAAGAAGAAAAGGAGGCGATTAATATGGGCGGAGATTGTTGTTAAGTGACATCCTCCCTGCACTAAAGTACAGGGCTTCCAACGGTAAAACTGATGGAACTCAGGATTTACCGAATATAGTTCCTGATTCAACGATTCCACTTGCAACCGATTGCTCGGTTGTAGAGGCGGAATCTCCACAGGCGTTAGGTTTGGAAACGAAAGATTTATATATAACTGTAATATTCTATAATATTATGGTTAAACAACAAAAAAAGATAATAATGAAAGTGTGGAAGAACAAAGCAAAAAACCAAAAATTAATAACAATCCCAAAAGATTGCAATATAGAAGAAGGGGATTATGTGGAAATTAAAAAGGTATAATAATGGTTGGATACAGACATAAAAAAGATTGTAAATGTAAACTATGTTTTGATGTAGCTTGGAACAAAGGATTAACTAAAAAGGAATATCCTAATTTATCTGGTGGTAATCCCCGTGTAAATATGACTAAAAAACTCAAACAAAAAATAAGTATTGCTACGACTGGAATAAAAAAACCATCATTAGAAGGAAATAACAATCCATCTAAAAGAATTGAAGTAAGAAAAAAAATAAGTGATAAATTAAAAGGAAGAATTGGAACATTTAAAGGAAAATATCATAGTTCAGAAGCAAAAGAAAAAATAAAACAAGCAAGAGCAAAACAAATATTTCCTATAAAAGATACAAAAATAGAAGTTAAAATCCAGATGTTCTTAAAAGAATTAGGTTATGAATTTTTCACACACCAATATATGAAAGAAATAGAACATGGCTATCAATGTGACATCCTAATTCCATCTATGAATTTGGTTATAGAGTGTGATGGAGTTTATTGGCATAAATATCCAATAGGTAATAATATAGACCATATTAGAACAAAAGAATTACTAGAAAAAGGTTTCAAAGTTTTAAGGTTGTGGGAAAAAGAAATAAATGTTATGAATATCATTCAATTTAAAGGGAGATTAGAAAAATGTTAAATTGCCTTGCAAATCTTGAGAGAATTAATGATTCTTACCTTCTGCTTTTGAGAAGGGTAAATCCGATATTTATACATCCTGAGTTCCATAGTAAGGTGGTAATATGTTAGGTTATTTAGATGTTACGAAAGGAATTGTGCCAATTCATCCCATGCCTAAAGGCAAGGGTATTCTTGGCACGAATTATAATAAAACAAGGAGGTAATTTAAAATGAGTTTGGACATAAAACAATCAGAAGGTAGAAAACAATTTGATGAAGAGTTTGATAGGCACATGGAAGATGTTGTTGTAAAAAAAGATAAAATAGATTTGGGGGATGGTTAAAATGAGTTTGATAAAAGGAATGATTGGATTGGTTGCAGCAGTACCATTGGCAGGTGCAGCCATTGGAGGCATAGGAAGTAATCTAACAGGAAGTCTTGCAGGGATAGGCGGAGCAACACAAAGCATGGTTGGAGTTGGACTTTTTGGTCATGCAGCATCTCTATCTAAAGGTATGTTTAAATGGTAACTGCAAAAGAACTGGTAGCAAGATCACATAGGGCAATTTGCGGAGCAACAGAAAGAGAATTGACAGTCAAGACAAAACTAAAGGGAATAGCAATAAGAAAACTAAGAGAAAAAGGATACAGGATAGTGGGAACAAGTTACAATGGGGGAGATACAACAAAGATATGGTTTGTAAGTAGAGGTTCTGCTTTATTGTAATGGGGAAGAATAATGGTAACAGCAGTAGAAAGATTAGAGGAGATTAAAAGGATTCAAAAAGAAAGACCAGATGAGAAATTAGTATTTGTCCAGCCTTCTAAAAAACCTAGAGTTACAGGTTATAGAGTAATAGATCCAGCAACAGGAGAGTTAGGATCATCAAGATTCAGGGAAGAGTTTGGAGATGTCGAATTAGTTTCAATACACGATCCTACAATAGAAGCCTCAAGAAGAAGAGTGGAAGAAAAAGTATCTGAAAGAGAGATGAGGGCAAAGAGAGCAGGTATAGAAAGAGAAGAAGGAGAAAAGACAACAGAGTTTGTAACAAGAATCTTAGAAGCAGAAGCAGCAGACGTAGGTCTTAAAAGAGAAGAAGGAGAACCAGAACCAGCATTTCGAAGAAGAGTTGAAGCAGCTAGGAAAGCAGTTCCAGAAGTAGATGAAAGAGAACTAGAAAGACAGGAGAGAATTCTAGTAACCTTAGAAAAACAAAGGCAATTCGCAGCATTAACAGAATCACAACAGAGAGTAGTAAGAACATTAGTAAAACAGGGAAAAGATGTATCATTCAAAGGAGGAGCAATAATAGTAATAGAAGCAGGAAGAAAAACAGTAATATCCCCAGAAGCAATAGCAGAAGTTCCAGTAACAGCAGAAGTGGATGTTAAAGAATTAGAAAGAGTATCAAGAGAAATAAGAGCAAGGAGAGAAATTGTAGTAAGACCTATCATAGAACCTAAAAGAGAAATAACACCAGAAGAAAAAAGAATCACAGATTTTGAAAGAAGAGCCAAAGAATTAAAAGAAAGAGAACGAAAGTTTTATGCTTCTGAAGGCTTTAAAAGAATTGGAGCATTAGCAGCACAATTTCCTTTAATTGGTAAAACAGAACTAGGTAGGGAAGTTCTTACCACACTTATGAGTTATCCTATTGCATTAGGTGGTTTTATCGTATCAACTTTTGAAAAATTAATGCTTATAGGAGAAGCTACAACTATTCCAGAACTAAGAGAGGGAGTAAGAAGAGAACTTTTAGAAACAGCACCAAAAGAAGCATTAGAAGTTTATAAAAAACCTTCCACTTACATAACAGCAGCTATATTTGCATTGCCAGTAGCAGCAGGACAAATTGTAGCAGGAAAACCAGTCGCACGAGTAGTAACAGGAAGAATAGCAGATATAAAAACAACATTAATAAAATTCAGAGGAAGAGGAGCAGGGAAAGCATTAGGAATTAAAGTAGGAAAAAGAGCAGTAGTTGTAGGAGTTGGTGAACCAGTTCCACCAACAACAAGAGTTCCAATAACAACAACCCAGTTAGATATTATAAGGGGAGTTCCGTATGAAAGGGCTTTAACACCTTCCTATTACATACCTTCCTATGGTAAAGCATTAGGTTTTAAACCACCAACAGTAGTTTCAGCAAGAGAATTAATAAGCGTAAGAGAAAGAGAAATTATAGCAAGAGCTAGAGAACAAACAATACAAGATGTTTTAAGCGGAGTGATAGATATAAAAGATGTATCTCCTTCTATAAGAAAAGAAGCAGCAAAAAGAATAAGAGAGATAGCATTAGAAAGAAGAGGCATCAAACCTTTAGATATAACACCAGCAGGAGTATTTGCACCAGTAGTTCCAAGATTTATACCACCAAAAGAAGTAAGAAAAACAGCATTAGAACAGGCAAGAGAACAATTAATAGAGGATGTAATTGCAGGTAGAGTTCCTATAGAACAAGTACCAGCCAAAATAAGAAGAGAAATAAGAAAAAGAGTAGTAGCAAAACCAAGTATCAAACCTTTGGATATAACACCAGCAGGAGTATTTGCTCCAATAGTTCCTTTGTATGAACCACCAGCAGTAGCAAAAGTAAGAGCCAAAGAAGCAGTACAAAGAGCAAGAGAACAAACAATAGAAGATGTCTTAGAAGGAAGAATATCAATAAGTGAAGTAAGGCCATCAATAAGGAGAGAAGTAAGAAAAAGATTGACTGGTGAAGTAAGGACAAGAGAAGAATTTTTAAGAGCTATAGGAAAATTACCTAAAAAACCAAGAGAATTATTTTTTGATATTGAGAGATTGCCTATTCCTACTTTTCAAATAGTCAAGCCAAGAGTAAAAGTTAAACCACCAAAACCTAGAGAAATAGTAAAGCCAAGACCACTAGAGAAAGTTGTAACAGAAGAAGGCTTAGTTTTAATTTTAAAACCACCAAAAGTAAAGGTAGTATCAAAACAAGAGTTAAAAGCAATATCAAAACTAGAAAGAAAAACATTGACAACAGCACAACAACAAGCCCTAGCACAATCACAGGCTCAAAGGCAGAGAGTTACTTTAGGTAGATTAGTTGGAACAGAATCAATACAACGAGGAAAATTAGCATTTGCTTTAGGAATTATACCAGCAAGAAGAGTTGGAGTAAGACCTGTTTCTGTTATTGATATTGCACAGGCACAAAAAATAGCACAAGCACAAAGACAGGCACAGGCTCAAAGACAAGCTATGGGGGAAGTTTCTATTTCAGGATTAGAAAGCATACAAGTTAGTGCTTTAACAGAAGCACAAGTTCAAGCTCAAGCAGAGGCACAAGCTAGTGCAGTAGAACAGGCATTAGAACAAGTACAAAGAGAACAACTAATAGAGAAAGTACCATCACCATTAGGATTACAATTTTTATTCAAAACACCAGGGGAAGAAAAAGTTAAATTGATTAAATCTATTGGTTTTGGTGAAGAAGGTTATAACGTCTATGTCAAAAGAAAACAGCTAAAAAAAGGAAAAGGCTCATATAAATCAAGGGGATATACCAAAGCAAATGTAGAACCATTATCAAGAGAGGCAGCTTTAGGATTGGGTGCTTCAAGAGTAGATACCTTTACTAACCGTTCATTCTTTGTAGAGGAAGCAAAGCAGAAAATAAAAAGAAGAAGGCAGGATTTGATAAACAAATGGAGAACTTTAAAGCATAAATTCAGGGCAAGTAAAAAGAAACCTGATGTTCTGGTTGAAGAATCTGCTTATACAATAGATCATCCTGTTGAAGTTGCAGGGATTCCTTATGAAGCTGCTCGATTAAGAAAAGCAGGATTGTTACAACAAAGAATAACTTTTATAAAAAAACAACAATTACAAAGTGCAATAGTAACACAAGCACAACAAGTAAGTTTCATATCAACTCCTAAATCAAACAAAAAACAAAAGGTTAAACCAATACAATTTATCTAAGATAATTCTTTATGAAATAGAAAGTTTTATATACTTATACATATTATACATATTCTTATAGAGGAGGTAAACAAAATGAATCAAAAAGATAAACAACTTTGGAAAGTAACTAGGTTTTTATTCTATGTTACTATGGGATTTTGGTTATTATCATATTTTCCTGTATTTGGAGAGAATATATTATTTGCTTTAATATGGATAGGATTAGGCATAGCAACATTTGTATGTTCTATAATTCATTTAATAAAGTATAAAGAAAAAGCATTTGCTATTACTGCTTTAGTTATATCTTCAATATTAAATATCTTGTTTTTTATAGGATTTATAATTGGTTTTTTGGAGATATAATTAATAATAAGGGGGAATTAAAATGAAAAATAAATGCAAAAGATGTCAATACGAGTGGGAATCAGAACTAAAAAGACCAAAGACCTGTCCCAGATGTAAGAGTTATTATTGGGATAAGGAAACAAAGACAAAAAGATGAAAAAATACATTATCCCAATTATCCTAGCAATAATTATTATTAGTTTAGCAGTCAAATTACCGAATGGAGATAATATTAAACAAGTAGATATTAAACAAGTAGAACCTAAGATAAGCCAAGCAAAGCAAAATTTAAATTCCAATATAGAAAAACTAGGAGAGAAAGTAAAGGAAAAGATTATTCCTAAAAAAGAAGAACCTAAAGAAGATCAGTTAATAGAGGATTGTAAGAATAGTTTTAAAGAATGTAAAAGCATAGGTATCAAGAAATATGGGTGGTCTATATCTTTATCAGAAACAGAAAAATTTTATAATAAGGAAACTGCCGAGGAATTTTACAATACATGGAGTATTCTTTTTGGTATGGGGCAAGAATTAGAATTAGATTATCCTATTGTACTCTTTGCTTATTCTATGAAGAGTGGTGAGATTTCCATTAAAATACCGAGTATTGTAATATGTGAAGATGGAGAACTAACTGAAAGTTCTAAGATGGGGTTGGGTTGTTAGAATGATAATCCTCTAAAAAGGATGGGGGCAAAAATGGAAGGAAAATTAGATTTAAGAAATAGTAAAAATTTCTTCGAGATGAAAGAAACATTTGAAGTAAGAGATTTTGAGAGAAAGAAAGAGTTAGCACAACTAAGATTTGATTTAGCAGTAAAATTGGCTACTCTTATGGATGATTTAGCAACAAAGAGACATAAGGAGAGATGTGAAATTCTAGGTATCAAATATATTGAACCTGAAAGAAACAAATTGATTACTAATAGAGTTGAGATACTACAAGTAAAAAAATGAGTTGGTCAAGGAATTATGATTGTTGTGTCCAATGTGGCACAACAAATCATAAACACGAAGGAAAAGGGTTTTGTAAAAAATGTTGGAATAAGAAGTTCTATATTAAGAATAAAGATAAATATGGAAAATGGAATAAAGAGTATAGATTAAAACCAGAAATAAAAAAAAGAATAAAAGAAAAATTTGGTAAAGAATATCACAAAAAATGGAGATTAAATAATCCAGACAAAAAATCAATACAAGATAAAAAGTGGACAGATAAAAATAAGAACAGAGCTAAATTAACAGATAAAAAATATCACGAAAAAAATAAAGAAAGATGTTATAGAATACAAAGGGTAAGGAACATTATTAAGGGAGGATTCCCTATGAGTAATACTAATCAAGAAAAAATATTATTAAAGGATATATCATATCTTAAAGAAACAATCAAAGAAGTAGAAGAACAATTAAATCACACTCACTTAAACGTGAGGGAAGTGAAATATTAAGAGCAGGAGTTTGGAAGTGGCTCTTGCTTTTCATTAAGATGAAAACTAGAGAACAATTAAGAAAAATCTGGAGAGAATATCAAAGAGAATATCGTAAGAAAAATAGAACTAAAGAATCAATATATAATGAAAGAAGAAAACCATACTTTAAATGGTATTATGCAAAAAAAACAAATGCTCCAAAAGAATTGATATTAAAATATAGGGAAGAATATCTCAAGAAAAAAAAATTATCTAATATTGAAACAAGCATAAAGTTATTTTTTAATAATATATTCATTTTTTCTGATAAAAAAAGAAAAATATATAAAACCATTGAAGAACGTTATAATACAAGAAAGGAAAAGCATAAGGAATATATTAATAAAAACAGAGAGAAATGGAATAAGTATATGAGCAATTACATAAACAATAAAATCAAAACAGACCCGCAATTTAAATTAACTGTAAATTTAAGGAAGAGATTGGTAAGGGCATTAAAAGGAATAATCAAATCAGATACCACTATGAATCTAGTCGGTTGTTCTAGGGAATATTTAATTAATTATATAGAATCACAATTTGATGATGAGATGTCTTGGTCTGCTTATTTAGAAAATAAAATACACATAGACCATATACTTCCTTGTAGTTCATTTGATTTAACAAAGGAAGAAGAACAAAGGAAATGTTTCAACTATTTTAATCTACAACCTTTATGGGCTAGAGATAATATCAGCAAGGGGGCTAAATTAGTATGCCAACCATAAAGGTAAGCGAAGAAACAAAAGATAAGTTAAATGAATTGATGGCAACAGAATTAGAGATTAGATTAAAAAAATCAAAAGGGGAAGAGACAAAAGGATTATTTATTGAACTCGTTAAAAATAAATTAGGTATGACTTATGATGATTTTATTAAAAGATTAATTAGAATTTATGAAGGAAAATAAGTAACCAAGTAACCAAGTAACCTTAATGAGTACTTTTATATCTTTCTTAATATTTAAGGAATTATGGATAAATTAGACGATTTCTCAAAGAAAAGTAAAGATATGGATATATTAGAAAAGAGAATAGCAATAGAAACTAAACTATTGATTCTTAAAAATAAAGGAAATAATAAGAAAGGAAGATATGATTTATTAAAATGTATAAACTATTAAAATCCAAAAAGGCACAACAGATTTTCGTTTCTCTAATGGTAAGCATAATGGTTCTTATCCTGGTTGTAATCTTATCTAATCCTTTAAAACAAGAACTAGCTAAAGTAACAAACGGAACATACTCATCTCAGCTTAACTCAAGTAACACAGGTATTTCTACAGTAAATAAAGCAACCGTCATAGTCCTTGATATGGCTTTGTTTTATTTTATTGGAATACTAATTGCAGCAAGTATAGCTTTCGTCACAGGAAGAAGAAACTTTACTGGTGTAATCACAGCAATAATGGTTTTTATAGTAGTCTCTGTTTTGATCACTCCTTTAAAGACTTTAATAATCCTAGCAAGGGATTCATCTCATCTAGACTGCACAAATGCAGCCATCACAGTAGGGGGAAAACTGGCCTGTATTATAGTAGATATATGGCTTTTCTACTTTGTTATAACCTGTATAGCGGCAGCCATTACTTACATCTTCATAACAAAAGTAATTCCAAAAAAATGAATAAATTACATATAACTTTACATATAATCATTTTGATACTTTTAAGTAGTTTTGTTTCTGCTGCTGTTGATGATGATGTGATTTTAGCCCTTAATTTAGATGAAAGTTCTGGTGATGCTTTAGATTCAAGTGGAAATGGCAGGGATTTCACAGTAGATGCTAATTATAATCAACTTGCAAAAAATATTACTTTTGGAACTGCATATGGTTTTGTTATTGCAGATACAGATTTTTTGACAAGAAGTGAGGATTTTCTTGATTTTCCTGCTTACGGTGATTTTAGTATCTGTCTTTTTATAAATAATACAGATTGGAGTATAGATTCTGCTACTTTTTTATCAAATAATGACGGCACAAATGATGGTATTCAGCTTTATGTTACGTCTGCAGGAAATATAATAACTTTTTCGACTATGGCAGATGGGGCATTTTCTACTGTAAACCATGCTTTTGATGGTGGCGACCCCTCAAATAAATGGATACAGATTTGCGTTATTAGAAATGATGATGGGAAAAACCTCACTATCATTGAAGATAATTATGTAAAAGAAACAAGTGCTGTTGTTGCTCAAAGTGCAATAGGAAGTGGAACTGATTTAGATATAGGCAGAAGAGGAGGTTATGATGATAGATATTATAATGGTTCGCTTGACGAAATAATCATCTGGAACAGAAGTATAGGGGCAGAAGAAATAGTTGCCCATTATAATTATGGTGCTGCCCTCTTCTCTGAAATACTAGAAGTTACAGCACCACCAACAATAGTAAATCCAAGCCCAGAAGATGGTGTGCATAACGATACAAATGTAACTTTAAATGTTTCTCATGTAACAACTCAAAATGATGTAAGATATTATCTTTACTTTGGAACAAGCTCTACTTTAACAGAAGCAGATTTATATTTAAACAATGTAACTAGAAATGCAAGTGAATGGAGAAGCTTTTATACAAACGTAAGTGATGGATTATATTACTGGAAATGGAAAGTTCAGAATATCACATCAGGAGTTATAAGTACAAATACAACGCAGAGGAACTGGACTTTAGATACTGTAATTCCCACTATAACTTTAGGAAACAATAACAATTTCTCAACAGATAACTCAACTATAATAAATAGTTACTTAAATAATCTCTCAATAAATATAAGTTTCTTCGATATTAATTTATACCAGACTTTGATTAATATAACAAACTCTACTGGTGGTTCTGTCTATAACTATACCAACGTATCAATAACACAGACAACCGATAATATAAGCAAAACAATAGACATAAGTGGCTGGACTTTAGGAAACTATACAATCCAGTTAGCGGCAACTGATTCACACACAGCAAAATACATTCCAAAATACGATACCTCAAAAGGATTAAACTATCTCAGGTACAGAACAACAGAAGGCAACGACATAAGAATAACAAGCAATACTCTGCCATTGGCATTCAGCACAACGAAACTGACAGATAGGTACGACTTTGAATTTAACTATCTGTTTTTAAGAAAAGAATATAAATATACAATCACATCAAAGAACAAGATAGATTATATTGAGGATTCTGATTACAAGGCCCACTTTGTAATTATGGGAGAGAACGGTGGTAACTGGATGGATTTTGAAAATGAATATCTATCTAAAAAAGATTACACAGTAATAAAAATAAGTGATTATGAATATCAGGTTATAATCAAATCAAAAGGCAGGAAACAAATTAAGTTCAATTCGTTAGGTGGTTTGAATACAATAGAAGTGCATTATCTTTTAAGATTAGGAGCTGTGATTGATGTATGGGTTTATGATGATAACGATTATCCCAATCAGATTGATGCGACAGCAACTATAGGAACTCAGAGTGCAAACTCTGTAGCAAACACAAGCGGAGCAAGATTAGTAAACCTCACAGATGAAACAACATCCCTGACTTTAACTTCAAGCGGATATGGAACAGAAGAAAAGGCTTTTTCTATAACAGGTAACTATCATAATCTTTCTTTTAATCTGACACCAGTTAATGCGATAAGGCTTTATTTCTATGATGAAAAAAGTGAAGCTTTAATAGATGGAGAAATATTTTCAGTTTATCTTGAAACAACTGGATTTTCACAAACTTATAGTGGGATAAACTCAACTGCAAATAACCCATATACAATAACAGGATTAACTTCTGGATCATATGAGCTAAAGGCCTCTTCAAGTAATTATAAGGAAAGGCGATATGTTAATCTGAATATAAACAACGTGACAATTACCACTTTTAATATTTATTTAATCAATTCAACAGACGGAGCAGAGAAAACATTTAGAGTTACAGACAACGGAATAAATCCATTGGAAAATGTAATTATAAATTTCACCAGAACAATAAATGGAACTGGAACAGTAATTGCAGGGGAAGAGACAGATTATAATGGCCAGGTTAAGTTATACTTGGACAGCAATTATGAGTACAGAATAATTTTCACAAAAAGCGGTTATAATACAAAAATAATAAATTTAGAGCCAACTGATTCTAGCTATGCAATAATTCTAACAAGTGAAATTGGAGAGATTAATGCAAGTTTATTCGAGGGAATATCATACAGGTTTTCACCAACAGATTCTATCCTAAACAACGACACAACATATAATTTTTCATTTACCTTAAACAGTTCATACTGGACTATAACAAACTGTACCCTATATCTAAAAAATGGAACAAGTATCTTAAATCAAACTTCTGGTCATAATTCTGATTCATGTTATTTAAGGATAGAACTGAACACAAACAATATGACAGATATAACAAGCGAGGCAGTTTATGAACTTAACTCTCTTTATAATATGACAGTTTCAAAACAATACAGGATTATCTATACTTACGAGGGGGAGTTTTCTTTAAAGAACTTTTTAGATGATCTAAGTGATTTTGCAATGGCAGGTTTTAACAACTTTACCAGGATGATTATAGCTTTAATAGTGATATTTGTGATAGTTGCTTTGGCTGCCAGAAATCTAGGGTTTACAAATCCAGAATCCTTGATACCTTTAACGTGGGCTTTGGTTGGGTTCTTTAGTTATCTGAATTGGTTTTATCTAGACTATACACCTATCCCAGATATAATAGGTTTAAGAAAATACATCATATTTATTTTAGTAAGTTTAATAGGAGGTGCATTCTTCTTAGATAAGTTTGCAAGATAAAAATGGGAAAACTAACAACATATATGATAACAATGCTGGGTATTATGGCTTTGTTTTATTTTGCAGGATTGACTACAGACTGCAAAGATCCAGATGGTGCATTATGCACAGGGGATGATTGTTTATGCGTTGATAGGGCTGCTACATCAACGATTTTAAACTTTATACTCAGGCAGCAGGATATTAAAGAAAGCACATTATTTAGTAAGATAGCAATTATGTTTACAGGGATTACTGCCGTATCTCTTTTAGGGGTGGGTATCTTTTTAAGAGATGTTAAATTAGCATTACTAGGCCCACTTGCATCATATCTTCTTTTGTTCTTATCTGATTTTTTAACTGTAATATCTAAAGTCTGGAGTATCAGCCCTATTTCATCAGTTTTGATAACATTAATATTAGGGCCGTTATTTGTGTATTATATAATAGCTATTGTAGAATGGTGGGGTAATATCGATTAGTTATAATTCGTGCCAAGAATACCCTTGCCTTTAGGCATGGGATGAATTGGCACGAATTATAAAGACTATGAGTTTAAATGATTTTAAGGAGAAATTAAAATGAACATAAATAACTTTTTGGATTTATGGGACATCTGGGTAAATGAATTAGTAGGGGATGTCTGGTTATTTATTTTTCTGGGAATAATATTAATATGGTATCTTTCTATAAAAAGCAAGATGACAACAGAAGTGACTATCATGTTTATGATTTTGTTTTTAAGTGCAATCTTTGCACATATCTATTTCGAGATAATCTGGGTGTTTGTAGTTTTGGGAACAGGAGCTTTCTTTTACTATAAACTCCAAAAATTAATAAGGGGTGGTTAGAATGGGATTGATGGATGTAATTAAAAAAATAGGTGGAAGAGAAGAACAGGAAGAATACATACCAAAGCAGGTAATAGACAGAAGGTTAGATGGCCTAAGAAGATTAAGGCAAGTCCAAGTAAATGAAGTTGAGAAAGAAAGATTAAAAGTAGAGATAGCTGATTACAACAGGGAAAGTACAGCAAAACATATGTTTGGAATAAAAGGCAAACTAAACAAAGCAAAGAAACAGGGATTGATAAGATCAATAAAAGAAAAGAAAGTAAACATCTTAAATCAAAGAAGCATACTAAGCGAAAACCTGGATAACAAGAAAGAAGAGTTCAAAAAGAAAGAAGTAAACATACTAAACAATCATGGTTCGTTTTTGAGGTAAAAATAAATTTTTAGTGAGTACTTAAATATTATCTATCCCAATAATCCAAAAAGGAAGGGTAAATAATGATAAATACACAAGATAAACTTTTAACACTTTTATTTACTGCATTTATAGTACTCTTATTAGGTGTTGTTTTGATTCAGCCGATTGGAGATGATGTTGAATTAGTAAAGGTTAGCTCAAGAACTATTTTAAATGAATCAGTAGCTTTGACTGCTACTACAGCAGATGTAGTTAATGAAACAGTAACCTTAGCTGGTAATACTACAGGAACTTTAGCAAATAATTATTTAACAACATTAACTACACTATGGAATATATCAGGTGCAGATTTATTAGGAGAATGTAACATAACATTATCAACAGGAGGTTTAGTTTGTAACAACACTAATAGTGAAGGTGGTTTAGCAAATGCAAGTTATACTTATAATGATCATTCAACAGGACAACTAAGCACCAATCAAGATGAATGGTTAAGTTTTGATGCTTGTAGAAATTCAGCTATGACCGCTATTTTAATAGGTACTGATTGTAATGTAACAATAGCAACAGGGGCAGTTAGAACAGAATACGATAATTTCACAGACGATTTAGCTTACATTGATTACAAGTATGAACCAGATACCTATGTTCATAGTGGAACAGCAAGGATCTTAATAACCCTAACAGTATTGTTCTTTGCAATAGCAATTCTAGCGATGGGAATTGGATTTGCTATAAAGTCGTTTAAAGAAGGCGGTGTAATGTAGAATAAGCTTAAACATATTCTTTCTTCTTATCTTTGTTTACCCACACTATTACGGCTTTTTCTAAATATATATTTTGGAGTATAGAAATGTTTATATATAAGATATATTATACTATTCTTATACAAAGCAAATAGGTGATACCAATGGGATTATTCGGAAAAAAGAAAGAAGAAGTTGAAGAGCCAGAAACTGAAGAGTCAGAAGAAGTGGATGAAAAGAATAATTATGAAAGGATAATTACTTGTGATAATTGTGATGAGGAAACAACAATAGAGATTCCTTGTGGAACTAAAGTTAAAGATTTTATAAGAGGAAAAAAATGTGAATATTGCGAATGTATTTTGCAGGAGGATGAAGAATGATAGGAATAATAATTGGAATAGTTTCAATATTGGTAATTGGAGGAATAATAGCAGCAGGAATTAGAATAATCAGGCCAATAGAAAGGGGATTAGTAGAGAGATTTGGAAAATATATTAGAACAATAGAACAAGGGCTTCATTGGATAATTCCTATAGTAGATACTACAAGGACAGTAAACATAACCGAACAGATGGTAGATGTACCACCACAAACTATCCAGACAAGCGATAAGTTAAACATGACTGTTGATGCAGTAGTTTATTATAAGGTAAAGGATGTTAAAGCTGCGGAATATAATGTAGATGGACACGAGGTACAATTAACAAGCCTAGCAAGAACTACATTAAGGGCAGTAATGGGAAAAATGCCATTAACAGATTGTATTCAAAAAAGAGATCAAATAAATATAAATGTAGAGGAAGTATTGGATAAAGAAACAGACGCTTATGGTGTAGAGGTTCTAAGAGTAGAAGTTCAAAGAATAGAACCACCCCAAGATGTCCAGGAAGCAATGAATAACGTAGTAAAAGCAGAACAAGCAAAAATAGCAGCTTTAGACTTTGCTACAGCAGTAGAGACAAAAGCAGATGGAGAAAGGAGAGCAGTAATAAAAGAAGCAAATGGAACTAAACAATCATTAATATTAGAAGCAACTGGTAGAGCAGAAGGAATAAAGAAAGTAGCAGAAGCAACAGCAGAGAAGATTAGACTGGTTAATGAATCCATACAAAAACACTTTAAAGGATCTGCAAAGGAATACAAGGCATTGGAAACCACAGAGAAATCATTAGCACATGGGACAAAATATGTTATTGACAGCAAGAGCAAGATAATGAATGTAATGACTGATGTTAGCGGAATACCTATACCAATTAAAGATGAAAAAACTAAATAACTTTTTAAAAGCTTTTTTATTCTTTTGTTTATTGGCTTTAATTATTTGGGGAATTGGAAGCTTTTTAACATTAAAATTATGGATATGGGATATAGTATTTATTAGAATATTATTTGTTATCATAACTACGGCAAGTTTTTTATATTCATTGAAATAGAGGTATCGATATGGATAATGAAGAATTTGAAAAGAGGTTAAATAAAGAGAAATCTTTTATAACTCCCAAAAACCATACAGCAGAATTTGAGAAGCAATTAGAAAGACAAAAGGAAGAATATAAAGTTAAGGAAAGAAACTATATTAAAAGAGAACCAGAAGAGGATATTTTAACAGGCAGTGACAGTGATGATTCATCTTCAGGAATGGTGAGTTTAATAGCCTCCTTAATTGGTATCGCTGTTGTTGTTATTGTTGGTGTTGGTGTGGTTCTCCCTGTTATCCAAGACGTTTCTGATGAAATTAATGTAACAGAAGCAGGTGGATTGACAACCACAATAGTCAATATGTTACCTCTTATGATGGCTTTAGTTTTATTAGTAGTGGTAGCAATTAAATTTAAGGATTATTAAAGGAGGCAAAAACAAATGAAACTTAAATTAAAGAACAAGAAAATAACTCAAATAGGTGGATCTAA
>SDBV01004822.1_pt1 | contig 19206 bp, 24 predicted proteins | sample 2277081 | NCBI WGS metagenome assembly SDBV01 (sample SAMN10402039, study PRJNA504765) | marine sediment metagenome | isolation source: marine sediment core GS10_PC15, 223 cmbsf | place: Arctic Ocean: Southern Knipovich Ridge | collected 2010
GAGAGAAGTGAAAAAAGAATAAATCAAAACAGGCCGGCCAGCAAATAAAATCGGCCGGCCTAACTTTTTGTCAAACATTTTAAAACCGGTTAAATTATGACATTTTCACGCCGGTGCTAACAAAGAGTCTGGGGTGAGACAATAACGAAGTTACACTGCTATGATTAAAGCTATTGTGTTATAGCTAATAGTAGGTCCAAATAACGACTCATTTGTCAAATGTACTTTTATCAAATCCACTCATTTTTTCCTCCTGTCCTGTTGCTTACAACTAATTATAATTCAAAATTTGAGGTTTGTCAATTAGTTTGGCTCTATGAAGTCTCTTTAGTTGGTAATTTATTTTAAATTGGTAGCCAACTAATAACCGCACCATGGCCCGGTAATAACCATTCTTTGATATCTACGGAAGCAAAATTTGATCTCGTAATCGCCGTATGAGATCGTGGATTGAATCCAAATCCAGTGGACTCCATTTTGTAATTACCATCCATCAATCTACAGCTAAAGAACAAAGTTTTAGTTGGCTTGTTCATTCTAAGCGTAAAGGTATTATCTCTTTTATGAACAAAAAATTCAGAGTTTGCAATTATTATAATATTTCTCTTTTTAGTTGATTCAAATATATCATCGGATATTTCTATATTAAACTTAATTTCCGCAATTAATTTTTCTCTGTCTTTGAGCTGTTTGTGGTTTATTTTAATGTTGTCTTTTAAATACTCATTGTCTTGAGGTTCAAGATAGCAATCTCCGTTCTTTATTAGCTGAAATTTTTCAGGCCCAATAGATAATTTTATGTCTTTTAATATATCTTCTGGTTTCAATTTTGGTTGGTCAATTAGATCACACCGATGAGCAAAACTAATAGCAAATGGTTCAGGATCTCTTTTTTCTTTGTGGTATACATATGATGTGTAATTTTGTACCAACCAGTAATCATCAATATCAGAACTGAATAATGTAAATTCATCAATAAAATTAGATCTATAGCTGGATTTGTACATAAGAGAAAGTTTTTCATCTATAAAGTGATACAAACTATCTTGGTCTTTAATCGCATCTTTACCATATAGTTCTTCATCAAGATCCTTTTTTAACCTCTCCTTTTCATCATCAGACAGAATTTTTAAATATTCCCTTTCAATTATTATTTCCCTCAATCGATGTATGACGTAATTTATAAAGTCAGGGAAACCTATAAGGATGCTAAAAATACCCACCGTAAGAGCCGATCCAGCAAGTAAATTCAGGAAATCACTACGAAGGGGGTGGGTGCTTCTGACATATAATCCTAGAAAAAAACAGGCAAAAGCTCCAATAATAAATATACCTCCATACAGCCATATATTCCTTTTATACGCTTCAACGAATTTCTTACTTTTAGGCTCTGAAGATGAGACTTGGTTGTTGTTGGACTGTTTATTATTAGGTTTTGTTTGACTGCTAACTCCCACGGCTTCTTCTCCTTGGCTGTGCCGTATTCGTATTTATTTAATAATAACTCAAGTTTCGCACCCCCTATTGGACCTAGTTCCGCATCTGGTGGGGGGTAAATAAAATTTCTTTTACCCTTTGCCTGATGCGGCTTTTCTCAAAATATCAGGTGTGAAACCTCTATTAATAATATAATAAGCCCTATGATATCAAGTGAAATATCAGAAAATTCCTTTAATAAAATATATGCGCTCCAGTCAGCGTGTTGTCAGATCAAATTGTATCTTAAATTTGAAAAATGAAAGGGGGATAAGCTCTCGGATCCGGACGAAGCTCAACGGCGTCCACGGCCTCGGCGCGACATCCAATTGAAGCTCTTTTCTTAGGTTTATGGCCCATTAGATGCCGGATTTTGCAACCGATACGCACCCGTTTGCCGCGTTTTGCAAGGTGTTTATAAAAGACCTCCGTTTTCAACCTCTATAGTCTGGGATTTGAAAAAAACTTGACAAATAAATTTATGTGTTCTACATGATCGGATTAGGGCAATAATTCCGCAAATAATATTGAACTTCATTTTCTGGCTGAACGCCGCCCACGGGCAGCAAAGCATCACTCACAACCTTCGCTTTAATCTTCTGTCGTAAAGATAGCCATGACGAATGTATCACCTTAAATCGAAAAAAAAGGGGGCCAAAAATGAAAAAAATAACGTATTCCCTTAATTACGATAAGGCTGTCGAGGTTATTGTTTGGTTGGCCAATAAAAAACCGTTGGATATATACCACATTGGGAAAATTATCTTTTATGCGGAAAAGAAACATATAAATAAATATGCCCGGCCAATTATTGGAGACACATATAGAACCGGAACTTCCGGGCCATTTCCATCTGGTGTATCTGATTTAATTAATAGAACGCCCTTTTTAGATAGGGAGTATATGCCTCTTGTTGAAGGTTCTTTTGAAGTAAAACAAAAGCCCTGGGCTATTGTTTCCCCTAAAAGAAAGCCCGATATGGATTATTTTTCCGGTACTGACATTGAATGTTTAGAGGAAGCGTTTGTGGAGAATGTAGGCAAATCCTACGGCCAAATCAAAACCGAATCCCATAAGGAAGAATGTTATTTAGAAACCGAATTAAAAGAAAATATTGATTATGAGAAATTTGTAGATACAGACAATCCTTATAGAGAAGAAATTGTCAAGGAGATGACCGAAACGGCACCTTACCTTCAAGTTTGATAATGCTACAATCTGGAGATGTTTTATATATCCACTGCAGAGCTATAAGGCCATACCCCAAAGATAAATATGCTGTCTGTATATGTCCCAAATTCCCCCTTTTTTTCTACATAAACACCGAGCCAAGAACACGTTATCTTGACAGCGAGGTGTCAATAAAAAAATCTGATTTGCCACGTTTATCTCACGATTCTTACATCGATACCACCACACCGGTTACGTTTGAGACGCAAGAGATTGACGCTGCAGACGAAGCAGGTAAATTGCCGGGAGGCGTTAAACAACAAATAATTGAAGTGGTCAAAAACCACGATCATTTGCCCCCACGCCACGAAAAATTGGTTTTTAATAATTTTAAAAAAGACACCGAATAAACTATTACCACCTTTTTCCAACCCGCCACCCGCCGGGTTTGTTGTTTTCTGCTCCCCAATAAACATTTTAAGTCTCATCGATTAATTTGCCCTCCCCCCCGTTTACAATAGAATCTTGACCCCAGATGCTGCGGTTGGTATATAGGTGATCCCATCTTAAAACATAAAAAGACCTTATATGCAGACCGCAAATATTAGTCTTACACCAGCCAAATTTCTTGAGGAGTTGAGAGGCTTCGCTCAGCGACTTTATCTAGATTTCTCATCAATGATCCCGGCGAACCCGGAAGACCAACTAAAGCGACCGGTTTGCGATCTTATCGAAAAATTTTATTCAGGGCGGGTTCAAACCAGAACTGAAGCCCAGATTGAGGGGCTTGGAGCAAGGCCAGACATAGGAGTTGCTCTTGAGAGCCTTCTTTGTGGACATATCGAATTAAAGGCACCAGGAAAGGGCGCGAATACAAGTCGCTTGACCGGAGCCGATCGTGAGCAATGGAAAAAATTTACAGCGCTCCCTAACCTCGTTTATACAGACGGCTCGGAATGGGCTCTATATCGAAATGGGGAGCGTGTGGGTTCGCTTTTGAGGTTTTCTGGGGACATTCTTGCCGAAGGCGGAGACGCGATTTCTAAAAACGATGCTTCGCACCTACATGCTTTATTAATCGATTTTCTCAATTGGCAGCCGATTGTTCCTGATAAGTCTAAGGCATTGGCAGAAATGCTTGCGCCTCTCTGTCGTTTATTGCGCGATGATGTCGAGGCCGCCGTTTCCTTGGAAGATTCTCAAATTCATCACCTTTACAACGATTGGAAACGACTATTCTTTCGCGAGGCTGGTACACACCGGTTTGCTGATGCATACGCCCAAACCATGACATATGCGCTTTTGTTAGCTCGTCTTTCCGGCTCAGAGGACATGAGGCCGGAGGAAGCAGCTGAAGCATTAGACTCTGGGCACGGTCTTCTCGCCCAAACGCTTCGACTAATGGGGCAAAAAGAGGCAAGACAAGAAATAGCAACCGCCATTGACTTACTCGAACGGGTTATCCAGGCAGTTGATCGCACCAAACTTTCAGACCGAGGTGACCCATGGCTCTATTTTTATGAGGATTTTCTTGGAGCATATGACTCTAAGCTACGCAAAGATTATGGCGTTTATTACACACCGCCTGAGGTTGTTGGTTGTCAAGTGCGGCTTTGTGCGCAACTGCTTGAAGGACCATTCAACAAACCTTTAAATTATGCTGATGAAGGAGTCACTTTCCTTGACCCGGCCGCAGGAACCGCCGCCTATCCGCTTGCGGCGATACAATACGGCCTTGATAAAGTCGCGTCAGTTTATGGCGAGGGCATGGTTGCGGGGAAGGCTTCGGAGATGGCCCGAAACTTCCATGCTTTTGAATACATGGTCGGGCCTTATGCAGTTGCTCATTTGCAGATAACAAAACTTCTTCAAGACGCTGGAGCGACTTTCCCGGAAAACGGGATCCGTGTTTTCTTGACTGATACACTCGACAACCCAGATGCCGACCCCCCTCGCTTCTCCCTTGCCGAAAAACAAATCGTTGAAGAGCACACACGGGCACAAAAGATAAAGCGGGACACCCGGATTCTTGTTTGCATGGGAAACCCCCCTTATGATCGAGAGCAGAGGGACCAAGGCGACGACAATGAAGCACGGCGTAAGGGTGGTTGGGTTCGTTTCGGAGAAGATTTCGAGAATCAAACTGAAACCGAGGGCATTCTCCGCGATTTCATCAAGGGTGCACCAGGTATCCACGTGAAGAATCTTTATAACGATTATGTCTATTTCTGGCGCTGGGCGCTCTGGAAGCTCTACGAAAACGGAAATATCACAGGACCCGCAATTCTCTCCTTTATCACCGCCTCTTCTTACCTTCGTGGTCCAGGCTTTAACGTTATGAGGCGGCACATGCGCAAAACCTTTGACGAGCTCTGGATACTTGATTTGGAGGGCGATAACCTTGGGGCGAGAAAAACGGAGAATGTTTTTGCCATTCAAACACCTGTTGCCATTGCAATAGGTGTTCGTTATGCAGAAACTCAATCAGAGAGCCCCGCAGTTGCTCGCTATGCAAAAATTAGTGGCAAGCGAGTTGAGAAGCTCGACGCTTTGCGGAAAGTTTGTCGGTTTGAGGACATTGAATGGCAATCTTGCTACTCTGAATGGGAAATGCCTTTGCTGCCCGAAGGACATGGCGATTATTATTCCTGGCCAAAGGTTTCAGATATTTTTCCCTGGCAGCATTCCGGATCACAATTCAAACGCACATGGCCAATCGAAGCTGTCCGCGAAACTCTCGAAAGAAGATGGGACAAGTTGCTTGCAGCTAATAATCAAGACAAACCCGGACTTTTCCGAGAATCAAGCGACAGAAAAGTTAGCCGCGCATATTCAAGACACCTTCCATGGCTTTCAGGGGGCAACGCACTTGAAACTCTGCAAACGGGAACGAGATGCGCTCGAATCGCCAGGTATGCCTATCGGAGCTTTGACCGGCAATGGTGCATAGCTGATAACCGTCTTGGAGATCGTTTGAGACCCGATCTCTGGAACTCCCTTTCCAAACACCAGGTATTCATGACGAGTCTCTTAACAGGGGTGCTCGGAGAAGGACCAGCGGCCACAGTCGCACATCATATTCCAGACCTTCATCACTTTAGGGGATCCTTTGGCGGGAAACATGTTATACCACTCTGGCGAAACGCAGCTGCAACTGAGGCCAACATAACAGAGGACATTCTTCCTCTTTTAAGCGAAATTTTGGGAGAAAAAGTGACCCCAGAAGGATTATTCAGCTACGCCTATGCTTTGTTGTCAAACCCAGCTTATGCAGAACAATTTTCAGAAGAGCTTTCTATTCCGGGGCCACGCATACCGGTTACCAAAGATTCCAGGCTTTTCCGACAGGCAGTTGAGGCTGGTAAGCACCTTATTTGGTTACACACATACGGCGAATGCTTTATTCCAGATGGCGAGCCTCCGGCGCGGATCCCACAGGGGGCCGCCCGTTGCCGCAGGGGAATCCCAACCTCACCCGAAGGTTATCCAGAGAGTTTTGAATTTGACGAGGTTAATCAGGTTCTCAATGTGGGAGATGGTGAAATTACCCCGGTTTCCCCCAACGTTTGGGAGTTCTCCGTTTCCGGGCTCCAAGTCGTTAAAAGTTGGCTAAACTATCGAAAAAAAACAGGGGCCGGTCGACGATCAAGCCCTCTTGATGAGATACGCCCTCAAAACTGGACAGCCCAAATGACAAAGGAGCTTCTCGAATTGATCTGGGTCCTTGAACACACCCTCACGGCCTGCAAAGAGTTCGAGCCGACATTTAAACGTATTGTTCAATCAGAGTGCTTCACCGAGGATGAGCTCCCGGATCCGGACGAAGCTCAACGGCGCCCACCCTCTCGGCGAGACGCTCTACGGGAGCTCTTTTCTTAGGTTTATGGCCCATTAGATGCCGGATTTTGTACCCTATACGCACCCATTTGCCACGTTTTGCAACCCTGTCTTCAGGCTCCCCTTTATAATGGACAACTCACGAAGAATCAATATATTTAGTTCAATTTCAGACGCCATCTATCATATCATATACTTTTGGGCCAATTTAAACATCCCGCCAGAGATACGCCATGAGATGGGAATTTGTTGAGGATAAAATAAGCCGTTGGTGTGCATCTCTTGGGCTTTTTGGAAAAATTAAAGATAGTTACGTTTTTTTATTGACATTTGGTCTTATATTAAGGACATGGTAGATGGTTTGGAAATTGTTGTTCGGTCGCAATAAACCATAATCCCTTAAGATTAAAAAGAAAATTGCCGATGATAAAAAGACAAGCCCGACAGACAATGGTCTCCGATGGGCTTTGTTCTTTGAGGAGAATTGACTATTTTGTGATTATTGTTTATGATATATAATAGAAATGGGAGGTTACACTAAAACCTTTTTCTAACCGTTCACACCAGAATGGAAGCTCAGAAACAAATAAAAACAAAATCTCAAAAAGGTGTAGCGTCTGAACATGCGACTGGTTACGATGCCATCATTCATGTTTCTTCCCTGATATACAATTTAATTAACTCTGGAAATATTATTCCGCTGGTTCTTATTTTGGGTTTGTTCTTTATTGGTTTTGTTTCTTGGAAGGTCCCAGAAGAAGTATTAGGAGAAAGCCTGGGTAAGATTATTGGTTTGTTTTCAAGAGACCGCCTGTACTTGTTTCTTTTAGGGTGCGGTACTGCTGGGAGTCTGTACGGTAATTTTATCCAAAGAAAGGTATACAAAAATGAAATTAAACGCCTTACCGATGAGCGCTCTTTTTTGATGCACGGGATAAAAAAAGGTTCATTGCATCGGTTGAAAAACCATAACCCAAGCAGTTTCGAGATAGAAGATTAGAAAGGGGGTAAAAATGTTGGAAGTCAACATTACGGCGGCGATTGTTTCTTTGTTGATCATTTATTTCGTCAATTGTAAGTTTATTCTATCCGCCCTTTGGAACAAAAAGTTGTTCAAGTTATTTGCTTTGCGGGATAGGCTTGCCATGCTGGCCATGAAAAGAGAGATAGACGAAGACAGCGAAGAGTACGAAACTTTAATGCGCTTATTGAATACAGCCCTTAAAGAGACGAGGCATTTCGAGGTAATGACCTTCATTCGCTTTCTAAGGGAATTCAAAGAAGATAAAAATCTTCAAAAAAAACTCGATGAAATCTTTGCCAGAATAGAAAAATCAGGGGGAGAATACAAAAAAATCTTCTACGGGTTCTATTGGGCGTTAGGAGATATACTTCATACACAGACCCGGGCTCTCAGCGGTATCCTCTCGGTGATCCTCCATATTCTGAATTTAGTAAAATTGTTGCCCCAGCTGAAGCCTCATCTCCAAGACCGGCAAGATGAATTATTTTCCCTGGGGGAGGATTTCGAGAGGAGAAAAAAAGAACTTAGACCCGCCCATGCTCCAATATAAAAATCTCTCCTTTTTTCAATTGGAATAGGGATATTTGGAACAGAATTTCTTAACTCTGTTTGGCATTAATACGCATGCACGGTTGTCTTTGAGCCGGTCGTTTTTTTATAGTCACCGCACCAGTCCGTTGGGTTTGTCATCGGCCACTTAGATGGTTTTTGTTCTCCCGATCTAGCCGTCAACACTTTCGGAGAATACCTCCTACAGTCCCCGAACTGACGGTTTTCTTGTTTTTTCCAAAACTTACAGGTCTCACATATTTTCTCGTTCTTATCGTTCATCTTGCCCCTCCTTTTGGTGTATGGTTTCCCTTGTACGCATCGGCCTTCTTGGTTAAAGCCTCTGGTTGCCAGCCAGGGGCTTTCCTTTATCTGGTATCTTTATTAGCCTTCATCCAGTCCATCAGCTGCTTTACCCGGAGAGCGACCAGGTCAGGGGTTACCTTCCGCCCTTTCATGGCCTTTAAGAACTTGCTCCTGGCGGCTTCTCCGGCCTCGTGACCGATCCTCTCAAGCTCTTTTTTTTCGTTGTCGTCCATGTGGTCTCTCCTGAATGGCTTTTATTTTTTTAAAGCTGCTGGAACTTAACCCCTCGGACAAGAGCGCAAACTTTCTTGTTATCCCTATCCTTACAGTTAACGTGATTATATAAGGGACACTCCGGATATTGCTTTGACATTCTTTATCTAATCTCTCCCCTTGCCGTCCCGAATTGTGGTCTTATGTTAGATAGATGAGGTTGATGCACTCCCCTTCGCATTAGCCTCAATTTCCATCTGTTCTGTACCTTTCTGCAGCTCCTTTTAAAGCCTCTGGTCGGTAGCCAGGGGCCTTCCTTTATCTGGTATCTTTATTAGCCTTCATCCAGTCCATCAGCTGCTTAAGCCGGAGAGCGACCAGGTCAGGGGTTACCTTCCGCCCTTTCATGGCCTTTAAGAATTTACTCCTGGCGGCTTCTCCGGCCTCCTGGCCGATCCTCTCAAGCTCTTTTTTTTCGTCGTCGTCCATGCGGTCTCTCCTGAATGGCTTTTATTTTTTTTAAGGGTTTTTCCCGCATCTCTCACATATTTTTCTCTCTTCTTCGGCGGGGTCTCTGTTTTTTGAGTCATTACAGGGGATTAAAATGTTACCGTTTTCAGTAATGATTTCTTCCCCCTCTTCTTCATAATGCCAGGTCAGACAGTCTCCGGCTCTCGTTTTTTTGGCTTGGTTTTACGCTTTCCATCGCTAACCTCCCCAGTTAGCGGATTCCTGGCCATCTCAAACCTTCCACGGTACGGCGTTTGCAAGGCTCTGAGCTCGCTCAGTCTTAATTTGAGATCTGATATGGTTTCCTCAAGAATCAGGATCGTTCTGTCAATAGGCGTTACCTTCGGGATGTCTGAGAGTTCTATTTTCTTTGGCATGAGCCTCCTTTCATCCTGTCTGAGCCTCCCAGGGCTGGAAGCGATCCCGGCCCGGGCACTCAGTGCTCCCCGTGTTTATTTTCTTTATATTCTCCCTTAGGGAATATAACAGGAATTTTAAACTTTAATCGGCTTACCGATCTATCTTGGGTCGCGGTTTTGATCTTACCTCCAAAACTCAATACATGGATTTCAACTCCCGCCTTTCCCTCGCCACTTTTTTCCTTTGACTCGCAAACCTCAAGATCGAAATCAATCTCTTGTCCTATTCTTGAGGTTTTCTTGTGTTGAACTTTCGCCAAACTTCCATTTAAATATATCAAATCCGTTGGATTGATAGCACCCCCAATTTTAGCAACATGGTCTTGGGCCACTTTAAGTCCAGCAAATATTTCTTTTAGAGTTTCAGATATAAAATCTTGCAGTTTCATGTTAAAGGTCTCCTTTCCCGTTTGGATTCGCCCAGGACCGAGTCGGCCCCAGATCCCGGGCGAGTTGATGTTGTTATGCTTCTGATTGTTCCGGATCCGGATAAAGGGTTTTGTTTATAGTATCCAACTCTTCAACGACGTCAGCTAAAATACAGCCGACTCCGGCCAATACCCGGTCGCCACCTTCACCCTGAATGAGTAAGGTTTGGAGAGCTGCGAGTTTATCTATGGCCCATGGAAGCGCTAAAGAAAAATCTTTGCTCTCGATATCGCTTTCGCTTATCATGATTTTACCCTCCTTTTGCTCGATCGACAAGAAAACGAGCCTTATTTCTGGTCTCAATGGATTATGCGTTAACCCTCGATCGTTCAAGGAACGGACGTTCCTGAAGACTTCCCGCCCGGAATAAGTTTCAACACAGTAGCAGGCCTTGCATCTCCGCTCAAAGAAGGCAGCCCCAATTCAGCCCGTAGCTCGTCGATGTCCCGGTTTTTCCGGTGAATTAAATCCCACAAAAACATTCTTTCCCCCATTGTTATTCCCATGTCTTTCACCTCCTTAAAACAAAAAGCGCCTGGAAGTCGTAAGGTCCCAATAAGGTCCCCCCCCGGTCGTTACCGATACCGGCTTCCAAGCGCGATTTAGTTTTCAGGATTTCAAAATAAAAATGGATCATGACGGCGATCCTCCCGTATTGGGGTTTTTACGATACACTCATATTTATCATGGCCATTTGGTATGTCAAGCTTTTTTTGAGCAGCTCCATTCCATCAACCAGCCTTTTAACGTCAGGTCCGGAGTTAATCCGTTCGTCCAGCCGGCTCATCCGGTTAGCGATCGGCCCGGGCCGATGGGTTAGAAAACGGCCTGTGCCCGGTAAGCTCGTGAGCTCGTAGGCTCGTGAGCTCCACCGTCCTCTGAAACGTCCCAGAGCGGAGGCTCGTCGTCAGCTGGCGGTAGCTCGTCCTCTTCAGAATGGGCTTGTGAGGGCTCAGATGAGCTATGAGCTGTTTTCTGGTCCTTGACCTGGTCTTGGTCTGGGTTGAGGGGAGAAAGAGTCGGGAAAGGCTTCTTATGCATACCGGGTCGACTTGGTTTTTGTTTGTATCCTTTGATACATTATGTTAGTTAAATGCCTGGCTCATAACCCCTGCTCTCGTCATTGCTATCATCAACAGTTTTATATGGACAGAAAACCAGGGTTCCGCGTCTTATGCGGATCAATATAAACATTGTTGGGCTCCAGAATAAGGAGGTAATATATGGCGACCAAAAAAAAGGCACAACCCAAGAAGACACCCACGACCAAATCCTCATCGGAAAAACTGCGCACAAAGGACCTCTGTTTTACAATCATGCCATTCGGGGGCTGGTTTGATGATTACTACGAGACGGTTTTTTGCCCTGCTATAGAATCCGCTGGGCTAGAGCCATGCAGAGCCGATGACCTATACAGGCCTAGCACAATTGTTAACGATATCTGGTCCTACACAAAACGATCTGAACTTGTTTTAGCCGACTTAAGCGGAAAGAATCCAAACGTATTTTATGAGTTGGGCCTTGCGCATGCGCTAGCTAAACCCGCAATCCTCGTAGTTGAATCAATGGATGATGTTCCATTTGATCTACGCGCGCTCAGAGTAATTGAATATGACAAGAATAGCCCTAAATGGGGTGACCTTCTGAAGGAAAAGATTGAAAAGGCGATCATCGAGGTGTTGGCATCCCCAACACAGGCCGTACTTCCTGCATTTCTTGATGTCAAGGAAATTGAAGAACGCCCTACCGTAACGGAGCAAGAAAAAGAACTGATTTCACTAAGGCAAGACATTGAAATGATGAGATCGGAGTTTCGAAGGTCACAGGTTCGTGCAATTGAGCCGTCCACACGACCTATTAGGCAAACTCTTAGCATAGGTGAAGCTCAGAAATTAACAGCAACATTAATCAATAAGGGCCTACCTGATAACCTGGTAGCAGATTTAGTCAGTTATCGTGGTGCACCAGCCGAGTGGGTCAAAGATGAGATCAAACGACAATCCCTTGTGCTAAAAGCAACTCCTAAGAAAAAGAGGCCATAAAGAAAGCCACTGTAAAGAGTAAATAGGAAAAGGCAGCCCAACAAATCACTGGAGCAGCCAGCAAGAAAATCGCGGCTTTAGCTGTAGCCAAATTTCTCGCTAAATGTGCCTTTAGCCAAGGCCCAGTCTTTCTTGCTGCCTCTCAGTTCACCCGTTATCTCCCCTTGCGATATTTGCTATATAAGCACCTTTTAATCATAGTAAAATATTGTGATACACCCTATGCGATCAGGTCAGATGAACTTGGTGATTGCGCTATAAATCTTTCGTGTTGAGGTGGTCTCAAAGGTTGTGATATCGCAAATGTAAAATTGCCATTTTTCCGGAATGGCGGAACCTACGTGACGGCAGCTGCCTGGCTCACGGCACGGTGTTGCATTACCCATCTCTGGGCCTTAGGTCTTCCGTGAATTACAACCGATTCAGGCGGGTTGTTAGCTCACCGTAGATTGAGTTTTCAAAGAACGTTCCTTGCTTTATCTTTAGCCCACAGCGTAAGTTCCGTAAGTGGTGTCATTTTGCCGGTTTCAACCAGCCTTTCAAGGCTTGTATCCTATGATATATTATGTTAGCTAAATGCCGGGCTCATAATCCTTTTAAAGGAGGTGTGATGCCTCTTGAACAAACTTTTGAGCCTGGCATGGAGCCCTTCGAGCTGGGGAGAGTGCTTATTTTCTTGTCATGATCGATTATTGATAAAAAATATGGTTTGGTCAGATGGTCCACAAAAGGGTTTTTTTCAATGTAGAACACTCTGAGGGGTCCTTCCTGGTTTACAATGATGAGAGGTAGCCCGTGATAGAATCTGTTATAGTGCTCTTGTGCGCGATCGTTGCAGCCCTGGTCGTCTTTGTTCTTAAACTCCTTGGCGACAATAGAGCGCTCAACGCCCAGCTGACTCCGGTAACATTTGACCGCGACAAACTGAAAGAGGCGAACGAGATCCTGGAAAAAAAATTTGAGCGGGTACAAAAAGAATACGATGATAAGTTCTCGATAAAAGCGATAAGAGACCGCTACAAATTTGACGAAAAACGGGGCGTTATGGTTACTCCGGAACAGCATTATTTTTGCACCTCCTGTTTGCTTGAGGGGGTTGAATCGCAGCTGACAACCCTCGCCAATGGCTGGCGATGCGAACGCAAAGCCTGCGAAAAGTTTTATAAAAACCCGGATTACCGCGATCCGACGGCAGCAAGGGAAGAATATATCGCGACAAGAGACCGTGGTGGGATCTGATTTTAACAACTAAAATCTGACTATAGGGGCTATGAGCCATGACCTGTTAATACCCTCCGATACGGTTTGTTATCATAAGATACACCAAACTGCTCAACCATTCTTTTCCATGCCTCGATTTGAAGCGGGGCCGATAGCCGGGTAAGCGGGCGGGCCTGTGACTCGGTTGCCGGTAAAACCTCCCCACTTGGGGAGAGATTATCATATACTTTTGCCGAATCCATTAGTCGATAAGAGTGACTTTCGCCCATATCCCACCTATCCCGGCAGTAAGCCTCGAACGTCGCATACTTGTTCTGATAAATCCTCGACTCCCGGATCTCCAACAATGCAGCTCCATATTTCTATCAGCGTTCATTAATTTTTGCTGGCTCCGGCCCCCTCTACAGCGGTCCGCGCTGCTCAGGCCGAAAATAAACTATTGATTAAGGCCTCCCATACACACTCCCTGCCTGAGCTGCTCCACCCTGAGTTTCCTCCTCCTCTGCACTCCCTGTCTGATCTTCTCCAAATAAACTATTGGTTAAGGCCTCCCATGCGTTCCCTACCTGAGCTTCCTCCTCCTCATTGGTTAAGCCCTCCCATGCACTCCCTGTCTGATTTTCTCCACCCTGAGCTTTATTGATCAGATCTTCCCATGCGCTCCCTGTCTGACCTTCTCCACTCTGAGCTTTATCGATTAAATCCTCCCATGCGTTCCCTACCTGAGATTCTCCATCCCCGGCACTTTCTTCCTGAGCTTTATTGATCAGATCTTCCCATGCGTTCCCTACCTGAGCTTGAGATTTCCAGCTGTCAGGGTCCGTCTCCGCACCGTAGACAAAGTCGCTGGCGGTGCTCCGCTCCTCGTCGGTAAAAGAGGGGTTGCTGTTAATAAAATCGTAAATCAGGCTAAATCCAGCCGCTGTGGCGCTTGAGCTGTTCAACCCCATGATGTAGCTGATAAAACTTTCCAGCTCTCGCATAAACTGATTAAAGTTAGAAGTTTCCATTTTTCATTCTCCTGTTTTAATAGTTAAAATTATATCCCACCACGGTCTCTTGTTTTTAGGTATTCTTCCATGGTTTAATCATTTTTTTGACTTCAACATCCCCTCAGACGAAGCGAAACGAAGCGAAACGCCGCGAAACGCCTATGCGCTATTTTAGGGAGGTGGTGTTATTGGATACTTTCTTCCCTTCCAATTTCTTCCACCGCTCGTCGAATTCAACCAACCAGGTCTCTATCTCAGTGACGATAACGATCGGCCGGCCGCTTGGTAAGCGCCGGATCGGCATCGAATATCGATCCGCATATTTTCTTAAGGCCTTGGCGTCCCGAAGGCCAAAGAGTTTAAGAATATTTCGCCAGCCGCTGATAAAAGGCTCGGTCATGTTAAAATTCCCATTTTTTTTGCAGCCTCTGACTGACTTTTTCTGTCCTTGTCAATTAACTTTAGGAGTTTACGGCTATTTATTATTGTTGGTCTCATTGTAAAGTCGCGTCAATATTGATTCATCGCCCCTCCTCGCTGTCAATTGACAGAGACGTTAACTGCAATGCTCTTCTTTGGCCAAATAACGCTTAACCCTCGCGTCTCCAGCTCTGCCCGGGTGGAAAACAGGTTATCTTTAGAAAAATGTCGGCGCCAGTTACCACACAAACGACATGAAAAGCTGAAAACCTCTTTCCTTCCACCTGGGAGGGTGTTTTCGACAGTCAGAATTCCATGGCCGAAACATTCGTCGCATAATTCTGTTTCAAATTTCCTGATCTTTTCCGGATGTCTTGATTTATAGAGGCGCCACCCCAGGGCGAAAGCCTTTCCAATGTTCCGGGGTAGGTTGTCGGATTCCCGCTTGATTTGCTTGATTATCGACTCCATGGCAATGCCGGGGATATCCTTAACCTCAACATAAATATCCCTTTTCCTGTCATTTTTTGCCAGAGTCTGGCCAAAAAACAGAAAAAGAGAGTCTATCACCGTTGAAAATTCTGTAAACTCCATGATTTCACTTCCTCTGGGTTTAGATTTTTTTCGTTGCAAAAATTGACAAAATTCTTTTCTCCATCGAACTCCAGTACGGTTGCTGCATCTTCATAGGACCTGGTTTTACCGGCGCCGTCTCCGTTCGAGTTCATTTTCATATACAACTGGTCGAACTGCTTCCGTAACTTCTCGGTTGATAAAATGTTATTCATCCAAAAATCATCGCTTTGGCTCCAAATAATAACCTCCTTAATTTTTTCAGCTTTTCGTTTATCGATCCGAATCATCCGGTCTATGTGCACGGCCCATTTTTGGAGGTCTGGTTTTTTGTGAGCGGGGTTTCGTTCGAGAATTAAATCGAAAAGGCATTGGGAAAGTTCGATCTCGATAGAGGTCGGACAATAGTTTTCTTTTATAGTTTCTTTCTTTTCTTTTGTGGGTGCCAATATTGGCAACGAATAGTTGCCTTTTTTGGCAACACTTGTTGCCTTTTTTGGCAACGTTGCCTTTTTTGGCAACACCTTCCATGTGCTATAACGCTTGTTAAAACGGTATGTTGTGCACCCTGCGTTGCCTTTTTTGGCAATGATTATATTGCGATCTTTTAGGGCATTTAAGGCCCTAACAACGTGCGGTTTTTGAATTCCGGTTGACTCAACGAATTGGGACAAAGAAATCTCGTCTGTTGTTTTAGCGTAGCCATAGGTTTTTCGGATGATGAAGAGAAGACACTGCATTTGCTCCCCCGCAATTCGATACCGGATCAAAGCTTCCAATATTTCATTGGCTATCCTGGTATAGCCGTTTTCAATCTGTGGGTTTCCGTCCTTCATAATTCAACCCCGGAATTGTTAAATTATTCATCCTTTCCTCTTAACCAAAATATCCGTCCTCTGAGCGACCACCTTGACTATAGAACTCTCGCCCGCCCTTGGAGCCAAACAACGAGCGCATCCACAGAATACGCGACCTTCCGCCCGATTTTCACTCGCCCTGGGGGGCCTTTGCCCGCAGAGTCTAAGTTTGCCAAATACTTTGAGGTGATAATTCCCCCAGAAAATTCGCCGACCCTGTCACGCGCCACATGGCTCGATTGCCATTTAGCGGCCATGGATGAGAGATCAGGCTTTTCAAATTCTGTCATTTTGTTCCTCCCCCCTCTTGTTCCTCCAGCCGTTCCAATTGATTTTATCGACGTTGCGGCCAAAAAATTCAGCTAAGGCCCTCTTTTCCCATTCCCTCGGCGGTGAGAGGCCTCTTTCGATCAACGTCAAACGCCCCTGGTGGACCACAGTTTTTTGGGCAATATCGTTTTGAGTTAAACCGGCGAAAAACCTTAATTCTTTTATTGTTTTTTTTTCCATAAAAAAAGGCCCCCTCCTTTGATAGAGATAGCCTCAATTTAATACTGCCAAAAGCCTATGTTAGTGTGAGAACTTTTTTTTTATTTTCCTCTCACACGTGCAGTTAATACCGACTCCTAATTCGTTATTATTGTTTTTTTAAATTATTTTGGTCGGTTACATCGTTACCGTTTTCGGTAATACTTTCTATATAATTACCTGGGAAAAAGCCTTTCAGAGCGTTATCAACTATATTATCCCCCTTTCGTTTATCCGCATAAAAAGCGGATCTCTCAGTATCCCAATCGCCACCAGGATACATCTCGTTGAAAGCCGCTTCACCCTTCAATCCTTGGCGAAAAACCTTGATAGTTTTTAGATACCGCTCAACCTTGTCTCTGCTCAAGTTAGGAGTAGGGCAACTGTGCCGGCATCTTAGCCGTCTTTTCTGGTGTTTAAGCCCTTCAATTTTCTTTTGGCGGGCTTTTATTAATTCCCCGACCTGATCTATGATTTTTGTACGGTTAAATGACAGGTTGATATTCAAAACCAACCGCTCAGGAGATGAAGAAAGGGAATCAAGGTAGCGGATAAAATCATCAAGATCAGATTCCTTATAGCGCCCGTAATTATAATGCCCGGGTCTGAAAACCTCTAACTCGTATTTCCATGTGTCTGATAGATTCTCGACGGCTACCGAGGGGCCGAAAAAAAAATGTTTGCGCTTAACCCAAAAATCGCTAAATGGCTCACTGAAAATATCGCCCCAAATTCGATAGGTTACTGAGATATGCCCCCACAAAATTTTTTTTGTTTTTGGGTGCCGAGGGAAGCCTAAAAACGTCCTGTCTAAAACTTGAAATTTTTTTGGCAGGGATTTGTTTTTGCGAACAAGCTCGCAGTACTGCTCATAGGTCTTATTTAGCTTTAAAAACCCATACCAAAGCTCAATGTCGCTCCTCATTTATTTCCATCCCCTGTAACGACCTGGTTGTTAATCCGGGGAAAGCGGCCCAGGGTCGCCGCTTTTTCGGGGAGCTCACCCTATCCCCGGAAGGTTTAACTTCAATCATTGTCGCCTGTTTTTATTTGCCAACGCTTAAATGGCCTGCTGGCCCTCCATTGTTACTTTCCGTTTTAGCAACATCTAATTGTACAGCTTTATTTGCTTTAAAATCATTTATGCCCTTTTCCAGCCTTTTAACCGCTTTATGAAGCCGGGTTTCTCCTAAGTGTGAGTATCGCTCGACCATAGCAAAAGAAGCGTGCCCCATCAGTTTTTGAATAACATATAGGTCGGTCCCTTCTTCTGCCAACCAACTTGCAAAAGTGTGACGCAGCGTGTGAAAAACAACCTTTTGCCGTCTGTCAGTTATCCCTTTATTAAAACCAAGCTCTGTAACTGTCCTCTGAAAGGTGCTTGAAACGATTTTAATTTTCCTCCCATTCCGATCTATAAAAACAGGGGCATCATGGGCTCCATACTCCAAGTCCTCTAACATTGCCCTAACTTTATCCGTCATAAAAGCCGGTCGGGTTTTTTCGCCCTTACCATCCACATTTATAAGCTCTCGTTCAAGGTCTACATTTCCCCAAGTCAAATTGAAGATTTCGCCGGCCCGAAGGCCACAGTGTAAGGCCAGTAGCGACACATTATAAATCTGGATACTTTTAGTTTTTAATTCTTCAAGTAAAATGTCAGCCTCTCGGTGAGATAAAAACCGCAACCTTTCATTTTTTACCTTGGGCAATACGACTTCTTTTGTGGGTGATTTGGTGTTGGTTACCCCATCTCTCCGAGCCATGTTCCATATTTGCCGTATTATGGCAAAATTATATTCGATAGTTCTTGGGCTTTTTTTAGCGATCAACATATTCTTTTTTATTTTCTCGATATTGAGTGGCCGGATATTTTTAAAAGGTATTTTTCCGAGAACGGGGTCGATCCATTTTTTAAAATAACTCCTTTCAGTATTATAACTGGCAGGCTTTTTATTGATTTTAGATACAGGGAAATAGGTGTTTGTAAAAAAGTACCCAAAAGTAACAAGTTCCCTGGCCTCTCTGTCCTTTTTGGCCCTTTCGGCTTCTTTCCGGTCAATCTCCTTTTCACGCTTTTCTCTGAGGCTCACTGGCCCCTTACCGGTTAGGTGTGCCTTTTTAAGCTCAGCTAATTCTACAGCAGCTTTCCCGGCTGACCAGCCTTCAGATGTCCAGCCGAGGCCTTCTTCTACCCTTTTTCCCTTTTGTTGAAATCGAATGGTAAAATATCGGTCTTTTTGAATCCCGTGCTTTCGTGTTGGGTGTTCGTAAAACCGGATGCCGGGGTGTTTGGTTTTTTTCCATTTTACAGGCATGACGATCCCTCTCCCCACGCTCTCCCCATTTTTATTGGGAAATCGAAGGATTTTAAATGACGTTATGGGAAATATAATAAAGATAACTATCTGGTTTGTCAATGATAAAATGAGATTAAATGATGTTATGGGAAACTAATATAATCGGAGTGTTCATCCGTTTATCTGTTAAAAGGGGTGGAACGATCTGTAAATAAAAATCCCTATGATCGCAATTCCCAAAATGACGACAAATATCAACTGATTGGTGGTGAACGTTTTCATCGCAAAACCACTCGCAACATACCTGCTCTTTTGTTTTTGATAAACGGTGTGGGGTAAA
>SDBV01004823.1_pt1 | contig 19205 bp, 13 predicted proteins | sample 2277081 | NCBI WGS metagenome assembly SDBV01 (sample SAMN10402039, study PRJNA504765) | marine sediment metagenome | isolation source: marine sediment core GS10_PC15, 223 cmbsf | place: Arctic Ocean: Southern Knipovich Ridge | collected 2010
ATATACGGGAACGACTATAAAGCTCTATGTATTGAGATCAGAACTGATTCGGAGTTACCTGTAATCAGACGGGGTAAGACAGGCCAGAATTGAAGCGAGAGGATTTGGAGGAAAGAAATCTATTTACAAAAAATTTGGCCCACTCGCCTACAAAAACGTGCGGGTCGAAATAAAGATCCTGGCCGAATAAGAATAATGATGAAAGTCATATAAAACGGTTGATCTTAATCTACATGAATCTGAATGGTTCATACTAATTTTGAGCTGTGAAAGTAACATTTCTCTTTTTCTTGCCTACCTGATGGTTTTTAAGATTTTCTCAATCATTGGAATGGAATAAACTGGCATTTCGCATAGATGCCGGAATTGAAAACTTGGAAGATGTTTATTATTGGGAACATCTTGATTGGGGTAATATTCCAAGGCCGGGGCGTAATATTTATATAGGGTTATCCGCTACTTTCTAAATGACCTTCCTGTTTTTAATAGTTACCTAATCCAAATTAAGGGTATTAACTAAATATATCTAATAAAGTAGTATATAATTTGTTATTAAATAATTCGTAAATACATGTATTATTCAACTGAATAATCATATTATTCATATAAAAATGTTTTGTTATAATAACACAGACACATATTTGTTTTGATAATTTCACTATTTTGTTGATTAAATTCAAATAATTATTATGAAGACTAGTCTTAAATGCAGTAAAAGTTCATTGTTATCTTCAATTTTAGTATCGTATTTCCTGGTTGGATTTAGTATCATTCCGGGTACATCCCAATCGTCACAGCAAGTTAAATATCTGGATGATGGATATTATGCTGTTGTTGGCGTATTTGGGAGTCAAAAAAACGCAATAAGCTACACTGCTCAAGTTAAAGAAATGGGAGAGAAGGCTAATTACGCTTTATATAAGCCACAAAACTTGTATTATGTTCAAATAGGGAAATACGAATCATACGAGAAAGCACGTGTTCATGCACACTGGTCACGGGAATTGACAAGTTTGGATTCTACCTGGGTATTCAAAGCAATGCCATACGCCGTTCCTGATAGGATTGAAGTCGTGAAAGATGTGGTGATGGACATTCCTGCCGAGGAAGAAATTGAAATGGTGAATGATACGGCCAGTGCAATTCAGGAAGTGCCTGAGAGTTTGGTCGTCCCCGAGGCAGAAGATTTAGCTGTTGTTAAAATTTATTTTAATACCTACCTGGAAAAATCCAACAAAGAAGTTTTTGGAAGAATTGAAGTGATAGATCCTGACAAATCGGAACGGTATGAATTTAAAGATTCCCGAAAAGTTGTGGATGTTCCTTTGAGTATCAACGAGTCAGGGGATATAGAGTTAGTTGCAGAAATATTTGGCTACAAAAAAATACAGCACAATTTTAATTTAAATGACCCGATAAATGAGCAAACTTCTTCTTTTTTGAGCTACGAAGACAGCGTTCTCATTGTAGATTTCCAACTTGTGGATTATACAACCGGAGATTTGGTGACTAATTATAATGTTTATTTCTTTAAAGATGCGGTAATTATGCGTCCTGAATCAAAAAAGGAAGTGCATCAATTACTGGATATGCTCAATGAAAATGAAGATTATAAAATTATGTTATTAGGTCATACCAACGGAAAGCACTCCGGCCCTATTATAGAAATGGAACCTGGTTCAAATAATTATTTTTCTGATGCCGGAAACACAGTAGAAAGTAAGGGAAGTGCTAAAAAACTTTCCTCATTGAGAGCAGAATTGATACGGCAATACTTACTATCTGAAGGAATAAACCCGACGAGGATTGAGGCAAAAGGATTTGGCGGGAAAAAATCTCTTTATGATAAATATGATTCCCTTGCCTATAAAAATGTACGGGTCGAAATAAAAATCCTGGACGAATAGAAATTCCATTACTGCGAATCTTTAATTTAGTCACACCTCAACTTATTGAATAAGTCAAATTGTATATTTGCCCAATGCGGGTTGCGGTAAATATTTTTGTCTTCGTCAATTTTATATCCATAATTTTTTCGTGCAATCCTCAGCAGGAAGATCTGGTCGAATCGGGAATCAAGATTCAACTTCAATATGCCACAGGATTCAGGATTGAGGAGTTTAATGGTTATAAAAAAGTTGAAATAATATCACCTTTCCTGGGGGCTTCATCAGGATTTACCTATTATCTTGTACCACGCGGTGCTGAGACACCTGAAGTTATTCAGAATAAAAGTATAATCAGGGTACCGGTGGAATCGATAGTTTGCACCTCTACCACGCACATTCCACTGCTGGAGTACCTTGATGTAGCAGGTACTTTAAAAGGTTTCCCCAATACGGATTATATCTCTTCAAAGCTGGTCAGGGAAATGATAAATGAAAAACAGGTTACAGATCTGGGCCGCGAACAGGGCATAAATATGGAAATTCTTTTGTCCCTTGAACCCGAGTTGGTGATGGGCTATCTGGTTACCGGTGACCTGGGGCAACTGGGTAAAATTGAACAAATGGGAATACCGATAATCATCAATGCTGAATACATGGAGTCTCACCCTTTGGGCCGGGCCGAATGGATCAAATTCGTAGCAGTATTTTATAATAAATTAGCAAAAGCAGATTCAATATTTTCAGAAATTGAAAGCAGGTATAATCTGGCTCTGGGAAAAGTTAACAAAGCCGCTAACCGTCCAAGTGTTTTGAGTGGGGTAGTTTATGGTGATACATGGTTTCTGCCGGGAGGGAAAAATTATGCATCGAAAATAATAAATGACGCCGGTGGCAATTATCTATGGAAAGATGACAGTTCTTCAGGATTTCTCGAACTAGGTTTTGAAGTTGTATATGAAAAGGCTTCCAGGGCGGATTTTTGGATTGGAACTGCATCGTACAACACCCTGCAAGATTTAGAAGATGGGGATGTCCGGTACACGCTGTTTGATCCATTTAAATCGGGGCAAGTCTTTAGCTATAATAAACGTATAAGTGAAAAAGGTGGGAATGAGTACCTTGAGTTAGGTTACCTGCGTCCGGATTTAATTTTGAATGATCTTGTAATGATTTTACATCCTGAATATTACCAGGAAGACAAACTTTTCTTTTTTATGCCACTCCGATGATCTTTGATAATTGATGAATAAAATCAATAGAAGTCATGTGATGATCGTATCCCTCGGGGGATTACTTCTTTTTATAGCTGACTTGTCACTTGGCAATGTCCACATTCCTTTCAGGGATATCATAGCAGGTTTGTTCGGAGGTGATTTTGATAATGAGATATGGTCCAACATTTTTTACTATTTCAGACTTCCACGGGCGATAACCGCTGTTCTGGTAGGAGCAGGACTTGGTATTAGTGGATTGCAGATGCAGACGTTGTTCCGAAATCCTCTTGCCGGCCCTTTTGTTTTGGGGATTAGTTCCGGGGCCAGTTTGGGTGTAGCCATCCTGGTCCTTGCGAGTTACAGCCTGGGAGGAATTTTGATAGGAAGCGGGATCACCGGGTGGGGAACAGTAATAGCTGCCAGCCTTGGAGCGGGGTTTGTATTTCTTATAATTTTACTGGTTTCATTTCGGGTGAAAGAAAGTATGAGTTTGCTGATTATTGGTATTATGGTGGCAAGTATTACTGGATCAATAGTAGGTGCTTTACAATATTTCAGCAGTGCCGAGCAGATCCAAATATTTTTAATCTGGACATTAGGCTCTTTGGGAGGGGTGACATGGGCAGAACTTCAGGTGCTTATCCCTACAGTAGTTATTGGGAGTATGCTCGCTTTTTTAATGTTCAAACCACTTAATGCATTACTACTTGGTGATAATTATGCCACCAGCCTTGGAATTGATTTGAAACGGAGCCGCTTACTCATAATCGTTAGTACATGTATTCTTGCAGGTGCTATCACTGCTTTCAGCGGCCCCATTGCCTTTATTGGTCTTGCTGTTCCTCATATTACAAGACTTGTTTTCAATACGAGCGACCATAAAAAACTGATTCCTTTCGTTGCCCTTACCGGCATTATTCTGATGCTTATTTGTGATATTATTTCTCAATTACCAGGGCAGGAAGACGTATTGCCGATTAATATTGTGACTTCTCTTGTTGGAGCCCCTGTTGTCATTTGGATAATTATGCGTAAACGTGTATCAAAAAATGCATTCTCATGAACAATGGAAATACAATACTGACAAAAGACCTGGCAATCGGCTACAAAAAGGGGAAAAATATTAAAGTAGTCCTAAATGATTTAAATATTGAATTGTGCGGAGGTGAGTTTATTTGTCTGCTTGGAGCAAATGGTTCAGGAAAATCAACCCTTATACGCACCATTGCCGGTTTTCAGGCTCCTCTTGGTGGAGAGGTCATTGTTGATGGGCAAAAAATTGATAGCTTTTCACGTCAGGCAATTGCGCAAAGAATAAGTGTAGTTTTAACAGATCGGGTCGCAGTAAGTAATTTAAATGTATTTGATCTGGTATCCCTCGGACGATATCCGTTTACAAATTGGCTGGTTAACCTGACGAAAGAAGATAAACAAGCTATTGATAGTGCAATAAAACTGACTGGAATTACTGATCTACTTGACAGCAAAATCTTTGAATTAAGCGACGGTCAGATTCAAAAGTGTATGATTGCACGGGCGCTTGCTCAGGATGGCCCTATTATGATCCTCGATGAACCAACAACCCACCTTGATCTTAATAACCGGGTAGAAATAATGAGGTTGCTTCGGGAATTAGCCCATAATCAAAACAAAACAATTCTTGTTGCCACACATGAACTGGACCTGGCTTTGCAAATGGCGGATTCATTTCTATTGATATCTCAAAATGGAATTCAAAAGGGAATACCCGAAGACCTTATTCTTTCAGGGGTCCTGGACGAAGTATTTCAAATGAAAGGGTATGATCTTAAATCGGGAAGGGCGGTATTTTTACCCACCAGGAAGTTAAGTATAGCTATTGAAGGGGAAGGATACGCAAAATTATGGACCAGGAATGCCCTTGAACGAAATGGATTTGAGGCCAAAGAGCATTCGGGAAACCTCACCCTAAAAGTTCATATGGCCGGTGAAAACAGGTGCGAATGGTCCATTCTACATTCGGGGGAGCAGCATCGATTCAATTCTGTAAAAGACCTGATTGAGTTTCTGGTTTTCCGGGATTCCAGGATGGACCCATGAGTCAATCGGTAATTGTTTTCTTTTTACCTGGAATTTTTTTTCTTAAATATGCTATAATATTTACATAATTAGAATTTTCCTGGATCGTTAGTTTAAGTTTATAGGATGATGATAGAATGAATAATTCTTTAAATTCTCCATTCTTCGTATTAATAATGGTTTCTTCCCACGAAATAATTTGGCTCAGCTTAAAAGAATAGCCTTTAATAATGAATGGATGAGCGACTTTAATAGTGTCCTTATCAATTGTTATTATTTTAAAAGAAACGAATTGACGGATTAATATTACCAGTGCCAGGGGCAAAAACAGCAGTACAATCAGTAAATTATACCATTTGTAATCGCCGGCAATTATATAACGCAGGTTTACGAAACCAAGTGAAAAACTAATAATTAAAAAGACACCAATTGAAAACAATGCACGCTTTTTCGGCCTGGATACAATCATGTGGAATTGGTGAGAGATTCACAAAGTTTTTATGTTGATATTGCGCCACCGGACTTTTATGCCACCACCACTATGTATTTGTAATGCAATAGATCCCTTCCCTTCTCCAATTTTTTCATCATTAATGGAAATCATTTTAGTGCCATTAAGGTATGTTTCAATTTTGCTCCCTTTTGCAACAATCCGCATCTCGTTCCAATCACCCATTTTCAAGGCTTTGTCTTTTGACGGATCAGGTTTGATTAACCACCCTCGGCCGTAGGATTCATAAATTCCTCCGGTAAACGAACCCGGAGGGGCAACTTCAGCCTGCCAGCCACTTATTTTAATACCATCAATGGATGACCTGAAGAAAACACCGCTATTCCCATCTGATTCCTGCAAAAATTCCAGGGTGAGATCAAAATCTGTGAATTCTTCATCGGAGACAAAATACCCATACTCCTTGTCTGGCCCACTCTCACAAACCAATTCACCATTTTCAACATACCACTTTTCGGTACCATGAATTTTCCATCCTGATAGATCTTTGCCATTAAACAGGGATTTTGATTGCGGAAAAGCCATAAATGGAATAACAAATGACAAAACTGTAAATAGAATAACTTTATTCATAATTGGTATCAGTTAAATGATTAGGAATAACAAATTCAAAGGCAGACGTGAAGCTAATAATATCCGGGAAAAACTGTTTAAATTCATCCTGGTATTCTTTATAGTTTGCTTCAAGTTCTTTGGTGGCATGCTCCATTGATGAATTAAACTTTGTTCTTCGCGACATTCCGGTTAGTGCACGGTTAATTCCTTCAAGATCCTTATAATGATAAAGCCAGTTTTGGGCTTTCATATATTGGAGCATATATTGAAATGATTCAGGAAGTTGTTTTTTCCTGTTTATTAATATTTTATATACTTTTTCTGTAAAATCCTTTAAATCTTCCGGATGATATTTTTTCCAGTTTAAAGCCAGAAAATGGTCATAAAACATATCGACGATAACAGCCGAATAGTGGCGAAATAACGGGATTAATCTTTGTTTGCTTTTAATAGTAACTTTATGGTGGTCTGTAAATCCGTCAATTTCACGATGAAGATGAATTCCATTTTGAATTTGTTCACTGTATATTTTCATTTGCTTTCCTTTAACAAAATCTCCAATGAGATTTCCTGTAAGAATTTCAGGGTCAGATCCGGAAAGAAATGCATGTGCCAGAAAATTCATTCTAAAATAAATTTTTAATTGACTATATTTTCTAAATTAATAAAGAAATCAGAAATGAAATTAAATATAATACTCTCATTTGGTTTTATAGCAGTAATAATTGGTTCATGTGTTGAAACCAGCGCTGAAGAAGAAATAATGGATAGGCTGGCAATTCAAACAGAATGCTGGAATACAGGGGATATTGAGTGTTTCATGATTGGTTATTGGGAATCTGATTCATTGATGTTTATTGGTGATAACGGAGTTACCTACGGCTATTATAATACCCTTCAAAGATATCAAACCAATTACCCGGACGCAGAAGCAATGGGCACGCTTCGTTTTAATATTCAGCATATTAATAAAATCTCAGAAGATGCTTTTTTTGTAGTTGGGCAATTCTATCTAAGGAGGACCATTGGGGACAAAGAAGGCTCATTTACTTTGCTTTGGAAAAAAATAAATGGCGTCTGGGTGATCGTAGCTGATCATACATCCTAGTGTGGTTTTCTCGTCACGAATTTAATTATTTTGTACCCTGAAGATTTAATAACATCCTTCCACCTTCCTGCGGTGAAATTTTCCCATTTTCTACCATTGCTTTGATGCTTCCTATTTTTTCAACAACAATTTTAGAGTTATAAAATGAACTGGTTATTTGCCGGTTGATGTATTCATAAAACCAGTAAAGGTTTTGTTTTTTCCGGCGATCGTCAAAAAGAGACGATTCTTTTACTCTTTGAATGAAATTGTTAATGGTATCCCAGATTTCATAAATTCCAATATTTTCGATTGCAGAGCAGGTTAAAACTTGCGTAACAAAACCTGCTTCAGGTTCAGGAAATAAGTGCAGCGCACTTTCAAGTTGAATTTTTGCTTTGGCCGTTTGGATCTTGTTTTCACCATCAGCTTTATTGATGGCAATGAGGTCAGCCATTTCCAATATCCCCTTTTTAATTCCCTGTAATTCATCTCCCGCTCCGGCAAGCATTAGCAGTAGAAAAAAATCAACCATTTCATATACTTCTGTCTCCGATTGTCCCACGCCGACGGTTTCCACAATAACCACCTCATAACCTGCCGCTTCACACAATAGCATTACTTCACGTGTCTTTGCAGCTACTCCACCCATTGTAATACCGGCCGGCGAAGGCCGGATAAAGGCGTTCGGATGCGTGGCCAGGTTAGTCATCCTGGTTTTATCCCCTAATATACTACCCTTTGTTTTTTTACTCGACGGGTCAATGGCCAGTACAGCAATTTTATGGTGAGCAGCAATGTGAGTACCAAAAGATTCGATGAAAGTACTTTTCCCTACTCCCGGTACCCCGGTTATCCCAATCCGAACAGATTTACCGGTATGAGGCATTAATTCACGAAGAAGCCCGTCTGTCAATTTCATATCCGATGGAAGCGTACTTTCTATCAGCGTAATTGCTTTCCCCAACAACATTTTATCATTTGAGAGTACTCCGAGAGCAAGTTGATCTATATCAGGTGGAATTTTTGACATGGTAAGCTAATGTAGTATCATTCAAAATTAATTTATCGAACATTTGAATTTAAAATTTTATAAATTGAATTTTAAAATGAATAAATAAAATCATTTTTTATTAATTATTTGAAAGGGCACATGCTTAAAACCAAAAAATTCTGGATTGATAGTATAACAGGAACAATCTTTATTTTTGGTTTCCTGTGGTTTGCAACTAATTTTTTAGCCATTTTTAGTTTTTTGGACCCGGTAGGGGATGCACTTTCCGACATGAAAATTACCGATCAGGTATTTTCCAATCCGGCATTTCGTGCAGATCCTGCGTTTGAAGAAAGAATTGTAATTGTAAATTTTGGACGACTTAACCGAAGGGGGATAGCCGAGCAGGTTAATATTATTAATAAATATCGACCAAAAGTTATTGGTATCGATACCTTCTTTGGAGCCCTAAAGGAAGATAGTATTGGAGATCTACTTCTTGCCGGTGCGTTGTCAAATGTTGAAAACCTTGTATTAGGAACCCAATTTATTGCCCCGGGTGATACAAAGGATCCCTATTATTATTATTTAAAAAGATCGCACCCATTATTCAACCAGTTTTCTGAAGAAGCTGCAGTTAACCTGGTTAATGAAATTGCCGGAGGAAGACAGGAGGACTATAAAACAGTACGTTCATTTTTTCCTGAAATGCATTACAAAGACACTATTACCGGCGAAATAACAACCCATATGGCCTTTGGATTAAAACTTGCTGAATACCTTGACCCGGACGCGGTACAAAGATTTTTAGACAGAAACATCGAAGAGGAATTGATTAACTTCAGGGGAAACGTTTTAACAGGACTGACTCTTGACAGTCGTCCGAAATTTTTCGCCCTCGACGTTGAGGATGTGTTTAATGAGTCATTTGATGGAAGTTTAATTGAAGACAAAATTGTAATATTTGGACATATAGGTGAAAACTTTCAGACAAAATTCTGGATTGAGGATAAGTTTTTTACACCTATGAACAAAAAGTGGGCCGGCCGGGCTGATTTGGACATGTATGGTGCTGTAATCCATGCAAATATTACTGCTATGGTTCTCAACAGCGATTATCTGGATAAAATGTCCGAAAATGTAAGTATAGTACTTGCAGTCATTATCTGTTTCTTTAACGTGGCGCTTTTTACAATAATTTACCGTAAATTACCATTATGGTATGATGGGATAACAAAACTTGTTCAATTAGCGGAAGTAATGTTGTTCATGATGGCAATTGTATGGGTTTTCCATTATTATGCATTCGAATTAGAGATGACATCCTCTATAATTGTTGTTTTACTTGCAGGGGATGCCCTTGAAGTGCTTTATGGAGTTGGGTATAATTTATTTAGCAAGAAAAAACGAATAGAACTGTTTACCATTAAGGAACATTAAGTATATACTATTGAAAAACTCATAAAACCATGAAAACAAGAATATTAGTATTTTCGATGGGATTGCTGCTGATCAGCGTCTCTGCTTTTTCACAGGACTACGTGTTTAAGATTTTGACAAACAGTAAAGGGGACAACAGTTACAAAACTGCTGCAGGAACAGCCTGGAACCCCCTTAAAACAGGTACAAAGCTCAATGGAGGTGATGAAATAAAGACTTCCGGCGAATGCTATGTTGTATTGATTTCTTCCACAGGAAAGCTTTTAGAGCTCAAAGAGCCTAAAGATTACAAGGTTGACGATTTGAAGTCTCAAATTGGTGGAGGAGAAGATGGAGTGATAAGCAAATATGCTGATTTTGTAATGAGCAAAATGTCTGCAGATTCACGTGAAGAAAACCGAAAGAAATATGCAAGTATTACGGGGGCAACCGAACGTGGTTTTAGTCAGATCAAGTTCTTTATGCCTTCTTCTGCCAGTGTTTATAACACTGAAGCTATTGTTCGGTGGAAGCCACAGGTTGATGTAGCTGCCTATGAGATTTCATTAATGAATTGGTTTGGAGATCCTATTATGGTGGCTGAAACTACAGACTCATTTTATAGGATCGACTTTACTGATGAGAGGTTGGAAGACCTGGAAATGGTGATTTTAAACGTTAGCGTAAAAGGTGAGGAAGACACTTCTTCAGGCGACTATGCAATACAAAGGGTAAATTCTGAAGACTCGCAGGAATACAGCGTTGAATTGGAAGCCCTTAGATCTTCTCTCGATGAAAGTTCTGCGATCAGTGCGCTGATACTTGCTGAATTTTATGAGCAAAATCATCTGATTCTTGATGCACTTACCAGTTACGAACATGCGATACAGACAGCTCCTGATATTGATTATTTTCAGCAGGCTTACAAGGAATTCCTGATGCGTAATGGCTACAGTGATGACATTGAATAAGATCTTACAACAGTATTTTCAAAACCCGGTAGGAATGCCGGGTTTTTTTATAATTTCATTGTAATAAAAACTTTACTGGTACAGGTTTTGTGGACTAATATATAGGAACTAACCGGAGGAACTATGAAAGCTATATTAAATTATTTCCTGATATTTCTTTTACTGTTAATTGCAAATAACATTGCATTATCTCAAACCACCGTTGCTACTGTAATAATATCCAATGGGGAAAATATGTGTGGGAAAGAGGGGAATTTCAGAAAAATAAAAATTGGGTCTTCCTTATTGAGTGGGGAACTTTTGAAACTATCCCAAAACGGGTACATAGCATTGTTGACAACATCAGGTAGCACTATTGAACTAAAAAGTTCTGATGGTGCGGACTACAATATTGATGAAATTGTCTCTGGAAACGATTCAGAGCTTTCTTTGGTGAAGAAATACACCAACTATATTGTCAGTAAAATGGCTCCCGAAGAGATGGAGAATAATCGAAAGCGATATGCTTCTATTGCTGGTGCTGTTGAACGAAATATAGGTATTTCAGCCTATTTAAATAAAACATCCGAACTCTATGAGCCTTTTGCTATTATACGATGGGATCCAAGTTCGGGGAAGCCACCTTATCATATTTCTGTTCAGGATAATTATGGAAACCAGCTTTTATCCAGTGAAAATAATAATAATTATATAAGAATTGATTTTTCGAATAAAAACCTGGAAAAGGTGGATATTGTCGTAATCTCCATAAAAGATGCCGATGGATTGTCAAATGAATATTCTATTCAGCGTGTGAGTAAAAAAGAAGACACTAATTTTGGAATGATTGTTTCAGAGTTAAAATCTTCGTTGGATGATGATTCTGCTTTTGAAAACCTGATATTAGCAGAGTTTTATGAACAGAACAATTTGACTTTAGATGCCTCTACCTGTTTTGAAAAAGCAATGATTCTCGAACCGCAGGTAACTTATTTTAGGGACGCCTACAAGGAGTTCCTCATGAGAAATAATTTTGGGGAATTGATAGACTAATCCACTAATCGATTCCTATCATGATAAAAGCACCCCAATAAATGGGATCTGTGAATTCATTCCGGATTTCTTTTTTAGCCTCAATAAAAGATTGCCTCTTATTTCCGCTCTCAATCCATTTTTGATAAAATTTCACCATTAGTTTTTGGGTAGCTTCATCATTCACTTTAAACATACTCATTATCAATGTTTTAGCTCCAGCAACAATGAAAGCTCTTTGTAATCCATAGACACCTTCACCTGCAGTTACATCTCCAAGACCTGTTTCGCAGGCACTCAATACTACAAGGTCAGTTTCATCAAGGGTCAGGTTCATCGCTTCATATGCTGTTAATATACCATCTTCAATATTGTAATTGAATGATGTTTGGTTTAAAATATCTCCAGCACCCGAAAGCATTAAACCGGTACGCAACAATGGATTCTCCGATGCCACAGCTGATGATTTTAGTAAATCATTATCTAAATTTTTAGTTGATTTTTTAAAAAATCCATGTGTAGCAATATGAAAAACTTTTGGATTTCGCGTTGATTTAACCATTGATTCAGTTGCATCCCCTTCCATGTAAATGCTTGTTTCCCAACCATTGCTGGAGAGTACTTTATCAAGGTCATTTACTTCTTTTTCCGTTCCAGGAAGTTGTCCAACATATCCCGAATTTGGTCTGGTGGTTGAAACATAATAGTTGGGATTTCCAATAATTATGGCCTTGTTTTTATTTTCGGTTTTGGGAGTACTGATTTTATGATAGTAAATGTCTTTGGTATTGCTTACCAGGATTATATTTGAATTATCCAGCACAAATTTATTGTCATCTACTGGTATGGCCTCCAGGTTTATCTGATTATAAACACCATCTGCTGAAATATAAATTGTAGATGTGTTGCCTATTTTACTAATGATAGGTCTCCAGTAATTATCATAGGAATAGCGATCTTTCACCTTAAAAATAATCGAGTTACGGTATGACTTATAGAATTTTTTTTCAAGGTCTTCACCATTTGGCAGAAGTATTAACCCTGGTTCGGTAAAGCTCTTCCTGTTTTTAAAATAGAAAACAGCGTAAATTATTGAATCGGTAAAAACCTGGTTAAAATATTGAAACCTTATCATTTCAATAGCCACTTCATTCTGTCCCATTTGGTTCTTAATGTCTTTCCAGGTCACACTTTTGTTTTCAAAAGAATTATTAAAAAGAGAAGATTTTTCACCAATTTCTTTTTCAAGCAATTCTACTTCCTGGGTAAGGCCGGAAATGCTATACCCTGAGTTAGCCAATTGGTCTTTTGACATAGAAAGTGTAGTGGTTAATTTTTCTTTTTTCTCCTGCCATAAATTGAATTTATTGATTAAATCAACATCATTGCTGGTTAAGATACTTTCCCGGGTCTTTATGGAGGAGTTTAACAACAGCGCTTTTGTCTTTAATGCGTTATTTAACATGCTGGATTTAACACGGGGCGATTTGTCCTTAAATTTAAGAGCAACCGTATTATAGAATTCATATGCAGGTTTGATAGTATGCCAGAACTTCGTTTTTTCACGTTCACTTAGTGACGGAAAATATATTTCGATAAAGCTATTATATTGTTCAATCACAATGTCCATCGTTTTTCGGGCCTTCCTGTAGTCGGTTTTCATGTAATAAACTTTACCTAGTTTATACTGTAAATCGATATACTTTGGATGACTTTCATTGAACATATTTTCAAATACATCGCTTGCAGTTTTATAAAATTCAGTGGCTTTGTCATAATTTTTCATGTGGTAGTATACATCACCTGCCAACATGTAAATATTTGCTTTGTTCAAATTATTCCTCACACCCAATCTACTTTTCCAGATAGCAAAAGCTTCATTGATTTTGCCAAATGCCTGACCATAGTTCTCTTCCCTGATATCAAGAAGGGCATATTTCGATAAAATTTCTGCATATGCAGGGCTATTTTTACCGAGTTGGGTGCCGGTGATGGTTAGGGCCTCTGCATACAGCGAATCGATTTCAATAAATGGTGCTCCCTGATAAAACCGAATAAGGGCCATTTTAGACAATGCAGCTGCATAATTAATATGATTTACCCCAAATTTGTCTTTATAAATATCTTTTACTTCAGTGGAAGGATTCAAAGCTTTGTCATAGTCCCCAATTGTAATATAATAATCTGTTAAAAGATTGAGGCAAAGCCCAGTTTTACTAGACCCCTCACCTATGGAAGTAGTAGCGATTTCAAGCCCTCTTCTTGCATTTTTTTCAGCATCAGCATATTCACCCATTGCGAGCTGAAAATTACCTAAAGATATAAATGGGCGAATCAGATTCCTTGAGTCAGTACCGTATATATCTTTATATGTAGAAATAGTTTCTTCCAGCAATTCCTTTGTTTTGGCGTACTGCCCTAAGCGGATCCATACTTCTGCAATATCAATTTTTCCATTTAGATCATCATATCCCTGGAGATTATAGGCTTTCTTGATGATTTTCTCAGACCTGATCAATAGTAATTCTGCTTCGTCAAACTCACCATAAATTGATGTAAGTTTGGCCTTATGTTGTAATGTTTCAGCATAATATACGCTTCGTATTTCATCATTTTTTAATGACTCGAGAATCTGAGTAGCCTTTTTTATATTTTCTTCTGCATTTTTGAATTCACCGATTTTTATCTGTAGCGCAGATATACTATTGAGTTCAATGCCATATTCATAGTCTTCATTGCTATATAAGGTTCTTACTGTATTGGCTGCTTCATTTAATACCTCAGAGGCTTTTTCAAACTGGTCGGTACTCTCATAGAATTTGCCAAGATGGTTTAGTATATTAAGATAATCTTTATGGCCAATTTTAATTTCCGGTTTCACTATCAGATTAAAACTGGTGGAGTAGATGCTGTCAATTTTTTGAAAGTTATTTCCGTAGTCGAGGAGGTAATTCGCATAATTGATTAGGCTCAAATGGTAAACAGGAGCATTTTCGCCATAAAGTTCCTTCTCTACATCCACAATGTTTTTAGCGAATAATCCAATACCTGTATAATTTTTTCGGAATATCGACTGTGTGTACCCAAAATCCAACAGCTCGGATTTCATGCTGTGAACTGGAATATTTATAGAAACCGAAGTAATCCGATCATGCATCTGCTGATTGGTGTAATTTTCTTTTTCTTTATAGATTTTCAGAATTTCAAGGTTTACCCTGTAGGTGCTGTTACCCGGGTAATTCTCAATTACCAATTTCTGGTAGGTTTCCAGTTTCAAATCATAACGTTCATTGTTCGTATCGAGGTATTGTTTCAGGAGTTCATAATAAACGTCCAAAACAAGGTAATGATATCTTTTAAGACTCGAGCGCGTTCTGGATGATAGTTTTTCAATATCTTTTCTCAGGTCTTTATCATTAAGTCCTTGTTCTTTCGACATTTGCCAATACCAAAAACTTGTTTCAAGATATACAAGACTACTTTTCCCAAGTACATTCTGATTTTCGATCCATTTTAATGTTTTTAGAAATTCTGAGTCTGCAGCTTTAAAATCACCTTGTTTCCACATGGCTTTACATGCGAGTTGCTGCATGATGGCATAGTCGTTATAACTTTTTGAAATTTCATCATCAGACAAAATTCTGGATCTTAGTTTACCAGACTTAGGATCTATATAAGTTTCTTTTGTCCTGGCCTTCTTTTTATAGTATTCCTTGTTGGCATCAATAAACTCAAGGGATTGGGAATAAAATCCCTGGCCCAGTAACGTTTTAGCTTTATAAACTCCAATTTTAGTTTCGAATTCTGGATTCAATTCAGCAAGTTGGGGTAATCTTTCTTCAATTTGATTAAGATATTCCGCTGACTTATTGAAGTTGCCGAAATTGATATAAAGTTCACAAATATCGAGTGCATCAAAAATGTAATTGTAAACATTATTGCTATTAATTTCACTGTTAAGTTCTTCTGCTTCTCTTATATTGTTTAGAAATAGCCACAATTGTTTATTAGCCAGATAATTACGTGCTTTTTTTGTTTTATAGATAATATAAAAATGCGATCTTTCACCAACTTTTTTCTTGACTTTTTTCCCGAATTTTTCCGTTGTTTTTACGGCTTTTTCGTAATTGCCTTCAAAATAATACTCGTCAATTTTATTTAATTGTTTGGCCCAGTTCTGAGAAAACACATCAGAATAGGATAAAAAAAGCAAGAGAAATGTGAGGATGGTAAGTTGTTGTTTCATAATTATCAAAATAATCTGGCATTATATTAATAATTTATTCTTTAATCAAGGCCAATCATTATGAAAGCACCCCAGTAAATGGGTTCTTTGTATTCGTTCCGGAGTTCTTTTTTAGCTTCAAGGAAAGACTGTCGTTTGTTTCCGGTCTCTATCCATTTTTGGTAGAAATTCACCATGAGTTTTTGTGTAGCTTCATCGTCGACTTTGAACATACTCATAATGAGTGTTTTCGCTCCCGCGACTATAAACGCACGCTGTAATCCATACACTCCTTCCCCCTGGGTAACATCACCAAGTCCGGTTTCGCAGGCGCTGAGGACAACCAATTCAGTATTGTCAAGACTAAGGTTCATGGCCTCATAAGCTGTAAGGATTCCATCATCAATATTGTAATTGTAGGATGTTTTATTTAGAATATCACCTGCACCAACTAGCATAAGTCCTGTTCGCAGGAGCGGATTTTTCGATGCAGATGCTTCATTTTGCATTAATTTTTGTTCAGGATCTTTGTCTATTTCAGGCCTGAAGAATCCATGAGTTGCAATATGGAATACTTTTGGGTTGTCAAGTTCTTTTACAAGCGACTCTGTTGCCTCTTTATCAATATACGCCTCTGTGTTCCATCCATTTCTCAATAGAAGCGCATTTAGTTCATTTATTTCTACTTCAGTACCGGGCAACTGTCCTACTTTCTTTGTCTGGCCTTCAATGGCGGCCAAATAAAATGTAGGATTACCAAACATGGTTGCGTTGTTAGAAGCAACAATTTGTGTTTTTTTTATCTTGTTGAAGTATATATCCTTTGTATTGCTCACCATTATGATGTTTGAATTATCTATAACATATTTTCCATCTCCGGTGGGAATCGCTTCAAGGTTAATCTGATTATATATTCCATCAGCTGAAAGGTATATTGTTGAAGAATTTCCAACTTCTGTTACAATAGGTTCCCAAAAATTCTTAAAAGAAAACCGGTCATTCATTTTGAACATAATCGCATTACGGTAATAATGAAAATATTTCGTTTCCAATTCCCTCCCATTTTGGATCAAAATGAGCTTTGGGGCTTTTTGCGATTTCTCATTTTTTACATACATTCCTGCATATACAACAGAATCAGTAAATGTATGATTGAAATACCTGAATCGAACCATTTCAATTGCCACTTCATTGGGTTTGAGTGATTCTTTTACGTCTTTCCATGTAACCACTTCACTTACATTACTGGCAAATAACTCCGACTGCTCACTCAATTGTCTTTCAATACCTTCCAGTTCGTCTGTAAGTTTATCGGGATCAATTTCGTTTTCTTCAAGTTGTGCCATGCTCATAGAAAGTACTCTGATCAGAAACTCGCTCTTGGTTTGCCAGTCATTGAATTTGGCAATAAGCGCTGTATCACCGCTGTTGAGAATTCTTCCACGAATTTTTAATGAGCTGTTCAACAGAAGTGCTTTTGTACCCAGGGCATTGTTCATCATAGAAATTTTCATTTCGGGGAATTCATCCATGAGTTCCAGCGCAAGGGTATTATAAAATTCAAAGTCAGAATTGATGGTATTCCAATACCTGGCTTTTTCACGCTCACTTAATGCAGGAAAATAATCCTTGATAAATAAATTGTAGTTCAGCAATGCTTCATCGATACTCTTCTTTGCTTTTTTGGCATCGCCCTGCATGTAATAAACCTTCGATAATTTTGACACTATTTTTACGTATTCCGGATGGTTTTTGTTGAAGAACTTATCGTACAGTTTTTTTGCTTCATTATAGTTTGTTTCTGCTTCTTCATAATTTTTAAGGTAATAAAATACATCACCCTTCAGCACGAGTATACTCGCTTTATTTACATTTTTCTTTTTATCAACGCTTAATTCCCAAATAGCGTAAGCTTCATTGAGTATATCAAATGCTTCCCTATGCCTTTGTTCTACAATATACACTTCAGCTATTCTGGTCAGAACATCCGCATACAAAGGGTTTTTGTCTCCTAATTTCCCATCAATAATTGACCTTGACTCTTCAAAAATAGGCTCAATGGTTTTTGGGTTGTCATTTTTATAAAGTTTCACAATTCCAAGTTGCGATAATGACTTTGCCACATCAATGTGCTGGCGTCCGAATTGTTTTTCCTGAATACTAATGGCCTCATTGATTAATTTTTCAGCTGTACTAAAATCGCCGAGGGCAACATCAATTTCGGACTCCAGCAAGAGCGTGGGTGCAACTTTGGTCGATTGAGCGCCAAATGTATTTATTGCAATTTGGTTGGCCCTTTTCTGAAGTGTATTTGCTTCAGTAAATTCTCCGGCGGTTAATCTGAGATGGCCAAGACTTGAGAGAGGTTGGATAAGTTTGCGGGAGTCTGCTCCGTAAAACATTTCATATGAATCCAATGCTTTTGTTATCCCTTTTTTAGCCTGGGAATATTTTCCAAAGAGAATATATAAATCGGCAATATCGATACTGCTTGCGAGCTGATCATATCCTATAAAATTGGTGGCCCGCATGTACATTCTTTGTGCTTTTATCAGTGCATCCTCTGCATCTCCCAATTCCCCTTTAATTGCTTTTAATTTAGCACTTGTTTCGAGGGCCTTTACATAAAAAATTACAGTTTGTGCATTTCTTCTCTCATTTTCAAGAATAGCCAGCGACTCTGAAATGTTTTGGTCGGTTTTGTCATACTCACCAATCTTTAGTTGTAGCCCGGCAATTTTTTCAAGTTCTACACCATAGGCGTAGTCCTGGTTATCATATCGAACACGGGTTATTAATAGTGCTTCATCAAGGATCTTTGAGGCCAATTCGTATTGGTCCGTGGCTTCAAATAAAATAGCGCGATTATTATAAATTTCGATGTAGTCAATGTGCCCGGTTTCTATCTGAGGATTAACTTTCTTATCAAAACTGTCCAGGAAAATAGCATTTGCTTCATCATATTTATTGGAATAGGATATGTAATAACCGGCAAGTTTCAAAAGAGCCAGGTGGTATTCGATAGCATCCTTTCCATATAGGTTGGCCTTTATGTCCATTATCGTAGAAATATATTTCTCTGCATCCACGTAATTTTGATCCACCAGTGATACACGGTATAGAAAATCCAGCAATTCAATTCTTTTTGGATGATATTCCGGCAATGCATCTGCAGTATTCAGGATTAAAAGTGTGTTTTTTTCCAGATTCTTTGTTTTCTCCCGATCCAGTCTCGAGTTCATCTCAATGAATTTTAAATCGATATAATGAA
>SDBV01004824.1_pt1 | contig 19202 bp, 12 predicted proteins | sample 2277081 | NCBI WGS metagenome assembly SDBV01 (sample SAMN10402039, study PRJNA504765) | marine sediment metagenome | isolation source: marine sediment core GS10_PC15, 223 cmbsf | place: Arctic Ocean: Southern Knipovich Ridge | collected 2010
GAGGAAAATGCACAGCTAAAGGAATATAAACGAGAATTGCAAATAATAAAATATAGTAGAAATACTGTAAGTAATTATTGTGCAATTGTTAAATATTATTTTGACTGGTTGGAGCAAGAACAAGGACAAGAAGTATTTTCATTAGAAAATGTAAAAAGATATCTTCTTCATTTATTTGAAAGGGGATTATCATCAAATACTATTTCCTTACAGGTAAATGCAATAAAATCATTTTTTAGAATAATAAAAAAAACAAATATTCTGGATGAATTAAGGCATCCGAAAAGAAATAAATCATTGCCAGATATTCTTTCAAGATCAGAAATTATCCTTTTACTTAATACAATCGAAAATAAAAAACATAAAATAATGATAGCATTTCTGTATGGTTCTGGATTAAGGGTTGGAGAAGTTGTTAATATTAAAATAAAAGATCTAGATTTTATAAAAAAAAGGCTTAAAATAAGAAAAGGCAAGGGGCGGAAAGACAGAATTGCTATTATTTCTAAGCAATTATTACCTTTATTAAAGGAAAGTGTAGAAAATAGAGACAAAAATGAATATCTATTCAAACCCAGGTATAGGAAGAAATATTCAATAAGAACTGTTCAGTATATTTTTTCTATAGCATTAAAAAAATCTGGAATAAAAAAACATGCATCTTGCCACACACTTAGACATAGTTTTGCGACTCATCTTCTGGAAAATGGTAATAATATTGTTGATATACAAAAGCTTTTAGGTCATAAAAATATAAATACTACTTTGATTTATACAAAACTTGCAAAAAATAATCTGGATGATATTGATAGTCCTTTATAAGTATATATGAATTCATATATACAAAATCATTGGCGATATAACACAATAATTACTACGTATATGCTATATCATTGACGTAACCGGCAACTCTGAAGTTTGCAAAATAGTAGTTTATTGATTTCCTGCTACTCTAAATTTGCATGTTTCTTTTTGTATGTTTCTATACCAATTTTAAGCTGATCTTTTAATACATTAAAGACAGCATCCAGACAGATGCTTGTTGTATGTTCAAAAGTTGCAGCTTTAATAACTATGTTTTCTCCTTTTGCAGGTATTATAAAAGCTTTGTCTGCTAGTTTTGCTAAACTTGAGTTTTCCTCTGCTGTAAATGCGATTATCCTGCCTCCCAGTTCTTTTGCTCTTTTTACAAGGTACTTAGTATAACCTGTTTCACCTGTACAGCTAATTGCAACTAACAGGTCTCCTTTGTAGATTGCAGGAGTAATTGTTTCACCGGGTATAAAAGACTTAAGTCCGGCATGCATTAACCTCATGCCAAAGCTTTTTGCTACAAGCCCGCTTCGTCCTGCTCCGACTACAAAAATTCTTTTAGCTTTGGAAAGCATTTCTGCCAGGTGGAGAAAATCTGTCCAGTTTATTTTTTTTAATGTGTTCTGTATTAAATTTATACTTTCAGAAACTGATCTTTTAACAGCATCCTTATCTACTTTCATTTTAATCTACTCCATGCATGCAATTTATTTTATAGAATTTAATTTTCTGAGTTTAACCGATTACATTACCGGCACCTTCTTTTTCCCAGCGTTTCAAATTTACAACTTTTGCAAGTGTGGATTTCTTGTCCCGTATTTCCTGCCGTATACGGTTCTCTGCTTCAAGTACATCTGCAGCTCTGTTAACCATTTCTACTGCGCGTGCTTTTGGTACTACTATAACTCCATCATCATCAGCAATAATCCAGTCACCGGGTTCTATATTTTGTCCTTCTATATTTATAGGTTGATTTATTTCTCCGAGCCCGTGTGGGTCCCCTGCATGCGACGTAACAAGTTTTGTCCATACGGGAAAATCAAGTCGTCTAATATCTGCTGTGTCTCTCACAGCACCGTTTACAACAAGGCCTGCGATACCTTTGTTTTTAGCGCTTTCTGTTGCAAGTTCTCCCCAAATTGCAGGAGCCTGGCCGCATGCATCAATTACAATTATATCACCTTCATTTGCAGCATCTATTGCTTCAACAGGCTTTGCCCAGTCACCTGGTAATGTTTTTACAGTAACTGCCTGGCCGCAGATATTCTTTCCCTTAATTAATGCTGTAATATCTTTTAGACATGGTGCCCTGTGCATCCCATCGGAAATATTGCTTGTACGAACTTTTAGGAAACCTTCTCTTAAGTTTTCTGCTGTGGTTCTTTTAAAAAGTTCTGTTTTTACTGCTTTGCGGGTTTCAATTGCCTTTTTTATATCCTTTGTTGCTTTCTCTACATCAACTGCCTTTGTTATTGCACCGCCAATAATAATTACGTCGGCTCCATCACTGGCAGCATCAGCAGCTGTTTCACTGTTTATTCCGCCTGCAACAGATAATGTAAGATCTGTAAGTTTACGAATTTCTCTAAGCTGTTCAAAAGGGCTTTTTCCGAGCATCTGTGCATCAATTGCACAGTGAACATCAAGCCAGGCAATTCCGAGTTCGTGTGCTGTTTTTGCAAACTCGGAAGCATTTTCAAGTTCAAGTAAATCAACTGCAACCTTTATTCCATAATGGTGGCCTGCTTCCACACATTCAATTATTGTACTTTTTGATGCAGAGCCTAAAACAGTAATTATATTTGCGCCAGCTTTTGCAGCTGCTTCTGTTTCTATTCTTCCTGCATCCATTGTTTTCATGTCTGCGATAATTGTTTTGTCAGGAAATAAAGCTCTCAGTTTCCTAATAGAATCAAGGCCTTCAGACTTTATTAATGGTGTTCCGGCTTCTATATAATCTGCCCCGCCTGCAACAGCAGCTTTTGCAACTTCAATTGCTCTGTCAAGTTCTATAAAGTCCAGTGCAACCTGTAGTTTTACTTTACTCATTTATAACTCCGTATATTCTTTAAAGTATATTAAAATCAAACAAAAAAAGCAAAAATTATTCTAATTCCTATTGATTTAACTGTCAATAAGCGTATTTAATCAAAAATATAACTTTATAACAGGATCCTATTAAAAATATCAAAAATATCCGATTATTTGAGTAATATACTTTCATTTAATAACAGTATAATTAGAATAATACGCTCACCCACAGAGGCGCTGGTTTTGTTTTAAAAATATAATTTTTTTATTTCATTTATTTAAGTTTATGTTATAATTGGAATATATAAATTTAATAATTTAGGAAAATATTTTGATTGATTATATAGGAATTAAAGTTGCCGGAGGTAAAATAAAACAAATTTTAGATGTTGATAAAAAAGTAGCCAAAAGGATTCATTGTAATACAATAAAAAATAATCAAAATACATTAAAAATAGATTTCTTTATAATTAAGACTGGTAAAAATCCTAAAAGTATTGGTAATCTTGTTGTTAAAGATTTAAATTCCCTTTCAAAAGGGGATAATGCAGCAGACCTTGTATTGAGGATGGATGGAACAAAGCTTCTCGTTTATGTTAAATACAAACCGGAAGGTATAGATCAGCATTTTTCTGTCAATTTTAATACGGATATTAGCAAAAATACAGTATACACAGAATCTGATAAAACAAATAAGTATTTACAATATGGTACTTATATTTCACCGGACATTCTTACTCCAGAAGAATCGGATGCAAGAACAATAGAAGAACAAATAAATGATGATATAGAAGAAGATATTTTTATAGAAGAAGAATTAGAAAAGAAAGCAGATACAGATAAAAGTGTTGTTCAAGATGATAAAAATAAAAAGAAAAAGGGATTTAGTTTTTTAAAATTGATTCTTTTCTTTTTCTATGGAATATTCGCAGCAGCCCTTATATTACTGCTTGTTGCTCTCACTTTTAAGGAAGTATCTATAAATGAAATATTTAAAATGATAGGTATAAATCTCAATATCAATTTTTAATTATTTTGATTTCATTACTGTAGCTCCGTCCCAGTCCGGCGGCGGAGGATCTTTTTTGAATCTCTTACAGTTAAGTATTAAGAGCATGGAAGGGTAGTCTTTTTCACCTTTTTTCATAATTGTTTTTTTAAACATATTTATTGCATCGTCCCATTTGCGTTGTTTATATAAATTATGAGCCCGTTCGTAATATTTAATCCACTCGAAATTGTCTGTAACTCTTACATTATCATTCATTAAGAGCAATTCATAAATATCTTCTTTTACTGTTTTTCCATATACAGCAACCGTATCTATTTTTCTTGCTACAATTTCATCTTTTGCTTTTTCATATGTATTCTGTCCAATTAAAATTTCTGTTCTATAAATTTTATTTAAGCGTTCCAGTCTGCTGCTTAAATTAACCGGATCTCCCAAAACAGTATAATTTAATCTTTTTGTAGAACCGATATTTCCAACTACAACTGTTCCCGTATTTATACCTATTCTTGCAAATATTAAAGGCTTTCCTTCATCGTTCCATTGCTCTCTTAAACTTGACAGTATTCTTTTGCAATCTACAGCAGACCTGCATGCCAGAACAGCATGGTCTTTATTTCTTATTGGTGCACCCCAAAATGCCATTATAGAGTCCCCTATGTACTTATCAATAGAACCTTTCTGTGCTAAAATGGCGTTGGACATTTCACTTAAATATTCACCCAACTGGTGTATAAGTTTATTTCCCTCTTTTTCGAAAATATTTGTAAAGCCTGCTATGTCGCTAAAGAATATGGAAAGCTCTCTTTCTTCACCGCCGATTTCCGCTTCGATTCCCTGGGATATCAATTTTTTAACAAGTTCTGTTGGAATGTATTTTTGAAAAGATAACAATCCATGGGTCATCTGTACCATTGCTTTGGAGAGTATATTAACCTCTTTTATATAAGAGGGCATATAATAGATATTAGTTAAATCAAAATTCTTAATATATTCAAACTGGCTGGATATTTTTAATATTGGACCTGCGATAAAAGCCTTTGTTAGGAATAAAAAGAAAACAGATGAAGCTATTAAAAGTATAAGAAGTATTATTAACAAGTTGGTACTGTTTTTAGCGATCTCACCTAAGTATATAGAATCCGGTATAGATGTTGCGATAATCCAGTCCAGTTGTCCTAAGGACTTTTCTTCTTCATTTAAGTTTTTAAATGCTGGCATAAATGTTGTAAAATAATTTTCTCCTGTTTCCGGATCATTCTGCTTTTTAAAAGTAAATTCGCTTAATTCATTTACAGGGATCATATTTTCAATAATAGAATTATTTAATATTGATAAATACTTATTGTCAATTTCATCAATTTCCCGGAGGAGGCTTATTTCTTTTCCATTATCATTTATTTCTATCTTAAATTTAATTTCATCCGGATCCTGGGATGCTATTAATTGGTTGCCTGTTTCTCCTTTGGCTTTATTTATAATAAACACCTTTCCCTGCTCTTCTTCGTTACCGATCTCAATTTCATCACCCAGATAAATAGAAATATCTTCAAGCTCAAAAGCAATTGAAATGACTCCCACAAGCTCCTTGTTCATATGTAGGGATACTGCAGTATTAAGCCCTGCATTGCCTGTAGTACTGAATTTATATATATCTGTCCAGACTGGCGTTATCTCTTTAACAGCTTTATCATACCAGGATCTTTCATAAGAGATATATACAAAATCTTGATCCACACTCGAAGAATAGTATTCATAATCATTTTCTGATTTAGTATAAAAATCTATATATTGAGTAGAAAATTTGTCAACTCCTGTATAAATTCTATTAAAAATCTTTAATTGCTCATTTTCTCTGTCATGTTGTATGCCAAAAAAATCACCGTTTGTAAACCCAAAACTAATCCAGGTGAAATCGAGGTTAGCTTTCATAAGATCTAAATAAAACTGTTCCCGCTCTTGTTTATTATTTATATCAACAATACCACTTTCAAAAGTATTCTGTATTACATCCGTTATTAAAAGGGCATTTGTAAAAAGGGGTTTCATTTCACTATTAACGCCACGGATTATCTCTTCATTAAGGCTTACAACTAAGGTGGAAATATTTGTTGTAGAAAAGTTCAGCCATGGAAAATGAATAACAGAACCAATAATTAGAACTACGAGAGTAAGAAACCAGATTATACCTATCTGAATTCTAATTTCAAATAATTTTTTTTTATCTGTTTTGCGTCTTCCAGCTGTGTGTAGCAATCCCATAATTTCCTTAGATATTATCTATATCGGGGTTAATCGAGCTATAATCTATAAAAAAAACTATTAATCATTACCGCGTGCAAGGTTACCCTCATAGTCGTATATAAAATTTGCACTTTCAAAAAACTTAAATGGAATCCTTAAGCCTATCTGCCTTGCTTTTAAAAAATTGATAGCGATATCCGGCGGTGTAATTACACCAACAGGAAGTTCGCCTGCTGTGTATTCACCAGTTAATATTCCTATTCCGTATAAAGCTGCAAGGTGTGCGTTACTTTCAAATCCTACGCCTATAGAAAGTACTGCGCTGTTTTCACGTTCCTGCACAACATCTTTTGGAATACTTAAAACTGGTACATTCTCCGAATACATATTGATGGTTTCTATTTCATTAAAAACGGATGTGCTTCCTGTAATCCAGAATATCGATTTGCTTACATTAGGGTCCAGTCTCTTAATTTCTTCTACAGCCTGGGGTATTAATACTTCAAGTTCTTCTCGTGCAGTTTCTTTATTTTGAACAACAACATGAATAATGTTAATTCCTAATTCTTCTGCAATTTCTTCCAGTGGACGAACTTGAGTTGTCACAGCACTGCTATTACCAATTCTATACATAATTGCAATGTTTTCAAGATTTGGATTAAGATCTAACAGATAATTTATATGTAGTTCTGCAGATACATCCAGAGACGTGAATGCTATATTTGTGCCTGAACCAGTTTCATAATTACCATCTACTTTCAAACCCAATAAAACGGGATCTTTTGAACACACACTTACAACAGGTATATTATTGATTCCAGAGTATTGCTCAACAATGAATTTAGTAGAAGTTGAACCCATAGAAAAAATAAGGTCCATATTATTTGATCTTGCATAGGTTAATGCTTCAAGGCCTGGTATTGTTTGCCCCATAAAATTTATTATTGTAAATTCAGCAGAAATTTCTTTTTCTTCAAATAGCTGTAGTATTTTGTCTAATGCTGTATCATATGCGGAAGATTTTTTTGGAAAAAGTATTAAAACCTTTTTAATATTAGCAGGATCAAAAAAAGAATCCTGCGTTATTGTAACCATCAATGGATCTTCAGGATATTCTATGATATCCCATTTTCCTGACATATCTGTACGTCTTGGTTTAATTCCTACCCATTCTGTGTATGAGGCTATATCACTCTGTGAAAACACAGGAAAAATAAGTAATAATAATAAAATTGTTATAATAATTCTTCTCATAATTTCTTACTCCTGTTAAATAGCTTTTAGACAGCTTCAGCCGGCTTTTTTTTAGACCGGAAAATTATAAATAATATACCCGAGACAATAGTAACTATACCAATCCAGCTTATTACCAGTGCACCAATACCTGCCATAGCATATATAAGCTGACTCACAATAATAGGCCCGGAAACGTGGCCTATTCTTTCTAAAAACCTGTATAAAGAAGTAGTAGAACTTATTCCAATTTTATTAGCAACCTTGGTTTCTGCAATATGCGTTACTATAGGTGCATGAATAAACCCGTGCGCAAACCCAAGTACAAAAAGCCCCAGAATTATAAATATTGCATCTATGTATGGAACTGGAATAAGACGTAATATGTCCCAGTTCATAAGCCCTATAATATAAAGGCCGATTCCCCCAATCTGTGTTCCCATAAATAGAAACGAACTGGATTTACCGATTTTATCTTTTTTCCTGGATACATACATTGTCGAGATAAGTACTGCGATGGAATAAAAAATAAGTATCTGGCCTATGTCTTCTTTAATATATCCATTATCACCCAATATTAAAGGCAAAGCATATTTATTTACACCAGTTAATATTGCTTTTGTAATTATTCCCACCAGCAGTATTGTTTTTATAAACTCAAAGTCCTTAAATACTTTCCCAATATTTTTAAAGAACCCCTGTTTGTTTATAGTAACACGTTCAACCGCTCTTAATTTAATTTTTGGTATAAAGATAACAGTATATAAGAAAATCAGGATTCCTATTACACCGGCAATAATAAATATTCCGCTTACATCAACATAAGAAACAAGCAAAGCACCAATAGCTGTTCCTGCTATCATTCCGCCATTGTAGCCGAATACAATAATACTTGTGCCCTTTGTTTTCTTTTCTTTACTGGATATTTTAAGTATATAAGACTGCACGCTAATAAAAACCATTCCCTGTCCGATTCCAGCCATTACTCTAGATACAATTATAGAATAAAAACTTATAGAGTCGGGCATAAATTCTATCAATGCAAGTACTGCATAACTAAAAAAGAAAAGTATTGTACCGATTATCATCAGGCCTTTTATTTTTCCTTTTTCTGCAATGCGTCCGGAAGGAATAAGAGAAAACACAAAAGCTGCAAAGTAAATTGTAAATAGTATAGATGCAAAACTTATATCAAGATTTGCATTTTTTGCTACATCCTTAAAAAATGAAGGAAGAAAGGATACAAACAATCCTTCTAAAAAAATAGCAAGAAAGTACAATGGCCGTATAAGGTCGAGTTTTAATTCTCTTAGAGTTTCACTGTCTATGCTGTTTCTGTCTACATTCTCTGAATTTACGTCTTTAGATTTTCTAACAGACATTAATAGATTTAAAAATAAAATTGATAAAAACGCAGATGCTAGCAGTAAAACAAGAAAGTTCTTACCACTCCTAAATAGTTGTGCATTTATAATATCCTTTGGAATGCCAACGCTTATAATAAGTTTTAAATCACCTTCCAGTTCAATAGGTTCCTCAAAGTAGTTGGGATTTTCAGATATGAATGTATCTACTAAAGTATCTTGTGTGTGGATTAGGATTTTGTTGTTTTCTGCTAAAGATATATAGCTTATATCCGGATTAATTTCTTTGTAATCATTAAAAACTTCATCAATGCCTGTAAAATCAGAAAGTTTGAGGTCCAAGTCTATTGCTTCATTAAGCCTCTGGCTTAATGAATTTGCCATAGCCTGTGTCCTGTCTCTAATCCCTTCACCATAAAGGTTAAAAAGCAGGAACATTATATATCCTGCAAGTATTAAAAAGCTAATAATATAGAGTATTTGCACTCCGAGCTTTGTCCGTTTTCCTACTTTTCTAAATAGTAAAGTCATAAGAATCGCAAAGAACAGTACAATGCCAAGAGACACATATAGTATTATATTGAATTTCTCTGTAATCATATTCTGAGGGATCGATTTTAATGGATAGATATTTAAATATCCGACTGTTTCAAATTTATTTTCAAGAGTCAGTACAATTTTATAATAATCATCATTGGAAAGGACATTTTCTTTTTCTATGTACTTATCTATAGAAAAACTGTTTGTGTTTGAATCCGGAAGGTTCTCCTCCGGGTTTGCAGATATTGTATTATCATTTATATCTATAACTTCCATCCTTTGAATAGCTTGTTCTGTTTCTAATAAAGAATCTGAAAGATTAGTAAATCCGGCATATTGTTTTAGTGGAAGTCCGGATAATAGGTATGAATTAATCGAGTTCTGCATAATTTCACCGATAGACTCAATTTTATCTATATAGAATTGAGGATAAACCCTGTTTGCATCACTAATACCAACAAAAATTAAAAGGGCTAGTGAGAGGGCCAGTACAATTAAAAAAGGAATAATATTTAAAAAGCTCTGGCCTATGCCCTGTTTTTCTTTATTCATACTTAATATATCCTGTAATTTAATACCACACTTTAATACTAAATTTTCTTAAATATAATAGCAAGAAATTCTTCTTTATTTAAGCAGTTCAATTATATGTTTAATGCATTTTTTTCTATATTTTAGTAAATAATCCAGCCTGTCTGTAAGTAATCCTGTAATAAGGTCATTATAATCCATTCCAAGTTCAGGAAGGCCCATGCATGTCAGGCTTGTTACATTTTCTGTTGGTTTTTTAAGGTCCGGTTTCGGATTGGCTTCTAGCACGAAAAGATTACCGTTTTCATCAGCACGTACATCCAGACGAACAAGTGTTTCTAAAAAAAATTTTGTATAGACCTCCTGTGCTAATTTTCTTAAGTTTTTTGTTAATTCTGCTTCATTTTCTTTATTAATTATTCGAAGCCGTTTTTCTGTTATCGGCTTTTTGTCCATAGATGTAAAAATAAGTTCATCATCATCAAGGATTCTTTCAATTATGGAAAATGCAAATGGTTTTTCGAGGTTCTTAAAAGCATTGTTCTGGCAGATAACAGGCCCGCATATGGAAACGCAGTACTCTTTACCGGAATGGTATTTTTCTACGATTATAAGGTTCTGTGTTATACTGTAGATTTTGTCTATTGTCTGGTGAAGTTCTTTTATTGATTTTACATAGGTAACATTAAGAGATGCTCTGCCGCTAACAGGTTTTACAATAAACGGTCCCTGATAGTCCCCGAATACTTCCAATAATTCTTTTATATCAGATTCAAGAGAAATGTTTATAGAGGATCTGGACCATACAACAAATGGTGAAGTACTTATATTAAATTTCTGAAGCATATACTTAAATATATGTTTGTTGTCCAGTATTGCTGCATTCTGGGGATTGTGGCCTACATAGGGAATACCTGCCATCTCTAGCATTGCAGATGCATGGGCTGTCGGTATATATCCCTGCACTCCACCGGTATTTAGCCAGACAAAATGTATATTCTCTTTTCTTAAATTATCCAGCATAGTCATATCGTCCGGCATAATTTTTACAAAATTAAAACCTATTTCTTTTAATGAATTTGTAATATCATTTGCAACAACTTCATAACTCTTCCATGAGCGTGGGTTGTGAGTCCGATACATCACAGCATTTTCTTTTGCTTTATCTCCGCCGTATACTACGGCAATTCTTAATCTGGATTTTAATTTTTGAAAAATCTCGGGAAGGTTTTTAAATAAGTATAAATCTGTCATAATGCATCATCCTCTCTTGTTATATGCTAATAAACTACAGTACAGACATATAGATGAACATGTCAATCTGCAACTAACTAAGTACAGCAAGTCTCAATATGAAAATATATTATAAAAAATTAAATAAATTTTGACACGGATATTACAGGATTAACGCGGATTAAATGAAATTTATACAAATATTATATAAAAATCCTTTTAAATCCTGTTAATCTGTGTCAAAATTTTTTAATATAATTAAATTTTATACAAAAAACAGTTTATTAGAGTCCATATTTGTAACTGTTGAAAACCACTAATCCACACTTATCTTCACTAAAAAAGATATTATTAGTGCCGATCAGTGAAGATAAGTGGTTAAACTCTTTTTCTTATCTTATATAAATCAATTGTACCGGGTTGCGGGACTGCCTCGATTAACAGGATTTAGTTTTAATTAATTTATCTGCGTTAATTTTGTAAATCCTTGTCAAATTTAGAATTCCTATAAATCATTGCTCTAATTCCGAAATAGTAATATTAGCAAACCTTAGCCTGTTTGCAATAGTCTTGCTAATATTAATAACCAACTTCACAGAAATATCCGGGTATTCCTTTTGTAATTTGGTAAAATTAATCAAATCAAGCGAATAGCAGATAATATTCGTTTTTGCAATTATATTTGCAGATCTAGGCTTGCCTTCTAGTAATGCCATTTCACCAAAAAATGTTCCTGCGGATATAGTCTGCAGCCTTTTTTTACGGTCAGAATCCGGGAGGTCAATTAAAACATCTGCAAGGCCCCTTGCCAGAAAGAACATAGCTGTATCCGTGTCTCCCTGAATAAAAACAGGCTCACTTTTTTTTAGCTGGATTTTTTTTAAGAATTTCTTAAAAACAGAAAGTTCATTATTGCTGAAATTCTTTAATACAGGAAATTGTGCTTTATCTTCTGTCTGTGTTCTGTCCCAGTACTTTTTTAGTAATAGATTTTCAAAAAACTCTAATGCATAATCAGTATCATGGAAAATATACTTTTCATCTGCTTTTATAAAAAAGCCCAGATCAGAAAGAAAATCCCAATGCGGATCATTTTTTTCAATATAACTGAGTGCAAGTAATTTATTCTGCTCTTTTAGTTTTACATATGTCTGCTCTAAAATTAATGCACCTGTACTATCAATATCATTTACTCTTTTTAAATCGAGTATAACATAATCTGTTCCACTGTTTATTATTTCTTCGATTCTTTTTTGGAGCGGATCGGCAGATGCAAAGAATATGGAACCTTCAAGCTCAAGTACTCTAATAAGGTCTCCATGTTCTAATAGTATATTCATCAATCTTTCATCGCGTTGTTTTTTTGAGTGGACAAATGCACCGCTGTATTCTTTTCTGATTACAGAAGTTTTGCTCATTTTATAAACAAACATAAGTATCGATATAGCGATTCCGATGCTTACTCCTGTAGTTAAATTTGCAAATACAGTAATAAAAACAACAATAATAATAATAAAAAAGTTTTCTATTATGTCTTTCTGTTTATATCCTTTTTTAAAAATGATAGTCTTTAATAATCTAAGGCTCCACCTGTTAATCATTTTTAAAGAAATTACCATAATGATTCCTGCAATAACGGCTTTTGGAATTAATCTTACAAATGAGGACAGACTTGCAATAATTAAAATAACTATTAGTGTATTTATTATTCCGGAAAGCCTTGTTCTTCCGCCTGTTTCTATATTGACCATGCTTCTTGTTATAGAGCCTCCGCATGGTATTCCGCCGAAAATAGAAGAAAGTATGTTCCCCAGGCCCTGTCCGACAAGTTCTCTGTTAGTATTCGGATGCCTGTCTGTTATGTTCTGTATAGAGATCGATGTAAGGAGTGAGTCTGTAGAAGAAAGTACAGCAATACTAAAAGCTGCAGGTAGTAAGGATGGAATAATCAATATCATATTTGGATTTGTAAATATTTCAAAGAAATTTATGAAATTTTCAGGTGTAGGAATATTAATAGTAATTTCGCCAATTAATGGCCCCAATCCTGCACTAAGCTCATTTAATGAAAATGCATGATAAAGCCCTGTTCCGAGTATTAAAGCAATAATTGCTGCTGGTATTTTTTTTGAAATACTAGAAAGCATCCACATAATAACAGCTGTAAATATAGCAATATAAATAGTATACGGCTGGATTTGATCTATTACCTTGATAATATCAAATAATGATTTCTGATTGGGAAGTCCCAAAAAGGCCCCTAACTGTGTAATAATAATAAGAATTGCAGTACCATTCAGAAAGCCGGCGATTACCGGGTACGAAATAAATTTAATTAGGCTTCCAAACCTCAAAATACCAAATAGAGTCTGGATTATTCCTGCAAGAAAAACAGTTAAAAATGCAAATGTTATTACACTGCTTATTAAGTTTTCGCTTCCTACAATATCTTTAAGCTGGTTTGAACTTAGAAGTATTATAATTACAGAGGAAAAAACAAGGGTAGTGGAGGCGCGGGGCCCGGAAATCATACCCGGAGTGCCGCCTAAAATAGAAGTAGTAAAACCGCCTAAAATTGAGCAGTAGAAGCCAGCCATAATTCCCATTGCAATAAAATCATGGCCAAGAGGAGAAAATGCAATTATTCCGAAAACAATGTTTCCGGATAAAGATACAATCGCAGATGAAGTGCCGCCGAGCAGATCTTTTCCGAATACAGACAGGTATTTGTTCTTCAAAAAAATTATTGTCCTTATTTAGGGATAACTACATTAATATTCTATTATATTATCCGGATTAAGTTAAGAAAAAAAATATAAACTAAATAAAAAATATTTTACAATTATTTTACAACAATTTTACAAGTATAGTATTGAAGCAGGTTTTTAAAAGGCATAATATGAGAAGGTTTTAAAAAAACTATAGTGAAAAATATTTTGATTTATGCTATTATATTATTTAAATAGTAATACATATATTAGTTTAAGTAAGAGGAGATACTTTAATGACTAAAAAGATGATTTTTCTGATCTTTCTAATCTCTATATCATATTGTACCGGCTTACAAGATCCGGAGAATCAAATAAAATTAAATAATAATTTAATAAGGTCTCTTAATTCTTCAAATCTAATAGAAACACAAAAATTACTGGAATCCGGTGCGGAGCCGGATGCTGTAGATTTAGAAGGCACTCCTGCAATAATTGTTGCAGCAAAATCCAGCAATTTAGATTTAGTTGGAATTCTCATTGAATATGGTGCAAATATGAATGCAGCAGATCCTGATGGTTTTACTGCTTTAATGTACATGTCTTTATTGGGTTACTATCATGTTGCAGAAATACTTATAGATTCCGGTGCGGATATAAATTTAATAAATAAAAATTTAGAGTCCGCATTTGTAATAGCTACTAAGGAAAATCAGCCGGAGATTATAGACTTACTTATAATGTCTGGTGTTCTTGATTATGTTCATTTGAATAATAAATTATTGGAAGCTTGTTTTTTAGGCAATTATGAAGAAGTACGGAGATTAATAGATGGTGGCGTTGATGTTAATGCGAGTGATAATTCCGGAGAAACTGCACTGATGAGATCTGTGAATTACGGGTATATTGATATTGTTAAATTATTAATAGATTTTGGAGCAGATGTAAATGCAATTTATCCTGAATTGGGAGACACTATTTTAATGAATGCAGTTTACAAGAAATATTTTGATATAATTGAACTGCTTTTAAAGTCCGGTGCAGATCCGAATAAGAAAAATTTTAATGGAGATACTGCATTAACATGGGCAGATAGAATAGAAGATAATAAAATAATTGATTTGCTTGTCATGCATGGTGCGGACATGCAATTGTTATTAAACACAAAACTAATTACTAATAGTATTTCAGGAAGCTTAAGAGGAGTAAAAAGCTTAATAGAATCCGGTGCGGATGTTAATGCAATAGATGATCAATCGGGATGGACACCGCTTATGTATACAATTAATGAAGGCTATAGAAGTATAGTAGAATATTTATTAGATTCCGGAGCGGACGTAAATATTAGAGACAAGCAGGGCTATTCCGCTTTAGATCTTGCTAAGGAAAAAGAAAATGCTTTAATAGTCCAATTACTGATAGAGGCCGTTGCATCAGAATAAAAAAAGATTAACAGAAATATGTAATTTTTGTTTTTCCGAAAATAATAATATCATTATTAAATAATTTAACAGGTTTATCAGTAGTAATTTTTTTACCATTAATTAATATCCCATTTGAGCTGTGTGTGTCTGTTATATAACCTGTAGCTTTTTTAAATGTTACTGTTGCATGGAATTTGGAAACGCTAGAATCTGAAATAATAACTGCATTATGTTTGTCCCTTCCGATTCCGAATGCTTTGTTAGAAAGCCTTTTACTTTTACCATGCGCCTCCAGCCTGTATATACCTCTTGCATAAATGCTCGCATTTTTAATAATTATTAGTTCTTCATTATCACTAATTAAAGTATCCTGATTAAAAAAATCTTTTTTTGCCATAGGAAAATCCTTAAAAGTTAAATCTTATAATAATAATTGTAAACTTTTAAAGTGTAATTTTCCATAAAATATTATATTAAAATCATATTATCTAAATTTTTTTTGGAGGAAGAATTTCCTTAACAATTCTGACTAATTCCCGTGGATCAAATGGTTTATTAAAAACCTCTTTAACAAAAAAAGAATCAAACCGGTTTAATGAATCAATCGCCTCATCAGCATATGCTGTTACTATTATTATAGGGAGTAAATCTCCGGATTTTTTTAATTCTAAGTATACTTCAAAACCATCAATAACAGGCATTCGTAGATCTAGTATTAATAGATCGATGTTGGCAGTTCTAACTTTTTCTATTGCCTTTTTGCCGTCATGCGCAATAAATACTTTATAACCTTCACTTAGTAAAATATCTTCTACGGCAATTATGAAATCTTTATCATCATCGGATATTAATATAAAACCATCCGGCTTATTCTTTTCTATTATTTTAAGGACTTTATCAACTTCAAATGGTTTATATAGTATATCCAGTGCACCGTTTTTTAAGGCTTCATCTAATAGTTGTTTAACACTGTATCCTGTCATCATTATGACTTTAGCTCTGGGATTGTTCTTTTTTATTTCTAAAAAGCTTTCTACACCATTTTTCCCGGGCAATTTTACATCAATAAAAGCAAGATCATAGTTTTCTTCATTATATTTTTGGATTGCACTTTCACCATTAAATGCCATATCTACATCATAACCGTTAAGATCTAATACATCGGATAGTGTCTCTGCAAAATCCTGATTATCATCAACAACAAGAATCTTTAAGTCATTCATTAAAAACTATTCTACTCCAAATTGTAACTAATGCTTTCTAATTATTAGTTTAGCTTCTTAATAGTATTTTGTAAAGGAAGTATAAAAGAAATACTTTTTTTACTTAAAAGTTACTATACAATATATAATTATTTGGGTCAAGCCAGTAAATTCCGGTTACTATGTTTATATGTATATTGAATGTATTTTTGTTTGATTAATTGATTTTTAAGTATTGTAAAGTATAAAATAGATGAATGATCAATATTATTTAAACATTGTGAATAGTTTTTATAAAGCAAATATTGTAATTATAACAAGAAAGATATACATTTATTTTTATATTGTACTATGAATTTTCATAATAAAGGACAGTTTATGAAAAAAATATGTATTTATTTATCCTCTAAGAATGCATTATGAATAACATTTAAAGCAGAATCTTTATCCTTTTTACTGATTACAAAAGAAATGTTCATTTCTGAGGAGCCCTGAGCAATCGCAAGTACATTAATATTATACTTACCCAGACAGCTGAATAGTTTCCCTGATATCCCTGGTGTACCCCTCATATTTTCACCTATAATTGCAATAACAACAAGGTCTTTTAGTATTTCAAAATCAGAAATTTGCTTTGATTTTAATTCTTTTTCTAATTCGCTGTTTAATCCGTTAATAGCAATGTCACATTGATTCTGTTTAAATATAATGCAGATACTGTGTTCTGATGATGCTTGTGATATCATAATAACATTAACTTTGGCATGTGATAGAGCTCCCAGTATTCTTGCAGAAATTCCCGGAATGCCTATCATACCGCCTCCTTCTGCGTTAACTAATGCAATATCATCGATAGAGGCTATTCCTGTAATTGCAGTATTATGGTTACTGCTCTTATTAGAAATTATTGTGCCTTTTGCTTCCGGATTAAATGTGTTTTTAATGATTATTGGTATGTTTAATTCGACTGCCGGAATCATGGTATATGGATGAATAACTTCTGCACCAAAATAAGAAAGCTCCATGGCTTCCTGATAGCTCAATTGGTCTATTACAAAAGCGTTCTTTACGCATCGTGGGTCTGCACTCATAGCACCGTCTACGTCTGTCCATATTTCTATGCGCTCGGCATTTGTACCTGCACCGATTATAGACGCTGTATAATCAGAACCATTTCTTCCAAGTGTGGTAGTTACATCATTTTTTGTAGAGGCGATAAATCCTGTAATTATATATATGTTGCTTTTACCTGATATACGATTTTTTATCTTATCATATGTTTCTTTATAAAAAACTTGTGCGGAACTATAATTATTATCTGTTATAATAATTTCCCTTGCATCTATCATTTCAGAATTTAAGCCTAAGGACTCAAGGAATAAATTAACAAGTTTGCAGCTTAGTCTTTCTCCAAAACTCATAATTAGGTCTAAGCTGCGTAATGTGCATTCATGAATTAATTCTACACCATGTAAAATATCTTTGAGGTCATTAAACAGAATTTCAAATTGATCTATAATATTGCTTTGTTCTTCTTTTTCAAATAATATTCGAATAACATTAGTATGGCGATCTATTATTTTTTTAAGTTCGCTTTTATAGTCCTTGTTTCCTTTTTCAGATTCTTTGGCGCAGTAGATTAAAGAATTTGTAATTCCCTTTATAGCAGATAGTACTACTGCAATCTTTCCCTTTTTAGAATATGACATTACTATGTCTTTTACCTGTACAATACAGTTTGCATCATTTAATGAGCTTCCACCAAATTTTAATATTTTCATTTCCCTTTTCCCTTTTTAGCTTATTAGTTGTTGTTTTTATATTAAAAAGAATAAAATTTCAATACTTATTTACTGCGGCTGTGGTTTAATAATAGTCTGCCCACAAAACGTGGACATTTGTCCATGAATTGTGGACAGAAGATCCCATTTTTTGGCACCATAGCTTTGCAAATATTTTTTCTCGACGCAGATATACATATGTTTTCTGTACTAAAAGTAAAAATAAAGCTTTATTTATCCTGAAATTCCTGTTAATCTAAATATATAATCTGAATGAAAAAAGCAAACGATGGATAAAGAGAAAAAAAGAAGGATCTTTTTAAAAATGAAGAACCCCGGAGCTCTTCATTAATAAATTAAAACTGCAAACCAACAGTCCATTGCGGATACAATTCAAATTCCTGGTTACCTATTAAAAATGACCAGTTGTAACCATCATGAAGATTCGATCTGGAAGATTCATCTACTGCATCCATGTCGAGTAACAAACCTGCAAATATAGCCAATCTTTCAAATATTTTTACTCCGCCTAATAATCTTAAGGATGTATATAAGCCATTATTATCAATTTCAAATGTACTATTTCTCTTGTCCATTTCTATATAACTTTTTAAGGAAAGATCCAAATCTATAAAGAATTTTTTAATTGGTATTTCAACACCAAAACCGATACCCGGATAAAATGCCAGTTCTGTTTCACTTGTTGTAAGTCCAAATGAAAGTAGTGAATAAAAGTATTTTGTACCGGTTTTTAATCCAAATGTAAAAATATTATTTCCATCATACCATGTACTGCCATGGAACTGGCCATTACCAATAATATTTATCAGGCCAATAGGTATTCCGCCATTCATTTCCTTTGCTATATTAATTAAACCAATTTGCGTTCCGTCAACAATATTTGCCCTGTTTATTATACCGATCTGAGCACCCTTAATAGAATCTGTCTGATTATATATAGCAGAAATCTGTGCGCCTGTAATATTCCCGGCTGTTTTATTATATATTATACCAGTTTGCTCACCTCGTAAATCACCATCAATTGTATTTGAAATAAGACTGCCCTGATGACCCAGGACATCACCATGT
>SDBV01004825.1_pt1 | contig 19195 bp, 16 predicted proteins | sample 2277081 | NCBI WGS metagenome assembly SDBV01 (sample SAMN10402039, study PRJNA504765) | marine sediment metagenome | isolation source: marine sediment core GS10_PC15, 223 cmbsf | place: Arctic Ocean: Southern Knipovich Ridge | collected 2010
GAGGGCTTTGTGCCTACGGTGCTCAAAGAAGTGGCACCAAGCTCTGAGAACGCCGTGATGCTGGTCTGTGGACCGCCGATCATGCTGAAGTTTACTATGATGCCGATCTTGGAATTAGGGTTCACACCGGAGAGGATCTTTACATCTCTTGAAAGGCGCATGACCTGCGGTATCGGCAAATGTGGGCGCTGCAATGTCGGAAGTAAATACGTCTGTAAGGATGGGGCCGTATTTGCGTACGAGGAAATTCAACAGCTGCCCGAGCCGATTTTCTAAGTCGAGGACTCCGGATTGGGCCAATCTGCCCATTTGCTGACTTTCTGCTTTAGAAGTCTTTCTACCTTCTGAACAAGTTCATCCGGCTGGGCAGGTTTGTCGATAAATTCATCCACCGGCAGGTATTCGCCATCTGTCATGGGTGAAAAATTGAAACGGGGATACCTAGTATTTACCGCAGTAACCATTAGAATCGGAATAGGTGCCAGAGTTTTATCCTGCTTCATTTTAAGCGCATAATCAAATCCCTGAGTCTCTTCTTTTTCGCCAAACATGACATCGAGGATTATCAAATCCGGTATATTCTTTTTTGCCTCCTGCAAGCCATCTTCGGGATTATAGACAAGGATTACCTGAAGATTCTGTGCCTCTAAAGTCATTTTCATTGCGGAAGCTATATCTCTATCGTCTTCAATCAGCAAGATCACTCTCTGCTCCGTCATATCGGTTTCCTCCTTAAAATATTTTTTCTTGACCAGAAACGGCAGATGGCAGCGTAAGAATGAAGGAACTTCCTTTATCCTTGGTGCTCTCTACCCTGAGAGTTCCCCCATGTACATCCACTATCTGCTTAACAATTGACAAACCGAGACCAGTGCCGTCTTCACTAAACACTTTTGCATTCTTTGCACGGTAGAAATCTTCAAAAATATGTGGTAGATCTTCTTCCGGAATTCCTATTCCCGTATCTGCGACCGAAATCTCGATTAAGCTGCGAGCTTTTAGTTCCGTGCAACTAAGGTTAATTTTCCCCCCTGGGGGGGTATATTTAACTGCATTCGTAATTAGATTAAGGAGCAATTCCTCTATCAGCGCCTGATGCGCATTGACATAAATATCGCTGATGGGAATTTCTACAACTATTGCGAGACCTTTTTCCTCAATCGGAGTTTTGTGTTGGCTGATTACTTTTTTTACCGCATCCGAAATGGTAAACTTCTCCATCTTTATTTCTCTGGCTGCTCTGATTTCGGAAAGCTCCAAAAGATCATTGATAAAATGCAGCAAGTCCATACTGCGGTGTTCTGCACGAGCTACCATTTCTCTGGATTTTTTGGATATTGAACCTGTCAGACCGCTCAAGACAACTTTGAGGCAGCTTTGGATAGCACCGATAGAGCCCTTAATGTCATGGGATAGGGTATAAACATACAATGATTTTATCCTGTCCTGCTCTTCCAGTTTCTTATTTGCCAGAGCAAGATCATTTTCCCGCTCCCTTAACTTCTGAATAATAGTCGTGCTTATATAGACCGTTATATACAGAGTTAATATGAGAGTAAAAAATACGACAATAAAATGCCTAAAATTTTGAAAACGACTCGCTACGATAAGCCCCGAAAGGTTGTAATGTCTGAACAGTCCCAGGCTTTCACCCCCCATTATCAAACCAAAAAAGATTATGATTAGGGTGGCTTGCAGGTAGGCGGCTTTTTTCGACAGGAGAATACTGGCAATAACCATGTGAAAAATGAAAAAAGAGATGAAAGGATTCTCAAAACCTCCTGAAAAATGAATTAAAAAAAGCAACAGCATTAGATCCAGAGAGATCTGTAGATTAACCATATGGTTTATTTTTCTGAACCACAGGGATTCATTTTGCTGCAAAGTCAGTCTTTTGTAATAGACAAAAAAGAAGATGTTGTAAAAAATCAAAGCTGCGTTGCCGGTGTAAAGGGGTAATAACGGTAAACTAATTTGAAGAAGGTATTTAGATACGGTAACTACGATACACAAACCGAAAGAAGCTATCCATCGAAGATTGATAAGCCACTTTATTCGCTGACTGAGTTCCTTTCTTGGCAGAAACTGATTACTTTCATACATCGATGTTTAATCCTAGCACCATTTACTGCTCATTATGCTTGCGATGGGCTATTTTGGAAACCCAGATACTCACTTCGTATAAAATAACCACCGGGATAGCCAGCATGAGTTGGGTGAATACATCCGGTGGAGTCAGAAAAGCCGCTAGCACGAACATCAGAAAGATAGCATATTTTCTTTTTTCAGCCAGAAACTTGGGCGTGACGATTCCGATTTTGGTGAGAAAGAGAATCATCAATGGCAGTTCAAAGGCCAATCCAAAAACGAACGCTAACATATAAACCAAAGATGCATATTTACTTATAGTGATTATGGGTGTCAATTCACTGCTAATACTTATTAGAAAGTACAATCCAATGGGAATCATTCCAAAATAAGCAAATAGAATACCGGCTAAGAAAAGTATGAGAGATATTGGAAAATATACGAAAGCTATCTTTCGTTCCTTTGTTTTCAGTGCCACGGAGATGAACTTCCATATATGGAATAGCACAAAAGGCAGAGCCATGACGATACCGCACAGGAGGGAAAGCCTCAGTTTAACCGCAAGACCTTCCAATGGCCCAATATAATGGAGCGTAAATCCCGGATTTTCCAATCGCGTGCTGAGCGACCTTATCAACGGCAGGATTGGGTTCAACAGAACGAAAGGATTATCCTCTCTCCCGCTTAAAGCATCTATAGGCCCACGTATGAAATCCAAAATGAAAATATCATAAAACACATAACTGAAGATCATTCCGAGGCCAACGGACACCAGGCAAAATATTAATCTCTTTCTCAGCTCGCCGAGGTGCTCAACCAATGGTTTTGCTTCATCTATCAAATTGTTACCTCCAGAATCTTCATGCGCGAAACCCGGGATTTAGGACCGTCCTCCTTCAACCATAGCTACCCCTTTTTCTGTTATCAGGCGAAGATCTCCTGAACGCTTGGTGACGCCTTCCGTGTCATATATGCTTAATAAAAGCAGGCATATCCTCCTGTTACCGTTAACAAGATCACGGAAATCTGCCACTGTCATGCCCTCCTCCTGTTCAGAAAGCGCATGAAGCAGTTTCTTTCTGCAGCGATCCACGATTGGTGCGTGTATATAGTTGCCCTCTGAAAGATACACGGTACCTTCTTCAACAAGATAACGTAAAATATTTCTTAGTCTCTGCTCATCTATCTTGACCTTTGACACTGCAGAAACTAGCTCAGACATAATCGGAGTTTTCATGTTGAGATTATTCAGATAACGCGCTACAAAGCTTGCCTGACTTTTCAACTCCGGGTTAAGGTTTATCGAATGATCAATAAGCGCCCAGGTCCGTTCCACCCGTTTCAATTTCCCGTTCGCCACTAACCGGTCGAGGAGCAACCGCAGAAGAGACTCTCCGGCAGAACCACGCTCAATTCGCGCCAGGCTCATGAGCTCATCTGCAGTTACCCCTTTCCTGTCAAGAACATTGCGCTTGTGAAAGGCCGCAATCCTATTCAGCAGCTGTTGCTCGAGTTTGTCATGTTCTTTTTTTATGATCAGATACATGACATCGTTCTGAGTGTACGAGACGATGTCTGGCGGCAGCTTATTTGATACAACCTTTAGCATTTTCTCATGTGATACATTCAACAGATCGGCAACCTCGTGATGTGTGATCGCGCTGAAATGTTTTCTAACTTCAGCAGCAACGAGCTCATGGGGCTTGCCCTCAGCGATCTTGGACATACTTTTAACCAGTCTATCAGGACGCTTGCGATGATGGAGAGGAAATGCATCAATTATGATCCCTCCTCCAAGAGTCGTATCACTCGAGGTGTTACGAATCACAAACCTGTCTCCGTATTGAGTAGTGCATGGAGTATCTAGTTGTATCTGAACAAGGGCAGTATCGCCTCCTATCAGTCTGTCACAATCGATCAGGTGGACTGTTGCCTGATGTTCGTATGTTCCCAGATGAAAAATCGCCCTGTTCCAGAGCTTGTAGAAACTCCGGCTGTTTTGGAAGAGCTTGAGCTTGGCATCTACCAGCGTTGTGGAGCGCAAGATGCGATTTGAAATTATTGCGCCCCTTCTAAATCCCTCCCGGGGAAGTCCCGGAAGATTTATTGATGCTCTATCGCCGGCAACAACCTCTTTCACCTCTTCGCCGAAACGCTCTAGCCGCCTCACACGCAGCTTTTTTTCTCCCGGCAGCAGATAGACCTCGTCGCCGGCCTGCAGGAACCCGCTGGTTACGGACCCTGTGACAACGGTGCCGAAGCCTTTTACCGTAAAAATCCGGTCCACGTACAATCTGAAAACACCACCAATAGACCGGTTCGGAGTCTTCAGTGCAACCTGGTTGATGTAACGCTTCAACTCATCAATGCCCTCATGCGTGGCGGAGGAGACTCTTACAATGGGGCAGCCCTCAAGAAATGTACCTCGAATGAGCTCTCTGACTTCCGATTCGGCGAGGTCTGCAATTTCAGGCTCAACTAAATCGATTTTTGTAATGGCAATAACGCCGTTTTTTATGCCCAATACCTCCATGATCTGAAGGTGTTCCCGTGTTTGAGGCATTGCACCACTATCTGCAGCCACGACCAGCAACACAAAATCGATACCACTTGCACCGCCGACCATGGTATGGACAAAATCTCGATGACCTGGAACATCGATTATACCGATTATGTCCCCGCAAGAGAGAGGTACATGTGCAAAGCCCAGGTTGATGGTGATGCCTCTTGCCTTCTCTTCTTTATGAGTATCACAATCGATTCCCGTCAATGCTTTGACCAACGCTGTTTTCCCATGGTCGATATGACCGGCGGTCCCCATAATAATGTGTTTCATACAAACTCTTATGCGTCTCGCTGCGAACCGAGATTATCGATCGAATCCGATATTGAGCATGATATGTACTCGAGGTCTTTTTCAAATAAAGTCAAAACGTCAAAAAGAATCCTGCCTCCCCGCAGCACCCCAACAATAGGACGATCAAGGCTCTGAAGCCTGCTGAAAAGTTTCTCGGCGAACGTCACCTTGCCGTCACTCTTACCATTCTGCGGCAGTATCTCTACAGCATAGCTTTTTAAGCTAATGCCGGGCAGTGTCCCGCCCCCACACTGTCCCTGACTCTCTGACAATCGGGAAGAGATTCCACGGCTCTGCAGGCTGCCCAATAATTGTGACGCAATAGATTTAAGCTCAGCCGGACTTCGTCTCAAGATAGCATGGGTCGGGCAGGAAGCATAGAGCTCCTTATCGTCAAGATACTGTCTGCATACTGCCGAGAGTGCCGCCAGTGTCAATTTCCCGACCCTCACGACACGCATCAGGGGAGACTTTCTGAGCCGTGATATAAGAGATTTTCTACCCGCAACAATCCCCGCTTGTGGTCCGCCGAGGAGCTTATCGCAACTGAAAAGCACAAGATCCACACCCGATGCAATCGCACTGCGGACGTCGGGCTCGTTCTGCAGCGGTGCACCGCCAAAATTTTTGAGAAGCCCCGAACCGAGATCAAACACCATCGGCAGATTCCGAGCATGAGCCAAATTGGCCAAGTCCTGAGCGCAGGCGCTTTCTGTAAACCCGATCATAGCAAAATTTGAGTTATGAGCTTTGAAAAGCAATGCTGTGTGCGGGTTTATCGCGGCCTCGTAGTCTGAAAGACGTGTCCTGTTCGTTGTTCCGACCTCCACCATCTGCACACCGCTAGCGTCTATTATCTCGGGTATGCGAAATGAGCCACCGATCTCTATGAGCTCCCCTCGCGAGATAATCACTTCTCGGCCGCATGCCAGTGTATTGAGGGCAAGCATTATACCAGCAGCGTTGTTGTTAACGACAATGGCATCCTCTGCCGACGTAAGAAAACTCAGGATATCTGCTATGTGCCTATCTCTTTTTCCTCGACAGCAGTTCTCCAGGTCATATTCTAAGTTGGAGTAGCCTTCGGCAATTTGAGAAATCTCAGCAATCACTTCCCGGCCCAGGGGTGCACGTCCAAGATTCGTATGAAGTACAATCCCTGTCGCATTGATGACGGGCTTGAGAGACCTGCGTGAAATCAAATCGACCATATCCTCAACATCTGCAAGGATCTCTTCAATCGGGCGTGTCTTTTTACCTTCTAGAATGCTGTCCCGGAGATGAGCCACCACTCTGCGAACGGCGTAGGTTACCAGTTCGCGACCCTGTTTGTTGATTATTTTAGATATTGCTGGATGGTTTAATACCGAGTTTACGCTGGGTAAGCTTCTCAGAAGCTCATCACTCTCAGAATCTATGCCGTCGATCATGTCACCGTTGAAGTTTAGGGCACCTTATAACGGCAGGCGCCAACAGAGAGGGCAGGAATCGAACCTGCCACGGTCAGTTTTATCCGCCCGCTACTGGTTTTGAAGACCAGCCGGAACACCAGTCCCATCCCCTCTATAGAGATAAAGCTGCAGCCTCTGGCCACAAATTTGAATGATATTAGAGATAATGTCAAGAATTGCCTCTTGCTCCTGTCACTCCGCCCGTTCCGCCATCTTTTGGTTCATCTTTATGCCCAGAATCACTGTCCACGTCCACATCATTAAGGGTTCGCTTAAACTCTCGAATGCCCTTTCCGATGGCGCTGAACATACCTGGGAGCTTGTTGGGTCCCAATACAATCAGGCCAATGACAGCAATGACGAGCAATTCGGCGGTGCCTATACCAAACATGCTTCGTGGCTCCTCACCTTATATTAATACTCCGTAGCCTGTCGGCTATGATTCCTTGAATAATCCTAAACACGCGGAATCGAAAGAATTTTGCCGGCCACATCATTTCATCCTTTTTGCATATGGTCGAATTGCCAACAAAATTGTAATTACGCATTCTTCTTCTCAACTCTTTTTCCGGCTCACCACTGCCACCTGCAGGAAAGACAGAGTCGATCTCATCTATCATCTTTCTCTCCTGCTCAATTCGCCTCTCGATTTTCTTGGCTTCTCTCCGCTTCAGTATTCCGTATTTCAGCTTCAGGCGATTGAGTTCGGCGGCCGCTTCATACGTGCTGGACACAATCTCATGACGACTCATCCACTCTGTCTCATAGTTGAGCGTATATTTCCAGCTCGGAGCGAGAAGAGCCTGGCGGTGGTCCTCCAGGCTGCGATGGATCAACTTATAGCCGTACTTGTCAGGATCTTCAAATGCCTTGCTACCAGGGTCTAGAAACGGGGCAAGAGGCGAGATATATGGGTGAACTTTGCCACCGCCATACTTTGCCATCAGATCGCCACAATACGAGACCGTTTCCCTAACTGACTCTACTGTCTGATAGGGAAGTCCAATCATGAAGAAGACATCGACTCTTTTGCATCCCAGATCCAGTGCATGTTTAATGGTTCTCTCGAGCGATTCGTTATCATAATTCTTGCCAAAGGTTTTACGGATATTTTCATCGTGCGATTCAGGTGAAATCTGGATGTTGAAATTAGGTATGGCGTCCGATAGCATCGTCAAGAAATCCCTTGGCGGAGGTGAGAATAACTCGAAGGCTATGTGGTTGTTGACCTTTAGCTCTTTCAACCGGCTGAACAGGCTCCGAGTGTAACCAGAACCCGCCTGCCGGATGTCTCCAAGCAAGATGATCGGTGCGGTGAAATAGCGGGATATCCGGCCAATATCCTCCGCCAGCACAACGGGACTGCGGAATACTGTTGAGCTTCTTGCGCAGATGGCGCGAAATGCGCTGGCAGAACCACCACACAGCAAACAGTCGTTGACACAACCGCGGCAGCACAGGGCGGCTACAATGGGATAATTGAGCCATCCCTTAAATGGCAGATGGCCCAAAAGGTCACGATGCTTGACAGAAGAGCTCATCATGGTTCTGTAATCAAAGATGAGTCCGTCGATATCAGTGGTTACATGGGAATGATCATTGATACGGATCTCTCCGTTTTTTGTCCATGTTAAGTTTGGCAAATCCTTCGGAGGATTATTCATCTTGATCGAGGTGAGAAGCTGGCGCAGCGGCTCCTCTGCCGAATCACCTCTGATGACAAAATCAACCTGTGGATACTGGATAAGCTCTTCGTGGTAATAGGAAGCAGACAGACCGCCAAAGATAATCGGTGTTTCCGGGTGATACTTCTTAACGATTCTAGCCAGTTCCAGGCTACCCTGGGCATGTACCAACCAATGCAGATCTATTCCAAAGGCCGAGGGATTCAATGATCTAATCAATCTATCGACATTGAACCGTCGGCGTGCCAACATCTTCAGGGCAACATTGATGATACGCACTGAGAAGCCATGTTTCTGTAGATAGCCTTGCAGGCTCATAAAGCCAATGGGATACATTTCAAAGATCTGTGATGACGGGACCACATCACTTATCGGTCCGTATACGGCAGGTTTCTTGCGGAAATCATATACACTCGGTGCATGAAGAAGAATCAGGTCTGTACTGGACATGTATTTTACTGCTCTCCTCTAAAGAAAAATTCTACTAGCAGTGATGATCGAATCCACGACACCACCGTAGGCCAAAGAAATCTCTGTATGGGCAGCAAATCCACACTGCCCGCAAGAAATCTCCCCTCTGTTCTTGACATAACATCCATGGGTGAGCATGCCATCCGGATCGACACTGGCGATCATCCATGGCCTGCACTTCCATCGATTTGTCTTGAGCGCCTCCAGGCAAGAATATGAATCTGCTATGGAAAATCCCTTTCTCTTGAGATGGATCAAGTTGTCAAGAACGATCCTACGCTTTTCAAAGGGAAGATACAACTCTTTAGCCGCTTCTTCGTAAGGATAATGAAATTGGATCGTTATTCCCTTCACACGTGAATCGAGAAAACGGACGAGCTGTGGAATTTCTCTCCAATTGAGCGAGTTAATGGTAACGTGAGCATAGATGTTGGGATGAGAGGATTCTCTTATGTTGGCAACGGCTCTGTCAAAGCTGTGGCCGCGAAGAAAATCGTGGGTTTCTTTCAAGCCATCCAAGCTCACCCAGAGGATATCCGTATCGATATCGAGGGGAAATGTCCCGTTTGTCGTTATTCCCACGTTGTAAAAGAGCTTCTTTGCTTCGTCTACAATATCCTTGATGCCATAACTATCATCTCTCCAGAGGAAAGGCTCTCCGCCCTCGATAATCAGCAGCCTTGCTCCGAGCTCATGAAGCTTTATTAGTGATTCCTTTGCTTTCGAGAAGGAAATGCTCTTCGTTTCTCTTCTCCAAAAAGGGCAATGCTTGCATCGGAGATTGCATTCATGAGTGACTTTTATCCCAGCCAAAAGCGGTCTCTTGACGTTGAATAACCTGCTTTTAACATAATACGATAGGAGATATTTATAATAGGATTGCCGAACCCTAAATGATTTTCTTCTTGCACTTAGTAGTTCTGCCATTATCGATTCTGATGTACTCAGGTTTTTTTGTCTTCCGGCTTTTCCCCGGTCGATACGACGGTTTCGTCAGTAATTGCTTTACCCGCTCTCCTGAACTCTTGGATCCCCTGGCCCAGGGATCGTGCTATCTCAGGTATTCTGGATGCCCCGAATACGAGTAGAGCAATGCCAAAGATCACTATCAATTCTGTCATCCCCAATCCACCAATCATATTTTCTCTCCTTCCTTTCCCTAGGGCAGTAAACTGCCGTTTAGGAATCCTTCCTTTTGTGCAACAATATCCAGGGCTAAGGTAGATAGGTTTTCAACAAACAGGTTTATGCCACTGTTCATCTGACGGGAGTCTATTGTCTTGATGTATCGCTTGCACCTGTCGCAAACATCTACCCTGTGCGCCTCATCGTTTTCTACAAAAAAATAGCGTAGTGACTCCTGATTATCGTTCTCGCAGAAAGGACAGACTAATCTTTTGAAGAGCCACTCAGTATGGCAAAATGCACAGAAGAGCCATCTTTTGCCAATCTCTTCCTCCAGCTTTGACATAATTGGTTCTTTTCCACATATAGGACAGTAACCCTTGATCCAATTGCTTTGATCGACATGTCCCGCTAGCTCCTCCGCGAAGCGAGAAATAAAAGGAGAGAGTGCCTGTTCTGCAAGTAATTGAAACACATCGTATTCGATCTTCACCTCTACTGCCAATTCCTGAAGAACCGCGCCATTCTCGATAACCCCTTTCGTGAGGAGAGCTTCTTGATCCGATAGGGAAGAGGCTTTAAAGTCGGCAGGTATAACGTCTCCTCTCCCCTTTCGGACAATCCTACACAGGTTTTCAAGGAGTTCATTCAATCGAGATCGGTCTATCGCGACATCTTCCGCTTTTAGGAGAGGCAAACCTTTTGAGCTTCTGCTCACGCAGGCTTCAGCATCAAAGCCGCGTACATCAGGTTGAAAGGATAGACTAACTTCCCTCTGAGCCGTGAGAATTGAACACTGAAATTCAAGCACCTCACTCAGATCCTGGTCTGCGACCTTAATCTCTTCTATTTGCCTGACAGCCTGTTGATAGAAGTCTTCATGATCTTTCTTCAAGAGTGTTACCTGCCTGTCATTAGAGCGACACTATAGCTGAGTTTTGCTCTATATCTGCAATTGTCCTCCGAGCAGTATGGTGTATCTGAGGAAAAAGCCGCCTAACAGCACCAGTGCGGATACTACGAGAGAAACTGGCGCATTTTTTGCGCCGCCTCTTATACCGATGACAAGAGGCAATACAAGTCCAAGCCCTATAACACCGATCCACCACAACAGGCCAAACGCCGACCCGATAACCGCTCTCATTTGAGCAGAACCGATCCCGAATATGACAAATAGGATAACCATGAGAAGCTGAAACGCAATGGTCCAACCGTTTATCACCTCCAATTTCGGGATGTCAGAGCCTATTTTGCTGTCCGGTCTGGCGACCCTTATAGCTGCCAGTATGAAGACTATTGCTGCTATGCCCGTTACTATTGCGGAGGCGACAAAGACGATGGGAAGCAGCAAGCTACCCCAGACGCGATTCCTGGTTGCAGATAGAAGCACCCCCGTATAGATCGTAACGAGAAGTGCAATAGGTAAGCCAATCACTCCAAGAACTTTTTGGAGCTTCTCGGCCCATTTAAAGGGCCAGGCGAGAAGAGCAACTACCATATATACCAGGGATCCCAGCACAAACAGGATCAAGAGCCAAGTCCCGAGTGACATGGTAGAGCCAGCGTTGAACATGATCGATTCGATTCCAAGCGTTTCGTGTGAGCGTCTCAACATCATCTCCCAGAAGCGCAATGGCTTACCGAGGTCAACAACTATGAGGAGTACCCCCAAGATCACGGGCCATGGAGCGATAAGGGCACCAGTCGTGCTGATTCTCCTATACCTTCTTCCTCCGGCCAAATTCGCAGCTACCGCCACCATAAAGATCGCGGCACCCAAACCTGCGGCAAATAAGTCTATAGCTAACAGCAATCCCCAATCGTAATGCTCCATCTTATTTACCTCCTGACTCTACTTTAGACTCCGGCTCCGCCACAGATTCTGATTTGGTCTTGAACAGATAACCGAATATGCCGGCAAGTATGGCCAACCCAGGTATTACGGCGAGCAACCATCTCCAGAAAATCATTTCGGTGGGCTTTCTTGGTTTTTCCGGCAATCCATAAACCGTGGCCGATTCGGTGAGCAGGGTTATCACGTGAAGTCCTTTCAGCTCATTCTCTCCGTAAATGCGGGGAGATAAACCCTGATCCTTCAGTATCTGCTCTCTCTTTTTTGCATGGGCCAGCATCTCTATTCTCGAGCCGAAGAGGATAGCTCCGGTTGGACAGGTCTTGGCACATGCCGGCGTCAACCCGTTTGACACCCGGTCCAGGCACATCCAGCATTTTCTTGCGGTGCCGGTTTCATGATCCGCATGGGGTACGCCGAACGGACAGACCTGCACGCAGTACTTGCACCCCGCACATATGCTCTGGTTTATGGAAACGATCCCGTTCTCATGTATCTTAATCGCCCCGGTCGGACAGACCTGCTCGCAGGCAGCATCCGTACAGTGAAAGCACTGCACCTTGCGGAACAGCCATCTTGGGTTTTCCTTGAAATCATCCGGTTCTATGAATTTTATGAGTGTCCAGGTCTGAGCCGTTAGCCAAGGAGGATTTTGATATGTGCCGGTGAATCTGGTGCGCACCGCGGAGAGCTTGTTCCATTGCTTGCACGCCACCTGGCATCCGCGGCATGCCATGCACTTACTCGTATCCAATAGCATTGCTACTTGTTCAGCCATCGTTTTATCTCCTATTTTATTACATGAGGCTCTTCCACGCGTTCGGAGAGCGGCACAGACAGACGATCGTACTGATACGGAGACTTTTCAACCGCGCACAGAAACGCTTTATATTCCGGGATCATGGTGTTGGCGTCTCCAACATGGGGTGTCAGAGCGTTGGCGCTGCAACCACAGGAGCTCCCTTGGAAGCCCCAGTGCCACGGCACCCCGATCTGGTGCACCTCTGTTCCGTTCATTTTGAAGGGCCTGAAGCGATTGGTAACGAGCGCCCAGCCACCCAACGCACCCCTGGCCGTCTTGACGAGAACTCTGTCACCGCTCTTGATACCCTGTTGTTTTGCGAGCTCGGGGCTCATCTCAACAAACACATTGGGCATAAGCTCGGTCAACCATGTCTGGTTTCGCGTCATGGCTCCTGCCTGCCAGTGCTCCGTTACGCGGTAGGTAGTGGCGACTACTTCGAACCCGTCCGCGGGAGTTCCTATCGGATTACCTTCCGGTTTATCTTTATGCCACAGCTTGATCACAGGATTGATCATCTGACTATGGCCCAGCGGATTCTTGCTGATGGGGCTTTCTACGGGTTCGTAGTGTTCAGGGAAAGGACCGTCAGCTAGACCGTAGCCGAAAATTCTGCCGTGTCCTTCGGGCTTCATAATGAACGGATACCTGGCGTCATCTCGCAGAGTCCCATCGGGATTCATCAGCGGGTACCAGCCTCCGTCGGGGACATCACCTATCCACCGCTTGGTTTTGTACTTCCCGTCCACAGCGAGGCCTTTGAAGGAAATGACAGGATGTTTCTTATCCCACGGAATTCCCTTCATGTTTACAGATGCCCTGTTGTAGATGATCCTCCGATTAACCGGCCAGCACCAGGACCACTCCGGGTAGAGCCCGATATTGCTCGGGTCAAGGCCGATACGCCGGGCAGCCATGTTCCCCGCTTCGGTGTAGGATGCACAGTAAAGCCAGTTGCCCGAAGAGGTCGATCCATCGGCTTTCAGCTTGCCAAAGCTCGGAAGAAGCTTCCCGGTTGTCAGATCGTAGCCGTTTATCTCCCTGGCTACAGCGTGCACATCGGGCTCACCAGATCCGTAGTCCCATGTCATATCTAGGATTGCACCGGCAATAGGACCACCCTGGTTCTTGTAACGAGTCCGGACGGCTTTGAACAACCTGTCAAGAATCCAAAGATCTGATCTTGCCTGCCCAAGGGGAAGAGTGGCCTGATACCGCCACTGCATCCACCTGCCTGAATTGGTAATGCTTCCCTCTTTTTCCATAGATGCCGCTGCAGGAAGCAGGAACACCTCGGTGTTTATCTTGGTCGAATCGACTCTGACATTGGTATCATTGGCGACGGGCCGCTGCCAGAAGTTAGCCGTTTCGGTTTCAAAGAGATCGACGCATACCAGCCAGTCCAATTTTTCCAGGGCTTCACGCTCTCTTAGCGCGTTCGGACCTCCTACAGCCGGATTTTGCCCCAGACATATCATACCCTTGATTGTGCCATCATCCATGGCTTCAAAAAGGGATATATGGGAGTAGTCCTTTCCCACTTCCCGTTTTGGGAGATAGCCAAATGCAAAATCGTTCTCCGGCTTGGCGTTCGGCCCGTACCAGGATTTGAGCAGGCTCACGATGTACTTACGTGCGTTCCCCCACCAGTCAGCGCTTTTAGCATCTTTATTCTTTCCCTCGTAGTATCGGGTGCTATAGGCGTCGACGGAAATGTCTTTGTCATCGGGGGTTTTCAGATACCCTGGCAGGATATGGAACAGGAGACAGTGGTCGGTCGAACCCTGTACGTTGGATTCGCCTCGAAGGGCGTTGATACCGCCACCGGCCAATCCCATGTTTCCCAACAGCAACTGAAGAATGGCATATCCGCGGATGTTCTGCGTTCCGTAGGTATGCTGGGTCGTGCCCATGGCATACATGATTGTCCCGGCTTTGCCGGACTTACCGGACTCCGCAAACACCTTACATACCTTTTCATAGATATCCACCGGTGTGCCGGTTGTGTTGCTGACAGTCTTGGCATTATAACGTGAAACATGCTTTTTTAGGAGCTGGAACACGCAGTTCGGATCTTTTAGTGTCTTATCCTTTCTGGGTATTCCCTTTCTATCGAGCTGGTATTTCCAGGTGCCCTTATTGTATTTGCGTGCTCCCTTGTTGTACCCGCTGAACACACCGTCCAGGTCTGCCGGGAGGCTAAAGTTGGGATCGATGAGGAACGATGCTGTGGTGTATTCCCTCACATATTCCATGTTATAGTTCTGCGGATTTTTTTCCATATCGTCCAGGACGTATTTGATCATGCCTGTGATAAAGGCAATATCCGTCCCGGAGCGCATGGGCGCATAGATATGAGCTTTTGAAGAGGTTCGAGTAAAACGCGGATCGACACTGATGAGCTTTGCCCCGCGCTCAATCGCTTTCGTTACCCATTTAAAAGAAATGGGATGGTTTTCGGCGGCATTGCTGCCGATGATCATAATTCTGTCGGCGTTTTGTAGGTCGATCCAATGATTGGTCATAGCACCCCGCCCAAATGTTTCGGCCAAACTGGCCACAGTGGCGGAGTGTCATATACGTGCCTGGTGTTCTATATAGACTGCCCCGAGGCCGCGCATGAACTTGCTGTACAGGTAACATTCTTCATTGTCCAGAGCGGCGCCGCCAAGGGCGGCTATGCCGTTAACTCGATTGACTTTCCGGCCATCCGAAAGTTCTGCGTCCCGGGTCTGTTTGATCCTCCTGGAAATTCGATCGATCGTCCAGTTCCAGGTCTTCTCTTCCCAATAGGTGCTCCCAGGGGCACGGTATCTTACCTTGTCAAGGCGACTATCATTGTTAGCCACCTGGTAAAGAGCCGAGCCCTTACTGCAGAGCGAGCCTTCATTGATGGGATGATCCGGATCCCCTTCGATGTTGATGATCTTGCCGTTACTCGTGGAAACAATTATACCGCATCCCACTGCGCAGTATGGGCATATGGTAGTCGTTTGTTTCGCATAACGGATTCTCAGGCGGAGGTCATCAGCTTTGGCTTCAATTTTTTTTGGATTAATCAGGGTGCTGACTGCGATGGGAGCCAAAGCTGAGAGCTTAAGAAACTGCCTTCTCGTTAGCTCCATTTGCTTTCTCCTTTATTAATTTATTTTTTATTGTATAACAACTTTATAACATATCACACAACGACAGTCAAGCAACAAATTGAACAATTGAACATAGTAGTACAAATAAACTGCTTACATGGACTCCGCCGCTTCTCATAGAAGCAGTAGGAAAAGAGTCAGCCTTTTCCTATCTCTTGTTTCGATTTGCTTAAGAGAGAGATATATTATAGTTCTTCATCGATGAGGGTGTCAATGTTCTCTCCCCCAAGCCTCTTACAAATGTGGCTATTCGGTTCCTGATTCTGCCTGAAGCTCCTCTTCTTTAAAAACAGATACGGGAGGTTCAGCATCGGGATCCATGCCGGGAACGTATTCGAATGTCTTTTGCAGCTCCGCACCAATAAGCCCAAATAAACGCGAAACCGGAAGCTGGCTGGGGCATCCGCTATCGCACATTCCACAGGAAACGCAGGAAGTGGCCATATGGCTCATGCGTGTCAGGTGAAAGATCAGGGTATCTGTCGGCATCCGGATAGCTCCCTTTCGGCCGGCCCAGCTCAAAAATTGATCAGACCTGTGCTCGAAAACAGATGACTCAAACACACATTCCTTGCAGTAGCATATCGGACAAACATTCATGCAGTTGTGACAGCGAATGCACGTGGACAGGACTTCCATCAGCTTATCCAATCCGTTGGTCTGATTTGCTAGTTGATTGAAGACCTTTTCGCGTTCCGCCTTTCTTATGGTGACGACCTTTTGAACCGCCTTGTCTCTGTCGGCTAGGTTATTTTCCTCCAACTCGAGGGATAACTTTTGCTCTAGTTCCTTCTCAAAGCGTTCGCCTGCCAGGAGGGTGAATTCTTCCTGAGGCTCATGTCCAAAAATACCAAATGTAAGGTCCGCGCCTGTCGGCCCGGGGGTCTCGCAGATCTGACAGGACTCTCTTAACTTGGAATCCTGATTCGTTTTCACTTTGCCGTCTTTCACACCCTGCAAATCGATTTGGAAAGGAAGGTTACTGTCGTTTTCAACCATGGCGGAATAATCGCGAGCTTCATACGTTCCCAGACAGTCTACTCCAATGGTCATGATATTCTCGAGATCGATCTGCAGGAACTTGGTTAACTCTACTGCGGCTCTCAGTTCGCACGGCTTGAGAACCGCTCCTATTCGACCATTAAAAGGACTGGACGTCAGATCTGAGAGTATATGTGCCGACTGAACCGGCATGGTAGGGGCCAACGGATTGGCGTCCTTTAACATCTCTGGGTCTGTTACCAAGCTCTGCACAAATCCATCTTTACCCGGGAGCAATCTGGGAACCAATAATGCCTGAACCAATTCTGTTTCGAGCATCTGGCCCAGGAGACCTCTCAAACTTCCTATTAGATCTTTATCCTTTGTTTTTACTATCGTGCTCTTCATGCTTATGCGCTCCATAACCTTCTAACAGCAGCTCACACTGCCCATGCTAGCGTTACCGGGTTTGGACCCTTTTCTTTCAGCTCTTTCACAATTTCCGTAATCGTGTCTGCAAACAACTTGCCCTCAGATGCACTTATCCATCGCAGCCAAATGCGTTCTTCATCGTAGCCAAACTGGTTCAGAATCTTCTTAAGTATCACGACACGGCGTCTGGCCTTGTAATTTCCGGTTTGGTAATGGCAGTCACCGGGATGGCACCCGCCTATCAAAACACCGTCGGCTCCCTCAATCAGAGCCTTCAAAATGTATATCGTGTCAACTGCCCCTGTGCACATCAATCGTATTATGCGGACGTTTGCAGGGTACTGAAGTCGACTCGTTCCGGCAAGATCGGCCCCCGTATATGTACACCAGTTACACAGAAATGCAATTATCTTTGGCTCATATTCAGCCATACACTGCCTCCCGAAAAGATTTGTTATCCTTTAAGTCAATACCCTGTCCAGAACCTGGAATACGGTTGTCCTCTCGAAATTCCACTGCTGGGATGCTCCGTTCGGACATGCGATAGCACAGGTTCCACAACCTTTACACAGATCTTCCAGCACCTTAGCCTTGTTATCCAGTTCTTCTATCACACGGGCGTTGTAAGGACAGACTGATACACAGATTCCGCACCCGGAGCACAGGCGCTCGTTTACAAAAACTTGATTATCAGAGAACTCTCCCACTCCGCTCCAGAGAAGAGCCGAAGCCCTGGAAGCCGCGCCCTTTGCCTGGGCGATAGAATCCTCTATGAAATTGGGTGAATGGCAGAGCCCGCAAAAGTACTTCCCCCGATCCACCGAATCGAGAGGTGCTGATTTGGGATTTGCCTCGGCAAAGAAGCCGTCTACGTTTAACTCCACGCCTGCAATACGTGCCAGGTCGCGGTTATCGTAAGGCTCGATTCCCGTGCTCAAGACCAGAAGGTCCACGTCAAGGGTCATTCTCTGGCTGTCCTGCCCAAGGAGCCTGTCCTGCCCAAGGAGCCTGTCGTTGAAAGAGACCTCCAGCCTGCCGTTCTTCGCTCGAACATCCGGTTTATCATCCGGCTCATACTGGATGAATATGGTCCCTTTATCACGGATTTGATGGTAGTATCTCTCATAAAAGCCATAGGTTCTGATATCTCTGTACAGCACATAGATGCTGACATCCGGATTCAACTCCTTTAGCTTCAGGGCATTCTTAACTGCATGGCTGCAGCAGACACGGCTGCAGTATGGATGCTTTTCATCCCGGGAGCCCACACACTGGATCATCACCACTGATTGCAGTTTTTTCAATGCGTTTCCGTCGCCTATTAGCATGCTTTCAAATTCTCTCTGGGTTTTTACGCAATCGCTTTCGCCATAGAGGTATCCCTCAGGTTTTGTTTCCCTACCGCCGACAGCAAATATCACCGCTCCATGGTGAATATCTCTTTTTTCTTCGCCAACCGACACGACCGAATGATAGTCTCCCCAGCTTCCTTTCAAGCCGTCCAGCTCGGCACCTTTGAGAACCTCTATCTTTGCATGCTCTTCCACTCGGTTGACCATACCCTTCACCAAACCCTGCACATCAGAGCCTTTCAGCGTATAGTAAGCACTACGGGCATTGCCTCCCAATTCACTGTCTTTCTCTACAAGAGTTACGTCCATCCCTTGGTCAGCGAGACTCAAACTGCTCGATAATCCCGAAATGCCTCCCCCGATGACGAGTATCCTGCTGCAGAGTTTTTTCTTTCCCCTCTTCTGAGGAACAACATGCTTTAACTTGTCTATGCTTGCATGGATCAAACTCCGAGCTTTTTCCGACGCCATGGATGGATTGGCTGCGTGCACACTCGAGCATTGCTCACCGACATTCGCACAGTCGTACAGATTGGAATAGATACCAAAAACACCAGGAAGTTTTTCCACAGACCTGCTGATTTCCATGCACTTGTAGCCGGCGATCACAGCACGGTTTAGCTTCTTTTGCGTTATGTGGTCCTCTATTTGACTCAATCCTTGTTTTACAGAACCAACGTCAATTGTCTCTATGCATGCAACATCTGGATCTTCTTTGAGATTGCCGGTAATCTCTTCTAAATTCAGCTCTTGTGAAAACATACTATTGCTATCACATATGAAAATCCCTACTCTCAAAGGCTCATCACCAACGAGCTCTTCCTGTGATACCTCTTCTGCTTCTTTGTACTCCTCGTAACTGTCAAGGAGAAGGGAAACATCGTCAGCTGCGCTACACGCTTCTACCACCGTTTCAGGGATATCGCGGGGCTCTCGAAAAGCGCCTGCTACAA
>SDBV01004826.1_pt1 | contig 19195 bp, 10 predicted proteins | sample 2277081 | NCBI WGS metagenome assembly SDBV01 (sample SAMN10402039, study PRJNA504765) | marine sediment metagenome | isolation source: marine sediment core GS10_PC15, 223 cmbsf | place: Arctic Ocean: Southern Knipovich Ridge | collected 2010
TTGCTGCGCCATTTCGGACTTAGAAGCCCCTCGCTTTCAGCCGTCCTGATCGTCCTCAGCGCCCGCTTGCCCACGGGCGCTCCGACCAGCTGGTTCCCAAGACTACCCACTCCCAGGCCTGGTTGCTGGGCCTCCTCGAAGGGGAGCCCGATTTTCCTTGCTTCCTCGTTTCCTTAGTTCCTTATTTCCTCGTTTCATAGGAAGCGAGGAGAATGATAGCATTGTATTAGCTCTTAACTTCATATTTGACCAGCACTAGTCACTGGCTCTACTTGTCTGATCTTTTTTCTCCTTAATTTGGACATATTTTTCGGTGATATTACGGGATTTACCGGAGATAACATTCGAGTTGGAGATCGAGCATTACGTTGACTAGTAAAAGTCTGACCTGAGTCAAGCGACATACTGTCCTCGAGATCAAGAGTAGAATTATTAAACATCAATGGTTTAGCTGGCGGACGAGGAGTAATATCTTCTCTAATTGAACTAGCTCTAAAATCAGTAGTAATTGGTATACTAAGCACTGATATATCAGGAGTAATACCGGATGGATTAGAATGAGTAATCGACGAATTAGGAGATTTAACCGGTGATAGAGGTGGGCTAGTAGAGGCATAAGGACTGAAATTAATCAATTGCCCCTCCTGATCTGTTTCAATAACCCTCTCGTTAGCCATGTTAGAGGAGGCTCCTTTCTGACCTTTCTGTCCTTCCTGTCTGACTTCAAAACCGACTCTATGAGCTGTTTTAGCATTTTCGTTACGAACTATTTTATTAATCGGCCTATTACTCCGCTGGATAACTTCGCTTCCTATATATATTGATGCTGGACTCTTCCCTCCTTGATCGGATTTTGGTCTACTCCGAGATTGTGCTCGACCTGAAGTTATATTGTTCTTACCATTAGGATTGTTAGAGTTGAGGGTAGTAGTCGCCTTTCCTATCCTTTCAATTTTATTCTCAATAGCGGCAAGTCGAACTGACAGATCATTACTCTTTGTATTCATAAACTGCCGGTCCATTTCGCGTTGCCTGTCCAATCGCTCCGTCAATTGAGCAAAATTATCTTCTATTTTCTTCCCCAGTCTTTCCTCCGCTTTATTTCCTTCCCCGACTATTATATTTAATCCATTTAACAAGACAGTTAATTGCTTCCCGATTGAGCCACTAGATGAATTCTTGTTATAGGCATTTAATGTATCGATTTCCGTTCCTAATTTTTGCATAGTTCCCCCTATTTCTCTCAAAATTGTTACTGCTTCCCTTTTCTTCAGTTCAGCCAGAATCGTTTGTATATCATTATGCAATTTTTCATGGTTATTAGCCAAGCGTTGATGAGCAGTGTTGAATGATTGCTGCTGGAGATTCAGACCATCCTTAACTTCAGTTATGGGCTGTTGAATGTAGTTAAGCAACTGTTTAGCTACATTCTCATTAATGGCGCTGATACTCTTCATCAGGATATTCAACTGTTCGGTTAGAATAGTATTATACGCATTCTTAGTCAACAGTTGGCTATGAATATAATTAGCATTGGAGGCAATAGTAGTAAGAATTTCAAGCATTGAGCGACATAATAAACTGTTTTTGCTATTAACAATTTGAGAATGCGAAACTAGTATGGTGCTAATATTTACTGCCCATATTCGCCTTTCCATATCAAATAATTGGGTGGAAATATCTTCCTTGTCATTGTTGGCGGTTTTAAATTCATGCAATGATGTCTTAACTTGTTGTAAAACACTAGCAAATTCTGCATCATTAAGCGCCGATTGTTGATCGGGGGAATTTTGAGGATCGTAATCGCTCTTACGGTCATAATGGCTCTGGCTGACATTGTATGAGGTCTGATCACTATAGATAGTCTCATTATCGTATCTACTCTTACCATTATTGTAGCTGGTCTGATCAACTTCATATAATACTTGATCATTATCGTAGCCAGCCTGACTATCATCACGTCGGAGCAGATTACGATCAGATGAGACTTGAACGGAATTTGCTACTGTTTTATCTTCGGATCGAACGTCGCTGATTGTGGACGTCTGTCTAGACTTAGCCCCTTGACCATTCTTTCCCTTTATTTCTCTAATAATTCTGCGTTTGTCCTGAGGACTATTTGTCTTGGCTAATGGACTTCCAGGGGCCAGTTGATTTAAAGAAGTAGCTCCTCTTATTTCGCTCGGTCTGGCTACCGATCTGGTTGTAGATATATTTGCAAACGGAGCCCTAGTCTTTTCTTCCATTCTTCCATAAGTAACAGGAGTTTGGTCTTTCTTTGGAGAGAGCACAGAAGGCGGAGTAAATTCGTCGGGAGTTTGAACAGATTCCCACTGAGATACGTCTTTATTTCCATAATGGGGGTCAAAAGGTCGGCCATAAAAACGGGTGTGTTGATTGCTATGCCCATATACATTTGCTGCATAACCTTCCGCTTCTTCTTGAGCTTCTTCTCGAGCTTCTGTCTCATAATGAACTGGCGATTCAAAATAATCATCTCTATCAAGATTAGATGTTGTTCTTCGACCGGGTGGTGGAATTACCCTTGAATTTAAATGTTGATTATGATAGGAACGATCTTTATCACTATTGTTGTAATCGTCATTTTTGTCGTAATAATCACTAGGACCTGAGGAGGCACGGGTTGAATGGGGAAAATAGTGCTGATTTTCATCCAAACCAGTTGAAGAATGATAATCCATTTGAGGATATATTAAGGCGAGTCCTTAACGACAATATTAATTGTCTTCGGAAATCAGGGTGAAAGGCGATAAGTATTTAACTACTATTGCCGATTGTTTGATAATGATTAGCAACAATAATTTCATTCAAATCTTTTACTTTTATTTTATCAGGAACCAACCTTTAGTCCGATTTCCGAAAAAGAAGTAGCTAAACTACTTTTTTAACTATCCTTTTCATTTATTCATCATAATCATAACCGGTATATGGGACTTCATCGTCACTTTCCTCATCCCATGAAATATCTTGATTGAAATCCTCATCCTTTTCGTGATTATTTTCATATATCTCATCCTCTGAGTTCTCTGATAATTCATTATCATTGATCTCATTATTGTTCTCTAATTCTTTTCCGCCGCTAATTAGACGAAAAGAAGGAGTAATTTTAACTCCTGCCACGGAACAATATCGAGTTAACAATGATTGAGTGTAAGCTTGTTCACAAACACCAAATTCATTACTATTACAGACCCGACACATAATGAACCCCTTAGCAACGTTGGCGATGACTTCATTGTTACAGACTCGACATATTACTATTCGATGTATATCGCACGTAACCAACGTTCTGTCTCTGAGGAGATTAGATGCGCCATGAGCTAACAATGCATCACGTTCCTGCTCCCCCAATCTTACCCCACCTCCTCTCTTTCTACCTTGGGGTGGTAATCTGGTCAATAATCTTCGGGGCCCCTCACCTCGGTACTGGTACTTACCTAACACTTGATGTTGCAGCAATTGATAGTAGGTGGGACCAATCATTAATCGACATTTTAATATTTTTCCTCCAGAGAAGTGATAGAGAGTTTCTTCTCCGCTGCCTGAAAATCCATATAATTCCTCCAGTAACTCGCAATAATGACTGATATTAAATCCTTTGAATGATGTGGCATTAATCCTAGTACCCGCCATTGCCGCATATTTGGCAGCTACCATTTCAAAATATGTAGCAATAGTCATTCTTTTTGGTAAAGCATGGGGATTAAGCAAAATATCAGGAGTGATTCCATCCTCGGTATATGGCATTTCTTCCTCAGATATCATCCGACCAATAGTTGACTTTTGAGCCTGTCGTGTCGCCATTTTATCGCTAACAGTCGGTCGACCAGAGGTGGATATTCTAATATCGATGACCATTTCGCGATTAGGATTATAATTAATTGCTACACGATCTACCACTCCACTTTCCCATAAATCAACATAAACTGAGGCGTCCTCCTTGTTCATCTTTACCACCCCTGTCACGCCTTTGGTGTAGGTTTTAATTATTCGTAACTTACCAACTAAGCAATCGCCTGGCCTGACTACACTGCCCACTGTTATTATTCCACGACTATCCAACTTATCATAATTCTCCAAAGTATGACGGGGAAAGCGCTTAGTCGGTTTAATTAGTTTTTCTGTTACCTCCCCGTTGCTGATTTTGGTTGGATTCTTAACTATTGTATTATAAGAATGAACTAGCAAATAGTTGAACCCACCTCGTTCAAAGAATTCACGCTTTACGGTTATGGCATCCTCCTCATTATCAGGATCAGTACAAATAGCCAATATCACATTTTGCCCCGCTGGTAGATCATCAAGACCAAAAAGCTTATGAATTTGCGTCACGATCTGGGCCTGAGTCGGGAACATTAGATACTTTCCAGTAGTAGGAAAATGGAGAGCGTAATTACTATGATTAAAACCCATGGCCTGTCGTCCCATGCTACATTGAAAAGTATTTCTTGGGCTCTGATTATTTTCGATATAAGGCCCAACAGAAGAAATAACCCCTAACCCTAGATTGGGGTCTATATCAACATGAGTATAATTTTTCCGTCGGAGACGACTTAATTCACGTTTAACTCGCTCCAACTCTTTTTCCAACTCAGCTGACACCTCTGACTCTGATAACAATTCTTCTGAATCGCTAAGCTGATTCTGGGCGGTCTTAAGCTCATCTATAGCTTTCTTTATGGCCCCTTGTCGAAATTGCAAAATATCCCTCTGCTCATTGATATTCATAATATGATTAATACTATAAGATACCGTAGCATGATTTATGGCCTCCCAGACATCTAGCCATTCAATTATTCCGTCCTCACATAATTGACTAAAACTTTTCTGCCTGATCTTACTCTCTTTTAATATCAGGGGGATACCATCATCCCCAACAATAATGAAGGGCTTAACTATCCGCCCACCATCGGTATGGACATAAAATACGTGGTTTTCCTTATCATGAACTAGAGCGGTATCAAATGATACTTCGTTTTTCCGGCGATGAGATTGCATCTTTTTCCTTGCCTCTTCACCATTGCACCAACCGAGAGGTCGAGCGTTTAAAAGACAAATATCTGGGCGGTCAGGATTTCTGCTTGCTGAAATGATCTCTTCCAAGTATTTTTCTGCAGGTATTTCGTTATACTTAGTTGAAATCCAACAACCTATAGCCATACTCTTGACTAATCCACAGGTTCGACCTGACGGTGTGGCAACTGGATCTATATAGCCTTCCTGACTTTGTTGAACGTTACGAGCTTCGACCTGTTCAGCCTGACGCCCGGTTGGAGCATTGATTCTTAATAATTGATCAATGGCCGAGAGGACTGATTCGCCACGATCAATAATATCAGTTACCTTGTTATTCTTCGCCGTTTTCGATGTTCTGGTAACGCTCCATTGATCGGAGATAAAGGCCGATTCAAAACCGTCAGTGATCAAGGAAATATTTTGCTTAACAGCCATGATACTTCTTTTCTTTACCCGTGAGCGATCGTTGAGATTATCTTCCACTTTATTTAGCATTCGATCCCAGAGAGCTCGAAACAATTGACCAATTAATCGCCCTGCTGATTCTAGTCGCTTACACCCCCAATCATTTTTATTATCCATCTTTCGTTTCCCAACTATGACTTCGATGTGCTTTACTATCATTAGGGCTAACAGCTTTTTCTTGGACTCTATCATATTAAGAAATTCCTCCTCCGATCGAGCGGTTCCAATTCTGATATGAGGAAATAATGCCTCAACTATATTCTTGAAGACATATCTAGCTTGTTCCAACCCTTGTAAGGGTTGAGTTTTATTTTTGCTATTGGTCACATACATCGAATTCAGATATATATCCTCGTAATCATTAACGATAGACAATGCTTCACTTTTTGATCCCTGCAGATAGCTTCTAATCTTTTTCCTCCAATCTTGATGGGCAAACTGTAAGATATAGTTAATGATGCCATCAGTGTTTTGTCCGCCATCACTATTGTGTACGTTTAAAATTCGGAAAATTTGGAAGATGGATGCATTCTCTCGTTTACCACGAAATATTTGCAAGTTAATCCGCATCGAACGACACTTTTTATCATCAAATATTTTAACAACAGTTGATCCTCTGGTCGTTAAACATGTGATTTGAGTAATGGTATCACCACAAATCTCATAAGTAAGTATTCGACTTGCCCGTAATTGTCCCTTGATGAGAACAACTTTTTCCACCCCTCTAACAATAAAATAACCTCTCGGATCATGAGGACATTCTCCCTTTTCCAGTAATTGTCTTCTATTTAAACCGTGAACTATAATGTTATCATAATCTGACCCGATCATCACTGGTATGTTACCTATTGGCACCCCAGTGATAACAGATTTACAATCTGGATCATTAACTATCTCACCAGTTTTGTTCCGCCTCAATTCCAAATCTACTTTTAACGTAACGGCGTATGTTCTCCGTTGCTCTCTAGCCTGCTGAGGAAAAAGTATATTGTTATCACCGCCAGGTAAACTTGGTAAGGAATAATGAGGGTTGGTCAGGGCTACATGAGTTCCATTTTCTCCCTCCTCCATGGTAATTAACCGGTGAGCGACAATTTGAGGTACACGTTGACTGAGAAGAGCGTTGTAAGCTGCAATTTGATCCCCTACTATCCCATATTCCTTAATAAAGTTGATGGCTAATAGGCCTTCATAATCCACATCAATACTATGATCAAGTAATTTATGCCTCCGTCGAAATCGATTGGCCTCCATGGTATCCTCTAATTTGTCCCGCTGAACCTGCTGAACCTGCTGAACCTGCTGTTCAGCAAATATCGACTCCTTACCCTTATTTCCATTTGCCACCATATCATTAGCTGTCACCACCTTCTTATCATTTACTGTACGTTCAGCATTTATATATCCGTCAGGGACTTTATGATTGCCATCCTCGAACTGCGATGCATCAATTTCCGACTCGATACAAGCTGAAGTCTCCATTAGATTGAGAAAAAGGAGGCTCAGGTAATATTTGCTTTGACAGCTAATTAGCTTGGATTAAAATATTATTTTTTCGCTTATCTATTTTTGTTGAATGGTTCGAACAAAAATATATAGTTGTTGAGGCGTTCTCCCTATCACCAATCCGCATAATAAGACATAAATTCATCTTCCAGTTCAGAATTATAATCATGCTCTTCCTCCTCTTCCTCCTCTTCTTCCAGAAGTAACTCCTCATCTGGACTTAAATATCCACTTAATTCTTCATCATCAATATCCATAATTCTCAGTGGTCTTGATGGAGTAGTTGGTAGTATCGCGGAACTAGGACCGGCTACCGGTTGAAGCGGAGTCAGCTCTTTAACTTGAGGCGCAGGAGGTTGAATCTGAGTTGCTGGGGTTGTTAATAAGCCTGCTGCTGGAGATAGTCTAAATACCGTTGGCCTTCGGACTCTTTTGCTGATAGTTTCAGGAACTACACCCTTCCCAGTAAAAAGTTCAGTCCTGATACCAGCTGTGGCAATCATATCGACCATTGAATTAAAAACGCGAGGCATAACACAGCTGCCGATATTATTACTGCCACATTGAGTGCAGGCTGCCCTCTCTCTAATAACATTCATTATTGACGTCTTATTACACTCCTTGCAAAATGCAGTCCTAAATGGATCACTAGCTGTATGCATTCTATCTCGTAAGAAATGAACTGCTCCATGCGCTAGTACACTTTTGGCCTCTGATCCGCCAAAACGAATACCTCCTTTTCTTTTTCTACCACCTAATGCTTGACCTGTAACAAGAGAGCGGGGTCCTTTCTCTCCTCGGGCTTGGATTTTCTTCGACACTTGATGTTTTAACAATTGATAGTAAGAAGGGCCGACCATAATTTGACTTGGGTAAGTTTCACCACTAATCGGACTGTATAACGTTTCGGTCCCATACATATTATAACCGTAGAGAGTACTGAGCAGTTCCATGAAAGAGTCCAACTCAAAAGGACGAAATATAGTTCCATTTATTCTTTCCCCGGCCAACGCTGCATACTTAGAGACAACAATTTCAATTAGAGTAGCAATAGTCATTCTTTTCGGTATGGCGTGCGGATTTAAAAAGATATCAGGGATTATTCCATCCTTAGTAAATGGTAACTCTGCTTCGGGCACGATTCGGCCGATAGTTGACTTCTGGGCCTGACGTGTTGCCACTTTATCGCTCACCACAGGCTGACCAGTTTTTCTCACCCTTACTGTTACCGATAGTTGTCCAGAACCAGTTCTGGCCACTAGGACCTTATCAATAATTCCTCCTTCTCCATCCTTCACATAAACCGAGATATCTTCGTAGCTGGTAGTTGATATACCCAACTCTGTTCGAACTATGCGGCGGGCAGCACCAATTAAACAGTCTCCAGTTTTAACTGCCGAATCTGGGATCGGTAATCCTTGCTCGTCGATATTATTATAATTATTCCGGACATGACCAGGCAAAGGTTTGACTGGTTTAACCAGTCGGTCATGCCTCTGAATTGTTGCTGGAGGCTCTTTCTCAGCTAGGAATTGAAACTTAGTCAGCAGTAGATTGGAACTGTGATAGAGAGTATAAGTAAATAGGCCTCGTCTAATGGCTTCCTTCTTTATAGTTATTGCGTCCTCTTCGTTGTCATCGGTGGTCAAAATGGCCAGAATTATCGTATTACCCGATGGTAGATTATCAATCCCCAACATCGTCTGCATCTGGGTGGCAAGAAGGGGTCGGCTGGGATAAGATAAGAATCTATCAGTAGTAGGGAATCTTAAACTAGGGTTACTGTAATTAATACCGAAGGCTTGCCTCATCATTCCGCACTGGAATACATTGCGAGGACCAGGATTACGATCGATTAAAGGAGTAGTAGAGGCGACCAATCCTAATATAGCAGTGGGATCCATCTCAACATGGGTGTATATCTTCTTCTCCATCCTTCCAATATTTTTATTTACTCGTTCAATTTCTAATTTCAGTGCGTTTCGACTGGCGGTAGTCCACAACCACATAGCTGTTGGATCATTATTATTATTCTGCCTATATTTAACCAGATCGGCGTCCATTTCCCCAATTTTCTTCTCAACTTCTTTCTCAGTTAAACCTGGGGGTCGAGTATATGTTTTTAGCCTCTGCTCCAGTTCAAGTATTTCTCTTTCCAATTGTTTGAGTAAATTACGATTGCGATTCAGGTCTTCTCGCAGAAATGTTATATTGTATAGACTACTAGCGATCAATGTATGCATTTCTAGTTCCCAGGGATCTAAATACTCAACCAAACCGGCTTTGAGTATCTCATCGAAACTATTAGTCCACATCTTTTTCTCTTCAATCAATGGTATGCCATCTCGGTTAACAATCAGCAATGGCCTAGTTGGTCGCCCTGCATCAATATTCACATGGAGTATACCGTCGTCAATTACTATACTAACATCGAAGTCAATTTGACCTCTCCTTCTGGCGGTAAGAAGAATAGTTCGTGCTAACACCGCGTTAGACCATCCAACTGGGTTACCATTCAAGAGAACTAGACTATCATACTTACCAGCCTTCTCACTTTTGGTTCGAAGGTGAGGAATTATTATTTGAGTGATTGTATTCAGCTCCCTCTCGACTGAAATCCAACAAGTAATAGCCTTATTTTCGACTAATCCGATGGCCTTACTGGACGGGGTTTCCAAGGCATCTATATAGCCAATTTGCCTAGCTTTTACGGCGCGAATTGAAGCTTTCTGTACTCTCCTATTGGTTGGGGTATTAATTCGCAAAAGATGACTGTAAACCGCGACTAATGATTGACCCCGATCAAGTCGATCAGTGATATTTTCCTGCTTCGTTCTACTTTCACCGGGCGGTCCCCAATTGTTAGGAGTAAAAGCGTTCTCGAATCCAACATCAATATTAGAAGAGTAGGCTCTCATTCTGGAAGCAACGTAATTGGCAGTCGGTGATTTTACTCTTTGAACATCAGTTACTATTCGGTCAATGGTATCATCCCACATCTGCCTAGTTAACTGTTCCATCATTTTTCCACCATTTAGTAGTCTTATATTAGACATAGCGTCTCGGTCGTCGGGAATTCGCATTCCAGCCAATGTTTCAGCATATCTAGCAGTTGTAACTCCCAGCAGAATAATTTTACTCTTAATGACCCGACTCAGTTCAATTTTTTCAATTTGTCGGAAATTGAGGTGGGGACGTTGCTTCATTTTCTCTCTAATGTAGCTGGGAGTGATATGGTCAACAGTAATATGAGAAAAAACTAATTCAATCATCCCCTTTAATATATCCTTCCTGGTTCTAGTAACCCAAACACTTGGACTTATCGGATTTTCCATCACTCCGTCTCTCTTCTTCAATTTACCTTTCTTTCTTGACTCTCGTTTAGCCTTCGATGCTTTCCATCTAACTTTTAGTTTTGATCTTTCATAAACATCGTTGTAATCGTCGCCACGAGACAATATATCTACATATGATGCCTGCAATTCGATTAAGACTTTTCTCTTGTATTTTTCCTCGACGAAACTAACGATATAGATTATGATATTTAATGGGTCATCAAACTCTAATTTTGGGACTTCCCTACCGAGTATGCGAAAAATTTGCAATACATTGATAGACTGTATGCCCTTGTTTTTGGCCCTTGTTTGGCTTTCCTCCAGACGTTCCACTCGCTTGCCAGTTACCACTACTGTACCACCTTTGTAAATGCGAGCTAGATACATATAGAAGAAGCGAATAGTTTTGTCATTATCCTGATACATATTATTAACAGTCTGGCCCCTGATAGATTCCGATGTGAAGACTGAAACTATATCTCCCTTTTGATCGTTGTAGATCAACTGCTGTTTAGTTCGCAATTTAGATTGAATCAGTATTATTTTTTCCTCGCCTTTAATGATAAAGTAACCTAACGGATCATAAGCGCATTCTCCCAATTTCAACATTTCCTCCTTTTGACCAATATAGGGTAGGAGATAATCAACTACACTACCCAATAGAGCTGGGACGGCGAATATTCTAATTTTAGAAGCTGTTTGTAGCAGTTTATTATTCGTATCGCGATATTCAATATCAGCAAGGACTTGAAAACGATAGGTTCTTTTCTCTTCTCTAGCCAAACGAGGAAGCAATGGGGTCTCTATTTCCGTACCATCAGCTTTTATAGTCGTCTTAACTGGTCTCTCAATTCGGATATTAGCAAAAGTAAAATACGATTGATTCAGCGGATCAACATTATTCTTAGTGGTGAAAATTATTTTTCGACTGGCTAAAATTTGCTCTATTCTTACCTGTACATACATATTAAAACCCTCAATGGCATCGTTCATTACACCTTTTTCGGTTAAATATTTAAGAAGTAAATTTCCACTCTTATCAACTATTATTTCGCCAGGAGTAGAAGTAGCATTTTCTCCATCAATTGGTTCCTCAACATGTACGAATGGTGGCGGTTTAACTAAATTAAAGACTGTTTCACCAGTTATATTACTAGTCGATTGTCGATCTGGTTGAAGAAGACTATTATAGTCGCTTTTTTCTACATTAATAGCTGATGGTAGGCCCAAATCGGCCGATCCTTCCACATCTTCCCTCGACTCTACAACGGTTGAGGGCACCGTCATCTTTGTCAAAGTATCAGTCATATTATTGATACAATGATGGTTGTCTGATGGACTCTAACCAGACGGAAGAGAAGTTTAATTTAGACTCTTTCCTTTATTATTAAAGGTTTTATTGCCTCCCATCTGCTCAAATCAAAGTTTTCCATTTGTGTTGGACTCTTATTCTCTTAATTATAATAAGAGAATATTTAATCTATCGTCCCCTTCCTCCCCTTCCTCCCCCTTGATTACCTTCTATTCATTCCTACTTATCCTCCCATCCTTCCAGCTTTCTAAACTGGAAGTTAGCGATTTTAAATCTAAACATTAACTGCTAGCAGTCCACCTGGTAACATATCTGGGTTATCTTTGGTTACTTCTTGTAGTAAATTAGTTACATATGATATATGATGATCTAAACATTCAGCTTGTATTCCCGCGAAATCTAGAACCTCCTTCAAGGTTTGATCATCTATTTCCGGAGAAGCGTGTCCTCCCTTAATAGTCCACATCATTTTCTTTTTATGTGGAATGGCAGCCATCAATTTTTTGCTACACTCATGAGGAATAAACTTATCATCTCGACTATGCATGATGGCTACCGGACATTTAATTTTAGATAGATATTCTTTGCTATCCATGGGATGAAAAATAAAATTAACTGCACTGCTTATTCCGCGAGCTAAGGCCCGAGGCCAAATAGATTCCATTATAATATCCTCCAAAGAAGAAAAGGTCGCCAAGAGGAGGAGCGCTCGACATCTAAATTTGCTAGCCACATGACAAGCGACAGTTCCACCCAAGCTTTCGCCCCAAACTATTATTTCGTTATAATCAACTTGCCCTGCTAAATAACGATAGGCTGCCTCTCCGTCTTGATATATGACACGAGGACCAGGTTTGCCATTAGATTTGCCATAGCCCTCATAATCGATTAATAACAGATTTAGATTAAAACGTCGACAGATATCAATAACATAATACCTATCGGTAATATTACCCGAATTGCCATGAAGATAAAGAATTGTTGTGTTGCAGTGTCCTCTTCGATAGAGACCAAATTTATCAAAATACCAGGCATGTATACATCTTTCTGATATTCTATCTCCTTCCTCATATATACGGTGGGGGTTCATGACACTTATATAAATACTTCTATATGATATGTCATCAGTTGGTACATAATTGCAGTGGCTAGAAGGATAGAATAATATACTTTGGCATAGCCATAATAGCAGAAAAATGAAAACGATGATTACAATTATTATTATGATTAGTATGGCCCATAAGGCGCTCATCTTTCAAGCATAACGAACTAAAGATATATCCTTCCACGGTCTGAGAAATAAGAGGCTATTATACCTATCCAGTTAAAATATACTGGCCACTTTTATTGGCTAAAATCTTTATTTATGTTGATCTTAATAATCTTCTCCAGGCTGCTCAAATTATCTACTTTGGCAATATTATCCACTATGAATAAAGAGTAAGAGATCACAAAATATGGATAGCCATTATGTTGTACCGAGCTACTCTTCTATTAATCCAGAGTTGACCTTAACTTCCCAAACGTATCAAATGGAAGATGTGGGAAAATCGGCATTCCAAGCTGTAAGAAATTATTGTACTATCACCCTGCCGGAGGCTCCATATTTAATAGTATTCTCCTTCGCTCTAGGATTATTTTTTGCTCCTTGGAGTACAGGTCTTTTTTTAATTGTCTTATTCCTAATTATTTTTGAGCTACTTGTCGGAATGATTATTCAGGAAATTACTATCGAATATTTAGCTATCAGATTAGCCATAGTAGCCTCGTATTTCCTGGGTTGGTTATTAGGTCGCATCGTTATCGGGGATTGTCGTCCTATTCGTCCATTCTTTAGCGATAATTTGGAAAATATGGGTCGGCCTCATTTTTGCCACCCCGCTCTCCGGAAACGGAAAGTTAGAAAACCAGCTATCTCTTCCCGTATTTCACTTGGTGAGGATTTGCATGATGAACATGGTATTTGTTATGTTAAGGATCGTCTAATTAAACCCGACGAAAGTAAGGACGCGAGAAAAACGCCCGATTATACTTACCCTAATATCTTTAGTTTGTTTCAATGGGCTGAGGAAGAGGAAGAATGGGTTGAACCCTTCATTCCGAAAGCTGACAGTAAATCTCTGAAAAGGGCCACCAACAGTATTATTCGCAATTGTCACTTCCGCTCCATCTCTCAACTGAACCACAACTCCTCAGATGTAGCTTCAATCCTCAAATATAGGTCTTCAAATATAAACTCTCAAATATTATAAGTCATAAATAAATAAAGATTTTTCTAATCTAAAGTTCGAGCTATTAATATGGCTAAGGGAATACTTATTGCTACTATTGTTGTTTTGCTCATTATAACCGTTATACTCATAGTGACTACTCTCTGGTTACGGCGGGATTTTGTTGAATGTGAAACGACGGAGAGTCCGTGGTGTCCGCAATTTACCTGCCCCGGAACACCTACTAATCCATTATCTAGCAGTGGAGCTAACAATGGACCTGGAGGTCAAGCCGTACGGACTGATGCCGATGGAAATAAATTTTATTCAAGTTGATTATCACTATTATCTAATTCGAGGAAAAAGCCAAAATATTGATTTGATTAAAAGAAGGGGAAAGGAAGCAAAGCCAGAAAAGAGTAATCTAAGTACAATTTTTAAAATATAAGACTACTAACTTTTAAAATATAAGACTACTAATTTAATCATGGCCGACGTTAAATCCCTTTCCACTCTTCCTCCCCTCCCTCTGCTATCAGCTTTAACTCCCGTATCTTCCGTTGCTTTAACCCCTGTTTCTCGATCAACCGACCCTTCTCTTGGTTTAACTCCCGTCCCTTCTCTTGGTTTAACTCCCGTCCATTCTCTTGGTTTAACTCCTGTTGCTGCTTCTTTCCTTGGTCTAACTCCCGTTTCTTGTCCCAATCTTGGTTCAGCATCGACAAGTTCACTAACAGCTCTTAGCACCAAACTTAATGCTGGAAAAACTTCCACTCCGTTCATAGCAAGCGAACCGAATCAAGAAGATTTGCCACTCGGGCCGTCAGTTTCTCCCAGTCTATATAAAGGCCTGGCTGATCAATTAGAAACAGGTCAAGTCAAATTCCAGGCCTCAGGCGCCCTTAAACCAGCAGCCAAACCTAAGGCCAAACCAGGACAAACCTTACCATTGGATGAAGAGGACACTTTAGAAGTACTTAATGCTGTTCGCGCTACACGCATTTTCAAAATAAACCCTTCAGCTAATTATCAGCTACTTACCGTACGGAAAGCGGCTCAGACTAAATCCCAGCCAAAATTTAGTCTAAAATCAGTTGGCACTCTGTTGCCAACGAAAGTCACTCAATCAGTTGGAGTACGCCTACCAGCAATCAGTAATCAAGTGACAGTCAATGGACAACAGGGAGATGTGGTTCCTCGACTACTAAGTACAGGGAAAATCACCAGACCAATAGCTCCAGTAATAATAACGGCTGAGAACATAGGGGACTTTGGATTACCATCTTAAGACAAGAGTCAAATTGTTAAAAAATATGTTTAGTATCCTTACTGTAGGCAGTAAGGATAATTCGATGCAAAATATAGTTCTGTTTATGATCCACTAATTATAGGTTTGTCATTAACACAGTCGCTGGGAAAAAGGCGGCAAAATATTAATTCCAACAGGCCTAATGTGGAACCACTATTCTTATCAATGTTTTCTATCCTGTTTAGCAACTCCTCAAATTGGCGGGTCACTCTACTTACCTCTACTGTAGTCTTATTAACATTGTTTGAGGTTTGATTAACGGTCTTCTCGATATTATTAACCGGAATATTGATGAAAATAATCATAAATATTAAGACCACAATAACAACGACTAGAGTAATTATTATTATAACAATGGTCTCCATCTTCCAGGTCTTTTCTTCAACGATAATATTATGGTTGTTTGGCTCTAATCGATTGACCCTATATTTAAATTTTGATCCTATATTTAAATTTTAAGAAATGATTTTTAATTAAAAATAGCAGGAGAGATAAACTCTCTTCAACATGGCTACTTCTTTCCGTTTAAAGCCAGTGGCTGCTTTCCCGCCTAAAACCTCCACGATCTTTATGCCGCAACTTTTGAGAAGCCATCCTAAGGTTGTACTATTGAATTTACCACCGATCAATATTAGTCCCGGAGCTAAACCCAATAGAGTCAAGCTATTAACTGCAAATGAGGTCGACCAATTATTAACAATAACCCTGGAAAATGGCCAACCACTATTTAATCTTGACAACAAGGAGTCATTTTACCAATTAATATCTCTAGTTATGCGTCTAAAATTCGATGAGGAATTAATAGTTAGAAATGGTGATAGTCCCCTCGTTGAGGCTCAACCAGAGGCAGCCGAAACCAAGGAAATGAAGGCAGAAAGGGAAAAGAAAGAAGAGGAGGAGACGGGGAAGTTTGAGGGAGAAAGGGGGCTGGAAAGAAAGAGTGAGACTCCAGAAGAAATTCCCCCTTCGTTCTCAGAGAAAACTACCATTGTTGAACCAACCATTGAGGAACCGCCAGCTCAGGAGTTAGCCGATACTCCTATTGGAGCTCCAGAGCCAAGCACGGTTATTAATGAAAAAGGTCATAATAAATTTTCTGATATTATGGCTTATTTAAATGGATATAAATGGATAATAGCAGAAGAGGCCGTTCACGAATCACCTCTGTTACGAGATAACAGAACCAGGGTTAAAATCGCTATGATGCAAATGGAAGAGGAACCTGAAGTAGAGGAAGGCGTAATCGTCTGTATCAACAAGCGATGCAAATCACGAAAAATACTTCGGCAATTTGTCCAAACCCGCTCGGCCGACGAGGGATTCACTACTTTTTATACTTGCGTTAGCTGCGGTAGGCAGTTCTAAAAAACAATTTATCATTCAGCTTAATTAATGCTAGATGATAAAAAATAATTATCATTAATAATGGACACTCGATAAATAATAATATCGACATTGAGAGTAAAATAACTATAATTCTCAAGATAAAAGAGGCTATGTTTGTTGAACATTATGAATTAATCTTCATATTGTTAACTGGAATAATTTGCCATTATTCTGGGGTTAGTTCTAATATTCTATTGATTAATTGTCAGTCCAAGTATCGAGATTCTAAATTGCAAGGCTTCTAAATTGGCAGACTTTTAAATTAAAGTATTTCTCAATTATTAACCATTGAGTTTGCGATATTAATATCGAGAATTATCGATATAAAAATAGCTATTATCGATCCAAAAATGGTTATCAGCTAAGCACTAAGCCTGAAACGATCATGGCCCAAATTGAAGATGAGGATAATTATCCTTATCTAACCCTTCCTCAGAAATATCGACTTTTGATTCAAAATACTTCCGGACAGAGAATAATTATTCATAATCAGCCAGTAACTGTTCCGGTAATGGAAGAGAGAATTATAGTTGAGGCTAACGATGAGCGCCCGCATATTGAGAGAATACGAGATGTCGATCACTTATTTTCTTACTTTGATAAATTAAGACAACGAATAGTTCAACGTCTAATTGAGCAGCGCGATGATTATTTAAAATCTGTTTGGTCGCCAGACTCTGAGCTTATTCGAGATCAGACATGTCGAGTTAAAGTAGGTCAAAATCGATGTTCAGTACAAGACCATATTAAACATGGTATAATTGTGCCGACCAACAACCAATTTTATAAATGCCGTAGTTGTAACCTGCTTGAATTCCTAGCTTTATTGCCCGAAATAAATATTGGTCAAATATTCAGCCCAAAATACGGGATTAATAAAAATAAAAATTTTGTGCTGGTTAAGTTCGGTAAGATCATTATCAGGATAGCTGAAACTAACATTCAACAGAGCACAATTAAAAGACTAATAGCCCGAAATGAATTGGCTGTGGCCTGCCAACCACAACTGCCTATATTGGCCCGTTCTAAATTTTATGGCCTGGACAAATTTACAAACATGATTTTAATTAATTATTACCTACAATGGCTCTTGGCTCGACAAAATATGACAAATATCAGAAAACTATATTATGCCTTTATCTGTGGGAAAGATGGCTATGCATTAATGGAGCAGGGTAATTATAGCAGCATTAAGAAATTAACGGTTAATTATTTTAGTCAGGCCTGGAGCATTCTCTTTCAATTATTCTCCCTTCTTCATTATTTGAAGCCACATAACATTTCCTTCCAGGTTATCAATGATGAAACCATTCTAGTGGAAAATAAACACTGTAAGTATTATTACGATGGATTGGAAGTGAGTGGGGAGGTGACGCTTAAATTAAACGATTTAACTACTGCTGGTATTAATATTCAGATCGAGCCTGAGCATGGAAAGAAATTAGAGCAAAGCGAAAGACTAGAGGAGGCCAAATATCGGATCCTGAGATTAGATCATAGAGTGCTTTTCACCGATGAATTTTACCAGAAAACTGAGCAGAATGTTATCAAGATAGATCACGAATATTCATTAGCTAAGGTACCAGGGGAGAAGCCTCCTTTTCGAGTCATTTACAAAATAGCTCCGCCTCGCAAAAATCTCTTTGACTATGGTAAATATATTAACGATCCCGATTATAATATACATGAAACTAATGACGAAGAGGCATTTCTTTATGCCAATCGTTTGGGTTTGCCTCTTTATCAGGGCTCATTTGACGCCTATCGTATCATGTTGCTAATGTGTAATAACAAGAGTTTTTATAGTGCCCTATTAGAAAACGATATGTTAAATAGTATCTGGCGCGAGTTTTGGTCGGTCAGTGATTACGAGGTAATTAATAACCGCATTCACCAAACCCATGAAAGTGGAGCACTGGGTAAGGTTAAATATGGCTATAGCAAGATGTTGCTAGGGCTCAGTCTTCGCTGTAATATAGTTTCAGATATTTGGCGAAAATTAAAGGAATATGCTCGCTCCCAACACAAATCAACAGCTCTGCATAAATCTGACACTAGAGTAGTAATTAAAAGTCCATCCTAATTCCCGGTTATAGTCATGTATTACTGGTTATATCCTAATCCCCTCTCCCCTCTTCCCTCTTCCCTCTAACTACCTTCAATTTAACTATCAGCCAAATTAAATTTGGCTGATGTCTAGACTTAAATTATACGAACATTGCGGCTTCTTCCGCGCTAGCTAGTAAACTACTTCCGCCCCCTCCTTCTCCCGTCTCGGCCAATAATGAGCCTAAAGTGCTATCTTCTATTCCACCGTTGGCCGCGTCGCCCTTCTTCGCTCCAACCACTGCCGCTAATCCGGCCGGGCCAATTATTATTAAAACGATGATGGCTCCTATCACCATTACTATTACTATTACTATCATCATCGTACCAAGAGTATTGGTGCTTTTAGTTTGTTGACCAGCGTTAGCGCTACTCTGATTGAATAGTTGCATTCGGGCTAAGTTATTAATGGTACAATTAGCGTTAGCTGAACCACTGGCAGTAATATTTATATTGCCGCCAACATTGCTGTCATTACTACCAACTACCGTGGTATTAAGATTTAAGGTATTATCCATATATTTCAGAT
>SDBV01004827.1_pt1 | contig 19191 bp, 18 predicted proteins | sample 2277081 | NCBI WGS metagenome assembly SDBV01 (sample SAMN10402039, study PRJNA504765) | marine sediment metagenome | isolation source: marine sediment core GS10_PC15, 223 cmbsf | place: Arctic Ocean: Southern Knipovich Ridge | collected 2010
CTCCTCAAGATCTACTGAAGGCTTCTTATCAAAAATCTTCGCATCAGTTAAGTATATTTCATCATTATCAGAAAAAGTAAGAAGTTCAGGTAATAATTCCCAAGGCTTCCTACCATAACTTAAATGCAATGTAGTAGTATAAGAACTTCCAAAAGCTAAATTATGTACTACTGTTTCTACATAGTATACCATATTTCTTATAGGTACATATATAGGTCTTCCAGGATCTATTTCAGGTCTTCCAACTAGAGTAATTTGCCCTTGGTACTTACTTGCTAATAACCTTTTCAAAAGAGCTTTTGCAAATATCTTAACAGAATTAGCTGCAGCTTCCCTATTATCAGAAAGAAAAATATCACTAGAAACAGACCCAGGAGCATTAACTGATTTAGTATTTATTATAGGATTAACTCCTACAAAAATACGTTGCCCATATTTTAATATAGCTCCTTCATCTCTAAATACCCCAGTATAAAATCCTAATCGTTGCGTATCCCCCATACCAAAATCAGGTTCCGTTGTTATTTGTACTTCCGTAAATAACTCACTATCATCTTCTATAAACCCGTAGCTAACGATACTTTCATTATCCATTACATACACAGAAGAATTCTCAGCTCCTAATATCCAAGATATATCATAACGATAAGGATGAAACCAAATATGCCCTCTTCTATCAGCATAAAAATTAAAAAAACTATCTTCAGAAGCTTTATACGCAATTTCCCTTCGTGTCTTAAAATCCGCTTGGAAAAAACTCCAATTCGAATCCATAGATATTTCATAAGGTCTCCATCCTTCAAGAGAAAGATCTCCTTTTTTATAAGGATCATACACATGTACACTATGATCAGTAAATAAATAGCCTAACATTTTTCTAAAATCTGCTCTTGGTATTTTTAATGAAGACGTTCCTTGTCCTACCCATTCTTCATTTATTGGATCATAAACAAAATCTTGTGCTAAATCGCCTTTTTTAGATAACTTATAAAAACCTATACCATCAATTTTTTGATTTAAAGCTTCCGTTTTACGCGTACTCCCAGACCCTAAACACAACAACCTTATTATTTCAGGTGTTGTTAACCCTTGAAATATCTGTTGCCATACATGTATATTCTCATCCCCATACTGCCCGGCTACTTGTCTCCCTATAGGTAATGCAGGATTAACATTTATAATAGATAACCTCATATACTTAGTTATATCTTCCCCCTGCACAGTAATACTATGTTCCCCATTACTATACGCTTGTTGTGCTGTGTTAACTACACCAGTAAAAACAGGAATCATAGGAGCAGTATCAGATTCATTAAAACTACCATCAGTATTAAATCTAGGAGTCATAAAAATGATAACTCTATCCATAGGCGATATTCTGCATCTTCCTTTTTTATACTCCCCAGCATTTCCTCCTTGTTCCATAATATCTCTAAATTTACCATCTACGAGATTACTATTATAAAAAATATGAGTTATATATTCTTTCTTATCAGGTTTTTTAGAATTATATTCTGATATAACATAAAATTTAGATATAGAACTACTTACTCCTATCTCTTCTATCAATTCTGCTTCTGTAGAAGTATCACTAAATGTACTTGCTGTTAAAGATACATATATAATATTACCAAAATAATCAAATGCCCATCTTTCTTTTATAGAACCATCATGATCTCTAATGAACTGTGTAGGGAATCGCTTGCCAGTATCAGGATCTTCAAGTACAATATAATAATCATTCGCCCACTCATTATAGGTTCCCCAGTTATAAAATTCCCCTCTATAAGGTTTATGATCTTTTCTAACATAAGTAGTACTATTAGGAGGTGCAGATACCTGATCAGGAGGAGTAATCAAATAAGGATTTTCTCCTTCTGTAGTACCTTCTATAACAGGTGCATTTATTCTATCTTCCCCTTTTTTTATAGTATTATGATCTCCTCCTTTTGTTCCTATCAATGTACCTGTTATTATTTTTCTATTACTTACTTCTCTTAACTTAGGTATTTCATAATTAGGGTCATCAGGAATAATAAATTTATTATTAGGATCTCTTAAAGTAAGAGTAAAAGTTCCAGGACTATTCTTTACCGTCAATGTTATATCTAAAGATACAAGTTCATTCTCTTCTTTAATAGTTTCAGATACAATAATATCTTCTTGTATAATTTCTTGCCCAAACCCAGGAACAAACATAATCATAGCATTTGGATGCACATGCCTCTTTATATCATCTTGTAGAGGTGTTATATTATTGTGTATAGACATTATTAAAACGTCCCCTGTTCCCATTTCTCTTGGGTAGTTCTACCACCTTCCCACATATCTTTTAACCCCTCAGGAGTAAGTTTATAAATACCTACTTTTTCACTTTGTTGTATTTTATTTGTTTGAAATAACAACCCTATGGCTTTTATTATATTAGTACGTAATGCGCTAACCTCAGAAGGAGCCGTTACAGCACTCATTTGTACCATAGCTGTAATAATACGAGATCTAGGAATATCCCCATGTTCATTAAGTAATTTCATTATCTCATAAGGAAGAGACTCTAACTCTCCTAATTGTTCTTCTGATGTTAATTGTTTCACTCTGAAGAATTTCCCAAGTCCTTCAGAAAAATCTAACCACCAATTACCTTTTTCAGATTCTATTACAACTCCTGGAGGTTTTACTTCTAATATTTCATATGTCTTATCTTTTATAAAAAGAGGTACTTCTTGTACTTGATCTTCAGGTTCAAATCCGTTAGTAACAGGTATAAGATAATCTCCTACATTTAAAGAGTTTATATCTTGTGCAGTAAGAGTACTATCTTCTGCTATTACTTCTTTTAACATTACATTACGCCACATTTTATATCTCCTAAAATAATTTAAACTCACCCATTTGCAAGACTTCTTTCATACTCAAATCTTAAAGGGGTATCCGATATTTTTTCTTCTACCTTAAATACAAAAGAATAAGTCATTATATAAGGACGATCTGCTACAATTTCAGGCCCATTAAAGCTTTGAAAATATCCTATATAAAAATCTTCAAATATAGAAAATCCTAATTTATAAAGTTGACTACTTCTCGTTTTACTATGATCAGCATCATATATATTTCGTAATATCCTTAAACTTTTCCAAGCACTAGACTTACTTATATCTTCCCCAGGTAACAATGTCTGCCCTATACCTCCAGGAGATGATGATCTTGTATCATCTTTATGTAATCCTCCTGTTATACCTTCTACTGTAATTTCAGTTAATTGTTCCCCCCAATGCTGTATATCCCATCCCCCTCTAGTACGTACTTCTGTTATTAACTTCTGCTTATTAAATGATATCCTTTGAGGATTCACATAAAAATCAAATATTTTAGGTACAGGATCTGTAAATATTCCCTCTACTTGTGTTCTTCTTATATAGAAAGTATCTCCCCCCACATATACTAACAATCTTGTAATATTAAGGTCATCATCTTTTTCTTCAAACACAGGTAAAGGATTTATTAATTCTGTAGGAGATATATCTTTTAAAAAATTCTGGGAATTTAAATCTATAGTACCTATAATATTAGATCCTTCAGCACCTTTCGAGGTAAGAATATCATTTTCATTCTTACCTACAATATATTGCCACTCTCCTATCTGAGGCGTAGCTGTTGCTTCCGTAGCCTGTTGGAACATATGAGCTAAAGGAGTATCAATACGATATAATTTAAATTTAATTTTACTTGCCATTATTTTGTCACTCCTACTATACCTTCCATTACAATAGTGATAGCCCCTTGAGTTACTGCCTCTTGTAAAGTTGTATTAGCTAAAATATCACCTTCTGCTGTTCTTATAATAATATTTAAATTTGGTAAATCTTTATCCCCCATCATTGTTATTCCTTTACCTTTAGTAATCTTTGATAACTCATGCGCAGGCATCATCAAATTTGCTAACTCTTGCGCAGGTTTCTGTGTACCTTCCCCAAATATAACATCACTTGCCATTTTCGTGACATCAGTATCCCATAAAGCATCCCACACATTTTCCCCCTCAAATATCTTCATCCATCCAGCCGTTATATTAGCTGCCATGGTTATAGGATTATATTTATACATTCCTTTTATAGTAGACCTTGCTAAACCTTCTCCAAAACCTATATCTTTTTCTTTATACTCTTGTACATCTTCATAAGCTTCGATACCTTCTCCTATAAGAGCACCTGCTATCCCAAATCCTTTACCGAATTTTGCAGCATACTTACCTACTTGAGGTAATTTACTCATGAATCCTGCCCCCTTAGTTGTAGTAACAGCTGCTTCAGTTCCCCAAGGTGTAAACTTAGCTCCCGCACCTACGGTCTCTACAGTAGGTGCTATAGCTGCTTCTGAGAACTTACTCAAAATTGTAGGTATTTTTTGCATCAACTTACGCGTAAGACGTTTCATTATTAACCCAGATCCTAATATAGTTGCCCCTGTCATCCAACGGGGGTCTATATCTACCCCAGCTGCATCTAACCCTTGCTGTGATAGTGTTGTAACTCCTTTAATTAAATTTTCACCAGTTTCAAAAATACCACTAGTTCCTTTTTGTGAAGTTGCATCTAATGCTTTTTGAATTGTGTCTGTCATTTTTATAAAATCATCCCCATACTTCATATTTCTAAAATTATCAGATATGTTTGAACTTACTTCTTTTATTTCTTTTAGATTATTTAATGTTTGTATAAGTTCAGGCGTTATTCCTAATGCTTTAAGTTTTTCAACTCCCCCGGCACTTTTACTCCATAATTCCATTATATTCTCAGGAGTTTGTCCTTCCCCTGCTAATTTATGTATCTGTTTCGCAAGTGTATTAATAAGATTTGCTCCTGCTTCTGGTCCTGTTAATGATTTTCTTGTTATACCTGGTATTATATTTCTAGCAAGCATATTAGTTTGTAAATCATTTTGAAATTTAGGGACTAAACCAATTAAATTCTGTAATTCATTTACCCCCGTCATTGGTTCATAAGTTTCCATTATATTGAGTATTTGATCAATAGCTGCAGGGCCTGATGTTCCTGCCTGCTTGTATTGTAAAAGTCCGGCAGCAAAAGTTTCAGTTACTTCTCTCCCTGACAAACTTTTAAGTTCATTTCCTGCTATAACTTCAGATGTCAATGCTCTATAAAGATCAGTTACTTCTTCTGTATCGATACCAAAAGATCTAAGTTGCTTTTGTAATTGCATAAATCCACTAACTGATACCCTTGAAGCACTTTGTAATGTGGTGAGTTGTTCTATCAATGCATTTATTCTAGGTTCAATATCTTGTATAAATTTTGCCCCCTGTTCATCAGACATACCTTCTGGAGTTAAATCGGCGGCTAACTTTCTAAATAAATCTTTCTTCATATTAGCATAATCTTCCCCGTACTTACTATTATATTCTAAAGACTTCCCAATAAAATCTAACTGCATATCTAACTGAGCTTGATAAAAATTCTCTGCCCCTCCTGGTAATTGATTGAGACTCATGAATTGACCCATCTCAGTAGACGCTAACTTAGTCTTTCTTATAAGTTCTATCATCCCTAATGTCATTCCAGAAATAGCTCCTACAACAGTTGCAAGATTTCTAGATTTAAGTATTAACCTATCGAACTCTAATGATTGTGCTTTTGTAAAATTAGCTGCATTCTTCATGGGTGTAACAAACGCACCTTCTAAACCCTGCGCAATCCTGCGCATAGTATATCCCCCTCCTAACGGATTAGAAAGTAGTTGTTTTAATGCCCCTGAAAGATCTGTCAACAATGCTGTAGCCCCTGCTACTTGCTCTGCTCCAGACACATTTAAATTTATATTTTGAGTGGTTTCTTCACCTGATTGTGACATTTAAGTTCCTGGTTTTATTTCATCTAAATCTTCATCTCCAAATGAAGAATTATTAAAAGAAATTGGCGTACCTTTATTTTTTAATTTTAAAGCGACATCTTCAGGAATAGATACATCCATTCTTGATAAATCCCCTTCCGCCATTAATTTCCTCTGCTTTTCATATTCTATATTAATTCTTGTATTGTCTTTTTTATCCTTATAATTTTTATACATCTCAGCGTTCATCCAAGGAAGAATGCTTTCTCTTAAAGAGATAGCAAATTTTGTCCAAAATTCTCTATCAAGACCATCACAAATAGTAAGCCAAACAGCTTTTGCCTCACTCTTTCTGCCATAATCATGGGCATATTTAATCTCATTCCACCGCATATCCGACGCAGGAGTTTTACAATAATCATTAATATTAGCATAAAAATAATCATACCACGCTGCTACACTCAAAATATAATAATTGTATAAATGACGTAAAATAATAAAAGGCAACTTCCTAATTTCTACAGCGCTTACCTCTTTATTATTTATTTTATATATTGAAGAAATAATATCCTTAACAGGAATATTATCATTAATGGTGTGTTTTATCAAAAATGTCACAGATATGGGAGTTAAGTCGGAATCTTTCCAATCTTTAAAAGGAAATGTATTAATGGTGAAAAAACCCTCCGCAGATAAAAAAATACTTATATCATCAAAATTAAATTCTCGGTGATTAGTCTTTGGTATCTGCTTCTTCCAGAGCGCTTTTACGTTTCTCAAAAGTATCATCTCCTTCTTTGTTAGGTGTGTCTTCTGTTTTTTCTACTGCTTCGACAACAGGTTCTATAGTTTTTGCGGAAACTATATCAAACTTCTCTTTATAAGTATCAGGATACATTTTTATACCTTCCGGTGTAATTATTTCTGCTAAATCATATTTAAGATAAAGTGAACCTTCAGGTATACTACCTTTAGTAAATAACTTATTAGTAACTGTACATATTACAGTATTTAATAACCCACGTGTTTGCTTTAACATTAAGGCGCCATAAACCGCATCTAATCTATCCACTACTACAGTTTCTAAATTACGTAAATAAACAGATATCCATTCTCTTGGGGATTCAAAATTTGTTTTATTAGCTTCATTATATTTAACTAATTCCTCTTCATTAATTAAAGCTCTACCTTCAATGGACATAATTGATCTTGATAACATTTCAAATTTGGTAAGCTCTAATCTTTCTTGCTCAGGTTTTTCAGCTACCATAGATGCTATATCCAAAACCTCTCCTGAATTACATAATCTCATAGAAAATATTTTATTATTCCATAAAGGAAAACCTGCCCAATCTTTAAATGGTTTTATTTCAAAAATACCTGTACCATTCAAAGTTCCAAGATTTTCAAAGGATTCTGCTAATGGATTTTCTATATGCCCTGTAATTAATCTTCTCATGATTGCCCTTCATTTGATGATAAAAAAAAAGAGAAGCTGGGCTAACCACATCGGGCTTTATTTAAAGCACTTCTCTATTAAAAAATTGTATTTTTATTTTATAATTACTGTCTACTTACTATAATTCTCTCCGGCCATAAAGTGACAGATTCAGTAACTGTTATAGTTCCTTCTCTTATGGTTTTGCCCCATGTTTGAATCCAGCAACGTTCATATACTATAATACGAGATGGACTGCCTAAAGCAACAGGACCTCTAATTTCCTCTACAATCTGTATTGGATCAGTCACTTGTGATATATCTTCAAACGTAGAGAAACCTAATTCTTCCATCATACCCTTGTTATATGTTTCTAACCTATCTAACGTAATAGTGAATTCAGTTCTCCCAGGAACGATTTCAACAATATCATCCGTTTCATTGAGTATTTCTCTTACTCTTTCAAGATTTCTATTAGCAGAAGGATTAAATCCTTGCACCGTTCCTATAACTGACCCGTTAGCTTTAACGGTGTATGCATAGGAAGCAACAGTTGTTGTATTAGGAATACGAGTCATTATTTATTACTCCTCATTATTATACGTAAGTTGATACTGAAACTGTAATCCATTTCAGTGGATAAAGATATTTAATTGCACAGGTTACTTCTATTCTTCTTGGCTCATTAGGATCTTGTTTTGCTGATATTTTTATTTCTCCTGTAGTAGGATCATCTGTAGTTCCGTAACCAAAAATTTCACCTTGCTTAACCAAGGACCTTAATATTGCTTCAGTAGTACCCACTACATCATTAGGTGTTGTAGGTAAAATTACTTTGCCTTTACCTGTATAAGTATTTTCTAATCCGTTTCTTAAAGACCTCTTAACTAATCTCGTTTGAGATACAACAGATATTTCTTGAGTATTAGCATTTGTTGGGTCAGTTGTAATAGCATCTCTTATCTTAATAACATTTGACTTACTCGTTAATACAAGACATCCATTTGATGCTAAATAATTCATCTCAAAATCTGACCATTTTTCATTCGTAATAGTCATACCTGCAATAATCATACCAGTAATAGGAGTACTTCTGAGTACTTGTGCTACTTGTTTACCAGCAACTGCTGCTGCTAAAAAATTACCATCAAGTATCATAGCATTACCGCTCTCATCTGTCCTACTAGCTTCTGAAGGCACTGCATAAACATTATCTTCACTAGTTATAGCACTTGATCTATAAGTATAAGTACCAGGTGTAGCAGGATCTCCTATAGTGTCAAAACCATCCCCAGTGTAATCTTCAGATGGTGATCCTTGTATTAATCCTCTTTCTTTTCTACTAGTATTCATTTTACCTACGTGCGTAAAAGCATAAACTAATAAAGTTTCCTGTTCTGATCTAGAAACAGATCCACTAGGAAATACAACTACTACTTGTTCTATATTATCATATTTTTCTAATTTATCAATTGCATCTTTATATGCTTGTTCATTATACACAGAACCCGAAGCCTGAGCTAACATTACTGCAGGTGCTCCATTTTCTAAATTTATAGAACCTGCAACAGAAAGAATACCTGTAGTATTACTTTCCACACCATGTTTTGATCTTATCAATTTCTTGTCGTTAAATAATGTAGGGGTAAATTGCGAAGCGGGTACATCATATGTGTAAGTTACAAAATACGTACTACCTACTGAAGGTACATCAATTCCGGAACCTGACCAAGTAAGAAATCCAGTTGGATCAACTGAAGCACTTGCGGCATTATATAACCCGCCTCCTGCAGATCTTAAAGCATCACTAACAAGTCCAGGTACAATACCTGAAAACTCTGCTATTTGAGAAACAGCAGCTCCTACCGCAGGGAATGCAGCTAAATTATCAATAGATCCTGTCCCTCTTACAATAGCTTCATCAGTAACTATTCTAGTCATTGCCCCTATACCTACAATAGCAGTAACTCTTGAGGCCTCACCTAAATTAATTAAGCGTGGGTTATCTAAAATGGTTACATCTGAGCCTGGTGGCGTATAAACTGCTGACATATTAATTCCTCCGGTTCCTAAATTCTAAGAATTTTGTATAAAATCTACACGAGATTCATTACAGATATAGAGTAATTTTTATTGCTTTTCAAGGGCAAACGTGCCAACAATCTCTTTTAGAAGATTATCTTTACCACACTTTTTTATATAAGAATCAGGATCTTCCCCTAGAGGTAATTGAACCTTATGAGAAATCATATCAGCTTTGGCTATTATAGGAAGACTTCTTCGATATGCTTTATCCCCTGCCGTATCCCCATCATATAATAATACTATATTTTTTGTGAAATATCTCAATAAATATGCATGATATTGTGTAAAACCCGTACCACAAGGAGCAACTACATTGTATAACCCCTCCATAAAAAGCGTAACAACATCAAAATTACCTTCCACTAGTATCACATAACCATTATCTTCGATAAAGCGGGAGGCATTGTGCAAATTGAACAACATTAGTGATTTCGAAAATATATCACTCATAGGAGTATTAATATATTTTGCATACATTTTATCTTTATTGTAAGAAGGCAACACATTACCACTAAAACCTAAGGTATTACCAACTATATCACTTAAAGGAAATGTTACTCTATTAGAGGTAGGATTATAAGGACCTGCTTCATACTGATCTGCTACTTTAGTTTCAAATATTAGATCAGTAGAAATTTTATTAAGATTAAGAAATTCTACAGTTTTAGCAAATCCTGGGTCAAACCCTAGCTTAAAATATTTAATGTACTCATCGTTTAATCCTCTAGAATATAAATATTGTAATGCATCAGGTTTATTTAATAAGGTATGTATAAAGAATTTTTCAACTTTACTTATAAAGTCTACATAAGTATTATACTGTTGTTGTATCTCTTGGACAGTCATTCATTATGCCCTGCTAGCTTCTCTCCAAGAAGGATTATCATCTACCCCCTTAAATTCTTTTAAAAATCTTAAAGGTATTTTTCTCAAAAATACCTTTTTCTTCTCCTTACCCCTATAATCAGATAATTCAAATACTTTTCTTCCATCAGCTCGCTTTTTCTTCCCTAAATACGTATGATGTACATTCGTAAACCAATTACTACTTATACATCCCTCATTAACACGTGCAAAATTATAATGACAAGGCCCTACTTTTGTACCTATATAATTATTAACTTTCACAAACATCCCCCTCACTAAAATGGGGCCTTCTTCAGGATAACAAAATGCTAATATAAGTCCTTGGGAACCCCCATAAGGACTACTAGTACATGGTTGAAATCTTTCTAAGTCAACTATTCTAAAAGGTATTTTTGGAAATTTATTCATCTTTTTGAGCATTCCTTTTATTTATTTTAAAAGCCAATGTCTGTGACTTGAAGTTTTTTATAAGTTGCCACCAATTAGCCTCGAGATATTTAGACCTAAGATCTAAATAATGGCTTTAAGTGTTTCTTAATTGCCATCATCTCTCAAAAATAGGAGCGGGATACGAATGTGCAGGGCGCAAGCATACAAGATAGTTGCAACTTCTTATACTAAACCCATTATCGAACGGTCCCGCATATACTTAACAATTATTTATATTATACACGACTACCTCTTAAAATCTTTTACTTTCAATTTTGTAATTATTCGCTTCCCATTTCGTGCAAATAATTCAATCTCAGGTCTTGCAACTACCCCTTCTGCAGGAAATTCCCCCCAAGTAGATTTAAACCCTACTCTCACAAACTCCATCATATCAAATAACGTGCCAGAGCCTACAACAGGTACATGTTTTATTCCTAAGTTCAAAGCTAAATCCTGTACGTCTTCTCTTTTTAACCACCATTTTCCGATCTTCACATCAAACAATACAAACCCCTGCCCATCAGGTATATAATTTCCTCCCCCTTTTTGTATCTTAACTCCATAACCTTCTCCATAAAGAGTCACCATAGGCATTTTTTCTTTGTCTTCTATATCATCAAACGAAAATACTTTTTCAAGTAATTCAACAGGAAACGTCTCTTGTAACTTACATAATAAAAATTTTGGTATATCTGCATTATCAGTTTTCCCCTTAAAATCAACTTCTTTTATTAAAGGATATCCATTATATACCACTCTAATATTAATACCGTCCACTTTCTCAGTCCAAAGCCACCTAACATTCTGTAAAAATTCAAATTCTGATAAAGAAAATTGCCCTTCTAATAATGTTCTATGTTTATTTTCAGGATCCCTTAAAAAAACAGTTTGTATTTTATGATACTCTTCCATAATATTCTCCTAATTTATTGCTATTGCTACCTTTACATATACATTTTAGTAACTTTTTTCATTTGTCAAATCTTTTAATAATTCTTCCATATGTGTTTCTTATAATTGCTAATATAAAAGGCATACAAGGTATTAAATGTATTAAATTAAAATGTGTAAGATGATCAGGACAAATACCTAAAAAATGTAATATAATATCAAACATGCATTTCCTATAACTCTAAAAAATCATAAGGTTTAATTGTAGTCATCTCATATTTATTAAAAATATGATCCGGAAGTACTGTATCCTTAAAAGAAAAACTTAGTCTATTTAAAGGTGCAGAATACTGATTTAATGAAACTAATTTTTTACTTAAAACCATATTTGTTCTATTATTTTTTAATAAATGTTTCACATAAGGTTTTGCCGCAATATTTTCAATATTATTAAACCACCCAGCAATACAACCATTATCATTAAGCAACTGCGCAGCTGTCTTAGGTCCAATACCAGTAACCCCAGGTACATTATCACTACTATCTCCTACTAAGCAAAGATAATCTGCTAACCATTCTGGAGGAACACCAAATCTTGCTATTACTTTTCCTACAGTATATTCAACATAATTAGTTTGTGAAGGAGTACATACTACCACCTTATAGTCAACTAGTTGTGCCATATCCTTATCATTAGATAATATTATGATTTTACAATCTTCTTTTTGTTTTTTAATCAATAAATCTTTTACTACAGAAGCTATAATATCATCACCTTCATAACCTGCACAAAAATATTGAGAATATCCCATTAATGCAAGTGCGTATTTTATATCTACTATCTGTTCGTTTAGTCCTGGTCTTTCTGCACTATCCCTGTGAGCTTTATAGCCACTGAAAAGTTTTTTACGGAGTAAATTTTCTCTATTATCTCCCCAGCAAAAATACATATCTTCGGGTGAATGTCTTTCTACTTGATTTTTTAGCATTTGAAAAAATCCATGGAAAGTCCCTTTTAATAATCCCCCAGTAGTCACAAGAGGATATTCCCCTGCAGTAAAAGCATAATATCCAATATGTGCTAAACTCTCTGAGTCAACAATAAAATATGTCTTCTTAGGATTACCTACTTTTATTACTGCCATATATAATTAATCTTTTGGTTTTAAAATAGTTACAAGATATCTATCATCTGAACATATGTACTCACAAAAATCTATATTAACTATATCCCCGAATTTATACTCTAACTTTTCTCTATTATACCAATCTGCGTAATTCCCTACTCCATCAAAACGCCTGACAAATTTATTAAAGCTTGAATGAGTTGTAATATCTTGTTCTATGGGGGGTAAAGATGTTTCTGTTTGTATTTCCCATCCTTTATCAGAATAAAGCATTAACCTTATTTCCCCATCTTTTGTGAGAAGTTCAAGTGCTCTTTTTATTACCTCTCGTGCATAAGGAATATGATGAAGAACACCACTACAATAAAACACATCAACCTTTTCAGAAATATTTACAAAAGGATATTTATTAGTTATTAAATTTACACTATCAGCTTCGAACTTATGCAAAGAAAGTACTCTCTGAGATAATTTAATATTATTAAGCACAATATCCGCAAGATATATTTTATTACCCATCTTTGCAAATTGTAAAGCATCTATACCTACCCCACATCCAAAATCTAATATTTTCTTATTAAAAGTATCATCTAATCCTAAATATTTTCGCCACTTATTTTCATAATTTCTATCCCCTAAATATCTCGTAATCTCCATCGTACTTATCAATGCTAATAACTCTGTGTCAGAATACCCCAACAACTCTTTACTAGAGAAATATCCTTTATCATCCACGGGAGGAGAAGACCATGCTTGTTTTTGATCCTCAAAATTATAATTAAACATCTTTATTTACCCTCTCAAACATGCAACCACAACACTCACAAGTATTTATCATTTCTTGTATTGTAACCTTAGCAATCTCCCCAAAATCCACCCCTTCAAATAATTCTTTTCCGCATTTACAATAAAATCTTAAAGATCTAAAATTATCTATTTCTTCATGTATCGTTTCCTCAATTTCCTGATATCTTTCACCTTCTTCTTTCTCTCTTCTTTCTAACTCCTGTTTTATCATTATTTGCATCTTAACTAAAAAATCAGTTTCCTGATTTTCTAAAAACTTATCCCAATAAATATTATCAAAATCATATATCCTCTTCTCCATAGCTTCCTGCATACGCATCACCATCATCAAAGGCCATCCTATAATGTCATAAAACTCATCATTAAGTTCTTTAGCCATGTCATTAACTACATAAGCATCCTTATATTTATCCGCAGATACATTAAGTCGCTTAATTACTTTTTCAAATAATTCTCTTGCCTTTTCTTCACTAAATGCCATTTAAGACTCCTCTTCTTTCATATTTATTTGAGCTATACCCGTTTTTAGATTTAATCTCTTATTAAAATCTTTTATCAAATCAGTAAATTCTTTTACATCATTAAATGCCCACCTATCTGTACTAATAACATAAAATTTACCCCCTCCTGCATCCTGCGTCATAATATCTAACTCTTGGTGTTCTTCTCCTCCAGCACTGTCACCTTCTTGGCTATAAGCTATTTTAATTTCTTCAATGATTATAGAAGACATATCACACTAAAACCTTCCTAAATTTGCATTAAATTTCGCATATACTTGCGCTATATGCCTATTTCTTATTAAAATCAATATAATATGTACGTTCATATAAAAAACCTCTTAAATCGCAGTTTTAATTTTATGCTCTGTTAATTTACTATACACGGAAGACCATTCTTCACTAGGATCTATTTCTAATAAAGAACCCCAATGTGTACCTATACTAACCTCAGCTGCTAAAGGTACAATTATACTATCTATAGGTTTACGCTCCATTTCAATCTTCATCAATTGTACCATTTCCTGCAATTCTTCATCAGGTATATTAAATACCAAAGAATCATATACAGTAAGTACTAATCGAGTCTTCATTTGTTTTGCCCACAAATGCCTATGTATTCTAATAGCAGCTAAAAATGTTAAATCAGAAGCTGCTGATTGTATAGGAGCATTAACTGCTTGTCTTTCAGCCTCAGATCTTTTACCACTATCTACCGCAAGAATATCTATCAAACGCCTTTTCCTTCCAAACAAACTACCTGAATATCCATCACGTCTTGCATAAGCTACAGTTGTTTGAAGCCATCTATGAGCTAAAGTATATCTATTAAAGAATGCTGCTATAATAACTTCTGCTTGAGCTTTAGAAATACCTAATTGTTTTGCTACACTAGATGATCCTCTTCCATACATTAAACCAAAAACAACCATCTTTGCTGCTTGTCTTTCCGCCTTCGTAATATCTCTTACAAGATCTTCATATTGTTCTTTTGTAAGCCTTCCTTTCGGAATCTTTCTGCCTTTAGCAGCAGCTGCCATTAGTTTATGTATATCAATCAACATCTTTAAATCATAAAGAGCTTGCGGATCTTTTGAATAATTTATCCACATACGAAATTCTGCTTGTGCTCCATCAACCTCTGCAAGCCAATTTAATTGCGTATCAGTATCAGGATCACAACAAAAAATATCTTTAATATCATCAGCTGTACCTGTACGAGGAATATTATTAAGATTAGGATCTCTTGATGAAGGTCTACCCGTAACAGTACTCCATAAATAATAATCTGTATGTACTCTATTTTCAGAAGTTAATCTATTCTTTATACCATCTAAAAAAGTACTTTTGAGATGACTCAATGTTCTAAATTTTGCAATAGACTCACAAAAAGCATTCGTCTTAGCATATTCTTCTAATACATCACCTGCAGTAGAAGCTTCCCCTGTTGGTGTTTTCTTCAATATAGGTAATCCCATTCTTTCAATCAATAATTCTTTAAGTTGTTTAGGGGAATTTATATTAAAAGAAAACTTGAGCATATCAGGTTTCTTTAATAATCTCTCTTTACGATAATCATCAAACACTGGATATTTTTTACTAAGAGTTTTTGATTTTGCCCAATGTTCTTCTAATAGTTTCACTAAACTATGAGCCCCATCGTATTCATACTGTCTTACTTGTGGTACATTATTTACAATTGCTAATTGTGTTGCCATTCTTTCCGTATAACTAATTATAGTTTTATCTAAATAAGGTACATCAATAGATACCCCATTATACTCAGTCATTGCCAAAATCTTCTGTGTAGGAATCATAACATTATCAAGTACAAAAGATAACCCTTCTTTTTCTATCATAGGTTGCATTGCTTGATATGCACGTAAAGTAACATCAGCATCAGCAGCAGCGTATGGATGTATGATTTCTAAAGGTATATCTTTATAAGTGTCAGGTTTATGTTCTTTTATATATTTATCTAAAGGAACATCGTATCCTCCCATATCAGTATATTCCCATGCAAGTTCTTTTAACCCATGCTTCACATTTTCATCAAGTAAATAATGCATCAAAAGAGTATCTTTCAAATATTTAACAACTTTTATATTATGTGTAAAAAAGCATTGTATATCATACCCCCCATTTTGAAATACTTTAACACTATCGTTAGTCATAACCTCTTTTACTTTAGACCAAAAATATTCTTTGTCCTCTATAAAATATCTACTATCTAACAAAACAGAAGTCTGAGGAGCCCACGAAAATGTAATAATAAAAATTTCGGCTTCTAAAGGATTTAAAGATGTAGTTTCAGTATCACATGCCCATAATTTATTAGTATGTAATTGTTCTACTGTCCAATCTAATTGTGTTCTATTAGTAACAGTATAATATGATACAGGTTTTTTCTCTTCAATAGTAATTTTACCTGATATAAAATCAGATGCTTTTTTCAAATCACTTACAAGTTTAGATCTCTCAAAAGGACTTCTTAAAATATAGGAAGTACTATACGCGGGTAATATTTTACAATTAAGTTCTGGATGATCATACAATTCTCCTCTAACTTTTGTAATGCCCCCTATCGAAGGAAATATTGTTTTAAGAGATGTACTACCTAATAATACAATTAACTCTGGTTTTAATTGCTCAATTTCTTTATATAAATATTTTGTACAAGTATTTATCTCTTTTTTATTGGGTTGTCTATTATCAGGAGGTCTACAACATACAATATTAGAAATAGCTACAGTAGTTTCATCTATCTCTACTTCTTTAAATATCTGACGTAGTAATTGCCCCGTATTCCCATTTAAATGTGTTCTCTTTATAGTATCATCTTTACCGGGCATATCTCCTATAAAAAGTACTTTAGCCTCTTTAGGATTTACAGGATGTACTACCTGTGCTCCCATCTGCTTACCTAAAGGGCATGCTTGGCAACCTTCGGGATGACATGATTGTATATATTCCATTATCTCTCACTACATAATTTTATCAAAGATTTAATATTTTCAGCAACTATAAACTTCATTACATCATTCACGTCATAATCAATAGAAACTCTACCCCCTAAAGGCCATTCATCCCTCTTCAATAACATATTTTGAGCTGCCGCAGATATAGGTAAAGAAGTATCAATAGAAGTAATAATTTTTCCAAACTTTTTGAGATCTAAAATTTCATAAGGATTAGGTAACCCTAATATATGTATATATACATTATGTGATTTACATAATTTAATTATATTTGTTTTTCTTAAAAGAGTGGGGCGATAAAACAAATGATAAGGAATACCTATAGATCTAATTTTATACACCTCTGATTGGCGTAAGTAATATTCTAAACAATAAAGATAATCATTTATACTTTCTCCTTGTAAAACTCCCATAAAACTACCATAAGTTTTTCCAAATGATTTATTTAAAAATTCTTCTGATTGTTCAACAGTTGCACGAGCATCATTTACAACATCAGGTAACACTACCTCATGAGGACGTAATTCCTCCACTATTCCCATATAATCATCAAATGCCATACTTTTCCCATTTTCAAATGCCCCATTATCTAATATCATCCAACGTTGAGGTACAGGCCCTTGCGCTTTTCTTTCAAGCTTCCTTATCTCTTTATAAAACTCCATATAACCTTCGCTCTCCTTGCAATAACTTGCTATGACAAAATCATAATCTGTAAGTTTACATAAAGGAAATAATGATATGGGTAATTCCACTGCTAATTTAATATTAGGCATACTTATAATTCTCCTATGAATGATTAGTTTCTTTCTATTATACACGTATGAATAAAAAAAGCCCAGCAGATATTATCCAACTGGGCTCTTGCCATACAGGTAGGGGGAAACCTATACGGACTTCCGGGATATACTCTAGGCTATAGAGTAAAAAATTTATGTTTTATTTTCTGCTGCTTTGTTATCTTTAAGATGTGCAGGTACCTCTTTGTTATCTTTTTCTAATTTCTTAATTAAATTATATTTCCTAGGCCCTCTTATTTGACGTATAAGCGCTGCCTTATCAGGAGCTTCTTGACCATCCTCCGTTACTTTAGTTATTACAGCATTAGCTATATCTTCAGCTGACTTACCTTCTAACAAAAGAGGATTAATGATATTAGACATATTAATCTTCTTTGGTTTAATAACCTTTTCTGTTTTTACAGAGATAGGTGTTTCTGTTTCTGTTTTTTCTTCTACTTTTTCTGCTGCAGATGCAGGTGTTTTTGTTTTTTCTTCTACGGATGTAGGAGGTATGTGAAGATTTTTATCATAAGATATTAATTCAGTGCCTCCCGCTATATTTAAATGTTCATTCTCTAGATTGGTTTCACTCTCAATCGTAACACTTGTACACCCCATATCAGAACCGTTTATCTTTACTATCTTTATCTTATACATCATTCCTACAGTTAGATATTCTTTGCCTACTTCTGCATTCTGTGCTAAAACACGTGGATGAGTTTCAGACATTTTCAATCTTATTGCTTTTTCTTCATCTGTCATTTTATCTGCCATTTTTATATTTCCTTTATTTCTTTATTAATTATATACACGTTGTTTAACATAAATCTACAGTTACTTTCTTAATAGCTGCTCTCAATTGAGAAGGTTGCATATCTCTAGCTTTAGCAACAGAGGTAAGCGATGACCCATCTAAAATCATCTTTATAGACATCCATAATTTAGAATCCTCCAAAAATTCCTTTCTTTTCTTATTCCTTTTAGTTGTAAGAAATGTATTCAAAGAAGCTATATCAATATCAAAATCCTCTACTACTTTACTATCAGTATCTCTTATTACATCTATAAGAGTAGATTCTTGCTCATCACCACTTACAGAAGAAAAAATACTAGCAGAACGATGAGTCATCATAGTCCTAGCACAATTCTTACTACTCCATACAAAAGGAGTATCATTATTCAATTTGTAATGTTCTTTACGTGCTTTTAGTATATCCTTTTTTTCCTTCTTAAAATATAACTCTAAAAACTTGTTATACATAAAATCAATAAACATAGGATAGCGTTTCATGTTAGCTATTTTTTCTTGATATACTTCCCAATTACTATCATCATATTTAACATTATCAAACCAATCCATAAAACTAGCTTCTTCTCTATAAACACCTCTTCTTCTTGCGGATGTAGTTAAAATATTATTAACTATCAATTTAAAAA
>SDBV01004828.1_pt1 | contig 19190 bp, 17 predicted proteins | sample 2277081 | NCBI WGS metagenome assembly SDBV01 (sample SAMN10402039, study PRJNA504765) | marine sediment metagenome | isolation source: marine sediment core GS10_PC15, 223 cmbsf | place: Arctic Ocean: Southern Knipovich Ridge | collected 2010
AGGAGCCCGCCGGCACTCGCTCATCATAGCCTGAGAGCAGGAAGCGGAGCAGGTTTTCCACCGACAAGATCCCCAGACAGAGGACGCGTATCGGTAGCGTGCGTTTGAATTGCTCGCGGAACATCGCCTTTGGGATCGCGGCGTTCATGCTCGTGGCCCTTTTGGGGTAAGGCCCAAGGTCGTTCGCGAGGCGCGCGCGACGAATATTTCTTCGAGCGTGGGGGTGGCCCGCTCGAGCACGGTCCCATTCGCCTCTGCGATGGCGGGCGTCAACGCGTCGAGCTCACCATCGCAAATCACCGTCCATTCGTGTTTCTCCCCGTAAACGCTGAGCGCCCCCGCGAGCGCGGGCGCGCCGGCCTGCGCCTCCTCGAAGCGCACGAGGAGTCGCTGGTGCGTTTCCTTGATGACGTCCAGCCGGTCAGAGAGGACCACCTCGCCGTCGGCGATCATCGCGACGTGGTCCGCGACACGCTCCACATCATCGAGCAAGTGCGAAGAAAAGAAGACCGTGCGGCCCTCGTCCGCGACGGTACGCACGATCGCGCCAAGGATATCGCGGCGCACGAGAGGATCGAGACCGGACGACGGCTCGTCCAGTACCAGTACTTTCGGGCGGTGCGCCAGCGCGATCAACAGTCCCGCCAAGGCGCGCTCCCCTCTGGAGAGGTGCTTGATCTTGGCGCCCGGATCGAGCCGGAACACCTCGCGCAGTTCCTCCGCGTAATCCGGGTCCCACTTGGGATAGAACGCGCGGATATACCGCAGCAGCTCACGAATGCGCATCCACGTCGGCATCTCGCGGTCCTCGGACAAATATCCGACCTCAGCCAGCACGCCGACCGGATCGGCGACCGGGTCCTTGCCGAAGATGCGCACGCTGCCCTGCTGCGGCTTGAGCGCTCCGAGCAGATGCTTGATCAGCGTCGTCTTCCCCGCGCCGTTCTCGCCCACCAAACCGAAGACGCAACCTTCGGGAACATGCAGGGTCACGTTCTTCAACGCTTCCTTGCGCCGGTACGAGCGCGAGAGATTCTCCACTTCGATGACGGAGTTGGATGGTGTGGTCATGTTCCTCGCTCCTTGCGCTGGCCATATGGGCCCAGTTCATCGTCCTGCCGGCGGACAAGTTCCACCACCTCTCCTAGCTCGACGCCCAATTGCCGCGCCTCGATGATCAGCGTGTCCGCGCGCTCGCCCAAGATCTTCATCTTTTCCTCGCGACTCAGAGGTGAGCCATTACCGGAGACCCGCGTGCCGGAACCCCGCTGGGACAACAATATTCCTGCGCTTTCGAGTTCGCGATATGCGCGTGCCACCGTGTTGGGGTTAATCAGGAGCTGCTGGGCGAGATGACGGATAGAGGGCAATTCATCGCCCGCCTTGAGGCGCTCAGAGGCCACCTGGCGCTTGATCTGGTTAACGATCTGCCGGTATATGGGCACGCCGTCGTGAGGTGAAATGTGAATGTGCATGCTTACGGCCCAATCCAGAAAGTATTAATACTTTAATACAATTGACCCGGGTTGTCAAGCCAAGATTCTTGATCTTCTTGATATAAGGTAAGTGCCACCAGCGCGGGAGGATATAGAGAAAAGGCAGCGAAGATAGAGGGCCTGATGGTCTTGCGAGTTCGAACCCTACGAGGGAAACTGGGAGAAGAACGATCGGCCAGATTATGGATCGGGCTTTCAGCCCTCAACCTTTGGTGTTCCTATTTCCTGGGGCCTTGCCCCAGGCTGATATGGAATCGGACCTTCGGCCCTTACTCGCCTCAACGGAAGAAGTGGAATGTCCCTAAGTTGGTTGAGTGCCAACGGCGCGCTCTATACCAGCCCATCGCGGCAGAGCCGCAACCAAATTACCTACAGAACTCCGCTTGTCAGGTGGCGGCCAAGGTACCGCAGCTTGACGATGCTGAAGGTTTGGAAACTCATGGGTGCCCGCTTCTAGCCATCAGGCTAGGAGCGGTAAGTTTGTCAACATGAGCCATGACGACATCCCGCTCGAACCGCCGCTCCAAACAAGTTTGAAGCGGGCACCCCTGGGCGCGCACACGCGATTCGAATGCTGGGTGGGTCCGCGTCACTGGAGCAGTAGCCCCGCGGCTAAGCCTATGAAGAATGCCAGGCCGTAAGTCACTACGCTGCCGATTATGACGTATATGAAGACCGTAACAATGAGACTCCCAAGGCGCAGCTCGTAGTGACGGTAGATTACGACGAGAATCGCAATCCATCCGAGTATTGGGATGAACGAGAGGAGCGTTCCGTAGAGAACATAGAGAGCGATATCTTTGAGGTTGTCATTGAAGTCATCCTCGGGTAGGGCTTGAACGATCGCCAGGCCGCAATAGGCACCGACGCAACCGCCGAAGAAGGAAAGAAGCAGAGTAAGAGCCACATTGTAGACTGCGGATGCGACAGGAAAAGGTGGAAGTGTTTCGGGTTGCTGAGCGACAGCCTCCAACCATTCCGTTAACTCGAAGCCGATGCGATTTTGAAAAAAGATAAGTATCGCCAACGCCACAGTAAACACTGCGACGAGGATGAAATTGAAGTACTTCGACGTGAAGGACTCCATCGCAATGACTGGCGGCCCGACTGTTGAGCCGGCGGTCAAGCCGAAGCTGGATGCTCCGCCGAGTCCCAGATCGAGCTCCTCGAGCCCCGTGAGACCTACGGGCTCCAAGCTCTCCTGAAGCTTTGCGTGTAGCTTTCGTGCCGGGCCGTACTCGAATTCCGCGACCAGGCGTGCCGTAATTCGCATCGCCTCGCTATGCTGCTGAAGCTTTGAAAGGCAGAGCGCCATTGGGTAGAGGATTCGGCGCGTGTTTGGGTGGGCGAGGTCAAGCTCGACGAGGAGCGTCAAGGCCTCCTGATGTTGCCCCTGCCGGTAGAGATTGTCCGCTTCCCGGAAACTGTGTTCGGATTTAGATGTACTCACGTCCGCACCACTCGACAACCATTTTGGATTGGTATCTTCGCACACGTCTGGCATGGTCATCAAAAGCGTTTCAACAGTGATCGCCCTCACTCCCGCGCGTGACACGCTCCGGCGCCGCAACCAAGACCGGTTCAGCTCGCCCGCAAAGCATCTCGCACACGACCAGACCAGCGAAGTTAGGCATCCCTTCCCCCGGGAGCTGTTGTCATGTCCATAAGCGATTGTCCCCCAAGCGTTTATGCTATGAACCCGCGTGCCAATGGGGTGCCTTTCGCCCGCTCATTTGACTACCGGTCTAGGCTTCCGATACTATCCTCAAACCATTACTTGGCTTAACCTTGCGGCGCACGGCCGACTCTTCCTCCGCAGTCCAACTCCGACTTAGGCCGCGCACGCAGATTTTCATATCTCTCGCTAAGGAGCATTACAGTGAAAAGAACGTTCCAACCGTCAAATATTAAACGGAAGCGGAACCACGGGTTCCGTTCGCGCATGTCCACTTCTGCCGGCCGCAACGTGCTTCGCCGCAGGAGGGCCAGGGGCCGCAAGCGCCTCAGCGCCTAGTCGGGGGACCGAGTGCCGGGGCGCCGCCCCTGTGCCATCGGGGATTCAGCAACTGCTTCGGGACTCCGCCCGCCCAAACTGTTTTCGAGTTCAATCGGCCGGATGGTGCAGCATCGTGGCTGTACCGGACGGCGTGGAGGTGGTGAGCCCCAGTGCCGGGCCTGCAAACGTTTCCGCGAAATGAACGCCTTAGAAAGCCGAGCGAGTTTCGCGACGTCTATGGACAAGGCCGCAAGGCCGTAGGGCGTAGCTTTATCTGTTATACGGCGGGGCGCGCGGGCCAAGGGCGCAAGTTTGGGATGGCCGTCTCGCGGAAAGTCGGCGGCGCGGTGACCCGAAACCGGGTCAAGCGGTATCTGCGCGAAATATACCGCAACTGGCGTGAACGCCTGAAAGACGACATGAGTATTGTGATTGTCGCGCGGCCCGCGGCGTCGGCCTTGAGTTTCGAGGAATGCGAAGAAGCGGTCCGTCGTCTTTTTAGCAAGGGAGGTGCATTGCGTGAGTAAGATTCTGATCGGTCTTATCAGATTCTATCAGCTCGTCATGTCGCCCGTGCTTATCGCCATCACCGGGCCCATTTGCCGCTTTGAGCCGAGCTGTTCCCAGTACGCTATTGAAGCTGTTGCGAAGCATGGCGCCTTCAAGGGCACGTGGTGCGCCATGCGGCGCATTGCCCGGTGCCAGCCCTTCTCGAAGGGAGGCTACGATCCGGTGCCATGAAGATCGCGCCGCGATGCGGCGTCGGCGAATCGGCCTGAACCAACGCGCCGGTTCGTTGGAGAATTGAATGATCGAAGACCCACAAGATAAAGAGATGATGCGCAAGCAGATGCTTGCCATCATCCTGATGATGGCTCTCGTTTGGGGCTGGTTTGTCTTCTTTATGCCCCAGCAGCCCCCGCCCGTCAGCCCGCCACCTGGCGACTCGACCGCCCTCGATCCCTCAACCGGCGAGCCGGCACAGCCGCAGGACAGCCTGCGTAGGACGCCGCTGTCCGCCGACATCGCCCAGGGCGAATCCGAGGCGTGGCCGCAACTGCCGCCTATTCCGACACAGCTGAGTCCCGGCGCCGACGAGGTCACGATTAGCGACGGCGCTCTCGTACTCACCTTTACCCGCATCGGTGGCCGCCTCAAGAGCGCGGAAGTGCTTCTGGCGGACAATGGCGAGGGGGCGAGTTCGATTCAGTTGGTGCCCGAAGTGTTCGACAGAGCCGATACGGAGGTCGTCTATCCTCTCGGGTTGCGGTTCTCCGATGAGCTGATCGGCGACGCGCTCGACTTCCGACGCTTCGAGGCCGCGGTAGGACCTTTCGGGAAGTCAGTAACATTCACACTCAAGCTTCCCGGTTCCTTAATCCTTAGAAAGACCTTCCGGATCGTAGACGATGCTCGCGTAGTCGATATCGAGATCGAGTACGAGAACGCCGAATCGTCCCGACGCGCCTTGGGATTGGACGTCGTGCCCGCATACATCCTCAATTGGGGGCCCGGCATGGTCGTCCAGGACGAAGGCACTTACTTCCCGCCCGAAATGGTCTGGCGTAAGGACCTCGAAGGCCATGTCTTCGATCCAGACGACCTTCCGCAGACCGACCTCGGCGCCCCCGCGGACAAGCGCATACCACAAGTCGACTGGATCGGCTACAAGAGCAAGTACTTCATCGCCGCACTTAAGCCCCATGGAGACGACGCGATCGCCGACGGCTGGGCAATCGGGACCAAGAATAGATTTCGGTTCGGACTGTACACGCCCAAGTTCGAACTCGAACCGGGTGGATCGCACGCAGCCCAATTCCAGCTCTACATCGGACCGATGCATATCACCGAGCTCAAGCAGGCCTGGGACACGCTGCCCACCGCCCTTCGCTTCTTCAAGCCCGACGGCTTTCTCGGCAAGAGCGTCAACAACGGGATGGATTGGTTCGCGAAGACACTCCTGCGCAACTTGAACTGGTGGTACGGGTTCTTTCCGAACTACGGCGTCTCCATCATACTGCTCACCGTCCTCGTGCGCATGATCATGTTCCCGCTAACGCTCAAGTCCATGCGCAGCATGAAGAAGATGCAGACGCTTGCGCCCGAGATGGAGGCCCTGCGCGCGAAACACAAGGACGATCAGCAGGCCCTCAGCCAAGCGACGATGCAGATGTATAAGGAGCGCGGCATCAACCCGCTCGCCGGTTGCTTCCCCATGCTGCTCCAGATGCCCGTCTTTATCGCGCTGTATCGCATGCTTTGGAACGCGTTTGAACTCCGCGGGGCCAGCTTCTTGTGGATCGACGACCTCTCTCAGCCCGATCGCCTCTTTCGAATCCCGTTTACAGACGGACTCACGGTCTTCAATGGTGCGTTGCAGTGGTTTAATATACTGCCGATTTTGGTCGCAGTGGCGATGATGTTAAGCATGAAACTGGCGCCGACCACGGGGCCTAGCCAGAATCCGCAACAGAAGATGATGATGAGGATCATGCCGATCTTTTTCGGTTTTATTTCTTATGGGTTCTCGTCGGGGCTGAATTTGTATGTTTTTACGAGCACCGTCCTGGGCGTTGTGCAGAGCCGCCTGATTCGCGTAACCGACATCGCCGGCCCCAAGGTGACGGCCACCGAGCCCGCCCCGGCGCCAGACGACAAGGCGCCCGCAAAGAAACCAGTGCCGGCGAAACAGAAAAAGCCGTCGCGAGACGGCCGCAGGAAGAAGCCCCAACACTTTTACGACCGTGCACAGAAGCGCAAGAGGGAAATGAACAAGGCTGGCAGAAAGAAAGGCCGGCGCAAATGACTTAGGCCCGCCCACACTTTCGATTCGCCCCGATGAGGGCGTAGACGGGCGGCACAACGCAACAGTTTGGAGGATATCTGAAGATGAGAATCGCAGAAGGTTTGGCGGACACGAGAAAAGATGCCATTCAACAGGCCCTTGACGAGCTCGGTGTCGAGCTGGACGAGGTAGAGATTGAAATCCTCGACGAAGGGAGCAAAGGCTTTCTTGGGATAGGGCAGCGCGACGTGCGTGTTCGGCTGAAGGCCGCGCACCTGGCCGACGACGGATCAGAAGTAATCGAAGACGAAGACTTCGGCAACAGGATTGACGCCCCCGAGCCGACCCGAAAGCCCCCCCAGTCGACGCGCCGCGTCAATCGGCGGGGCGGCGCTAACCGGCAACAAGGCGGCGGCGAGGGAAAGCGCGACCAAGGACCGAAACGCCAGAAGCAACCCCATATGGTCCGGTCGCCCAAGGAGCCGCGGCGGCCGCGCCCTGCTGAGAGCCAAGCGCCTCGTCCTTCGAAGCCGAGACCGCCACGGCCCGAACGCACCACACCCATCGACCGCGACGCCGCCGATGCCATGAGCAAATCGGCAGCGGCTCTGCTAGAGGAGATCATCGAAAAGATGGGGATGGAGGCCAAGGTTGAGAGCTCAATAAGCGATGAGAACAACATCCTTCTCGAGGTCGCATCTGAAAGCTCGGCCATTCTGATTGGCCGCAAAGGCCGGAATCTCGACGCCCTGCAGTTCGTCATCAACCGCATAGTGCTTCAGGGCGATGACGCCGAAACCGTCGACCGCATTGTCGTCGATATTGAGGGCTATCTGCGCCGGCGCCGCGAGAACCTCGAGGACATGGCCTACAGCATGGCGAAGAAGGCAAAGTCCACCAGCCGCTCCATTCGGCTTAAACCGCTCGATCCCCAAGAGCGACGTATCGTGCATCTCGCTCTCGAAGACGATCCCGAGGTCCGCACCTTCAGCTTGGGAAGTTCAACCCTGCGCCGCGTTGTCATCGTGCCGGAAGGGGCAGATGATGAAGAGGACTTCGATTCCGCGCCCGTCGAGAACACGCAAGGTGAGCCGGACGAGTCCTGACGATACTATCGCCGCCGTTGCCACGCCCCCTGGCGAGAGCGGCATCGGCATCGTGCGCTTAAGCGGCGGCCAAGCGATACCCATCGTCAGCGGGATCTTCGTTTCCTCACGAGGCCGCGACATCCGCACGGATGCACGCCAGATTTTTCACGGCGACATCAAGGACGGCGGCGCGTCTGTCGACGAAGTCCTGGTCCACGTCATGCGCGCGCCGTACACCTACACCCGTGAAGACGTCGTCGAGATTAACTGTCACGGCGGCCCCGGGCCGCTGAACGCCGTCCTCGAGCTCGCGCTGAAAGCAGGCGCGCGCCTGGCCGGGCCCGGCGAGTTCACGCAACGCGCCTTCATGAACGGCCGAATCGATCTCGTCCAGGCCGAGGCCGTTATCGACCGGATACGCGCCCAGACGAACGCCGGGCTGCGGGCCGCTTCAGCCGCATCGCGCGGCGTGCTCTCGGCCGCGATCCAGGAGATCCGTGACGAAGTCTTGTTCGCAAAGTCGCATATCGAGGCGGCCATCGATTTTCCGGATCAGGATCTGCCCGAGCTGATCACACCCGAGTTGCGCCGGAGCCTGGCCTCTGCACGGGACCGCGCAGGGGCGCTACTGGCCACCGCCGACGCGGGACGTCTCCTGCGCGAAGGCGCATCCGTTGCAATCATCGGGAGACCCAACGTCGGGAAGTCCAGCCTCTTCAATGCTATGCTGCGCGAGTCGCGCGCCATCGTGACCGCGCAACCGGGGACCACGCGCGACGTTCTCCATGAAACAACCGCCATCGAAGGCATTCCGGTGCGGCTGATGGATATGGCGGGCCTGCGCGACACGGTCGACGAGGTCGAGCGCATCGGCGTCGAAGTCGCCCGGCAGGCGATTGCCGAGTCCGCCGTCATTCTGTTCATGGTCGACGCTTCGGAGGACATGCAGCCCGATGACCGCGCTCTGTTGGAGGACCTCGGCTCGCTCGACGCCCCTGTGGGCCTCGTACTCAACAAGATCGACCTCGCCGAGAAACTCGATCCCGAGAGCTTTCAGCACGAGTTCGCCGCAACCGCGAGAATCTCCGCCCTGACAGGCGAAGGACTTCCCGAGCTTGAGGCCACACTCGCCGAATTGCTTCGCGGCGGCGTCCACATCGCGCCTGACCAGGCGCTCCTCACGCGCCTGCACCAAAAGGACAGCCTACGCCGGGCCATAGACGCCATCGAGCGCACTGAGGCCACTTTTGGAGAATCCCCGGAGTTTATGGCCATCGAAGTCGACGAGGCCCTGCGCGCGCTCGGCGAAATCACAGGGGAAACCACCCCAGATGAAGTCCTGGAGAGCATCTTCTCCTCATTCTGTATCGGAAAATAGGCGTAAACCCTTTGTTGAAACCGTTTACAGCCGTGTCAAGGTGCGCCGAGAGACCAAGATGCGCGGGAGAAAAGAGTTAGGGACCCGGGACTGAGGTAATCCCGGGTCCCCGCGGAAGGAGAAACGCCACATTCGGCGTTGACCAATAAAATTGTACCATCTACCTCTGGCTTTTGCCAATTCGATAAAATCAATAAATACCATAAAATATCTTGTCTGAATCTCCGTGTGTCAAGCAAAGACATCAAAACCTACCCTGATCCTGGGAGAAAGATCCGTTAAAGTCCAAGCAACCGCCGCCACTCTTGGCTACGAAGTCGAATATCAGGGCCCAAAGTGCCCCTTTAGAGGCCCGCTCCTCGCCATGGTAAGACCGATTCGCCACGTGATCGATCCGGCCGGGTGCGACAGCGTAGGCTATGTTGCGGTCAACGGGCGCGATGCCGAGACCGCGCTCGATTGCTGTCATATCGAAACGACCGCCACGCATTAGAACACTCCCCACAAGACGGGGTCTCATCTCAGATGGAGCAGCGATGAAATTCATATTGGACGCGGTCGATTCATCGGGCGCACGCGCCGGGCGCATCATCCTGCCCCATGGCGAGATTGAGACCCCCGCCTTCATGCCCGTTGGCACCCAAGGCAGCGTCAAGGCCATGACGAGCGAGGAACTGGTCGGCATAGGCGCCGGAATCATCCTTGCCAACGCCTACCATCTTTACCTGAGGCCCGGCATCGAAGTCATCGAAAAGGCGGGCGGACTGAACGCCTTCATGCAATGGGACAGGCCCATCCTGACCGACTCGGGCGGCTTCCAGATCTTCAGCCTGGCGTCCCTGAACAAGGTGACCAAGGAAGGCGTCGAGTTCCAGAGCCATCTGGACGGCTCGAAGCACTTCTTCACGCCCGAAACGGCGATAGACATCCAGACGGCCATCGGCGCCGACATCATCATGTGTCTCGACGAATGCACGCCGCATCCCGTCGACCATGACACGGCGGCCGAATCCATGCGAATGACGCTGCAGTGGGCGAAGCGATGCAAGGAGAGGTGGGTGTCCCGCCAAGACGGCGCCCAGTCGCTTTTCGGCATCGTACAAGGGAGCGTCTACGAAGACCTTCGACTCGAAAGCGTCGAAGGCACTGTCGGCATCGGATTTCCCGGCTATGCGATTGGCGGCGTGAGCGTGGGGGAGGGCAAAGAGGAGATGCAGCGCGTCGTCGGGTGGTGCGCGCCCAGACTGCCTGAAGACAAACCCCGCTACTTGATGGGCGTCGGCCCGCCGGACGATTTCCTTGAGGCGATCGGCCGCGGCGTGGACATGTTCGACTGCGTCATGCCGACCCGCAACGCCAGGAACGGCACCCTCTTTACCTCGCGCGGCAACATCAACATCAAGAACGCTCGCTACAAGGACGACTTCGATCCGCTCGATCCGGCCCGCCCCTCGCCGGTGACCGCCCAGTATAGCCCTGCATATCTGAGCCACCTATACCGTGCGGGAGAAATCCTGGCGCTGAGGCTCAATACTTTACACAACCTGTACTTTATGCTAGACTTAGCGGCCAATTGCAGGAAGGCAATTCTCGAAGACCGCTTCTTGGAATTCAAGCGCACCTTTCTTGCCGGATACCTGGTTTCGGACGGCCAGGCCTAATCCTCGGGGACACCGTGTAAAGGAGCCCAACCCGTGTGGAAAGAGACAGTCGTATACGCGCAGGAGAGCGGATCCGGAGATGGCGCGCCCACGCCCGGATTCGGATTCGGAAACCCTTTCTTCTTCATGATCCTTATCTTCGGGGTCTTCTACTTTCTCCTTATTCGGCCCAACCAAAAGCGCGAGCGGACCCGGCGCGAAATGCTCGGTTCGCTGTCCAAGGGAACGAGAGTCGTCACCAACGGCGGCATCTGCGGCACTATCGTCGGCTTGAACGAGAAGACGGTTGTCCTTAAGGTAAGCGACGACCCAGTCACAAAGATCGAGTTTCTCCGGGCGGCCATATCGCAGGCCACGACGGAAGAAGAGGACACTACGGAGGCCTAACAGGGGACAGCGGAAACTGAGCGCCGCCGGTCGATACGTTTCGGGCGCGGCGAAGTTCATGACCCTCTGCCCTTTCTGGAGTTACGAATGCGAGAACACTTGACCCGGACCCTGCTGATACTCGCCGTCATCGTCGTATCGGCAGTCCAGATATATCCCACCATCGGCTGGATGAACCTGAGCGAGGCCGAGCAGACCTCGCGCTCGGAGCAGTGGGATCAGGAAGACATCGAGCGTCTGCGCGAGAAACCCGGCACCTTTCAAAGGGGCGTGAATGGCGTCCGGCGCTGGTCCGAGTACGATCGCGACATGGTCATCAACCTGGGCCTGGATCTTCTCGGCGGACTCCACATGGTCATCGGGTTCGATATGACCCCCGAAGCCGAGGAACGCGGTCTGACAGAAGCGGACGTGCAGGACATCATCCTGCGCAACGTCATCAACCGCATCAACGAATACGAAGCCAAAGAGCCGAGCATCCGGGCACTCGGCGACGACAAAGTCCAGATTCAGCTTCCCGGCGAGAAAGACATTCAGCGCGCAAAAGACCTCATCATGCAGGCCGCCGTTCTGGGTTTCCACATGGTCAGCGGCCCCGAGGAAACGGTCCAGGTGCTTAAGGCCGTCGACGCCCACTTCAATAACGGCTTTGTACCCTACCTCGATCCGCCATCCTCGCGCGGGGGCCAGTTCGAGGTGTCCCGCGAACAGTTTTTACTCGTGAGCGGTCTCGCGAAAGAAGCGAATACAGAGCCTGGGCTTCTGCCCGAGGGCAAGATCCTGGCCTTCAGTCCGCCTCCGGCCCCCTGGGAGGAGGGCGGCTACCTCTTCTACGTTATGGACGCAGAGGCGGGAATGACCGGGGAGGAACTGAAATCCGCCAAGGCGCGTCCGGACGACCAAAGCCCGGGGAACTGGCTGATTCTCTTCGAATTCAACTCGGCCGGCGCGAGCGAATTCGGCGAGTTGACCGGGGCGAACGTCAACCGCGCCATGGGAATCGTGGTGGACAAGCACGTGGTTTCTGCCCCGAACATTAACGAGGCCATATACGGGAGCGGACGCATCACGGGCAGCTTCACGCAGGAGGAAGCGCAAGACTTGGCGATCGCGCTCAACTCCGGCTCGATGCCTGTTCCCGTCCGCGAGGAATACACGGCCATCGTCGGGCCGTCACTCGGTCAAGACTCGATCACGCGCGGCGTCACCTCGTCCATCATCGGCCTGCTTATCGTGATGGTCTTTATGCTCTTCTACTACCGCGTGGCGGGCCTCGTAGCGAACATTTCGCTTGCGATTAACGCACTGCTCATCCTCGGCGCCTTCGCCTATTTCAACGTGACGCTGACTCTGCCCGGCATAGCGGGCCTCATCCTCACTATCGGCATGGCAGTCGACGCCAACGTGCTGATCGTCGAGCGGATCCGCGAGGAACAAGCGACCGGTAAATCATTGGCGGCCTCGGTTGAGAGGGGCTTCGAGCACGCAAGCTCCGCCATCTGGGACGCCAACATCACAACCTTGATAGCGGCCGTCGTCCTGACACAGTTCGGCACCGGACCCGTCCAAGGCTTCGCGATCGCCCTGTGCGTCGGGATCGTCACGAGCGTGTTTGCCGCACTCGTCATCACCCGCGCGCAATTGGACTTTATTTGCGAGCGCAAACTCGTCGCCAAGCTGGGGATGTCGCACTTCATTCCCGCAGGCACCGAGATCAAATTCCTCGAGAAGCGCTTCGTTTGCACAGTTATCAGTCTGGCGGCTATCGCATGCGGCATGATCTATTTTGCGATGCGCGGTGAAGACAACTTCGGCGTCGACTTTAAGCAGGGCACCAATGCCATCGTTGCGTTGAACGCAGACGGCGCTGTTCAGGCAGGGGAATTGCGCGATCTCCTCACCAGTGCGGGATTCGACTCCCCGACGGTCCAGGAGTATCAGGAAGCCGACGCTGAACACCCCAATTCCTTCGTTATTCGCGTCGGGCAGACAGGACACGAAGAGGGCGACGAGACCGCTTCAGTATCGACCCGGATCCAGCGCGCCCTGCTGCCGATTACTATGAACCCCTCTTCAAGCGACCTGGGCGCAGAAGTCAATATACTCCGCTCGGAGACCGTCGGGCCGGCCGTCAGCGGCAAACTTAAACGTGATGCCATCAATGCGATAGTCTTCGCCTTGGTCTTCATCGTGCTGTATCTGTGGTTCCGCTTCGAGTGGAAGTTCGCCTTCGGCGCCGTCGTCGCAATAACGCACGACGTGCTCATCGTCATTGGGATCATCGCCCTGGCCGGCCGCGAAATCACGATTCCCATCGTCGCCGCATTGCTGACCATCATCGGATACTCACTCAACGACACGATCGTCGTTTTCGACCGCATGCGCGAAGACCTCGGGCTCAACAAGGCCCGCGGCCTTTCATTTATGGAAAACCTTAACATTAGCATCAACAGGACCCTGAGCCGCACCCTATTGACCTCGATCACGACCCTGTTCGTCGTTGTCGTGCTCTTTGTTTACGGTGGCAGCGCCATAAACGATTTTGCCTTCGCACTGATCGCTGGGATTCTCGTAGGTACCTATTCGTCGATTTTCGTCGCCACGCCGGTCGTATACGCCTGGCAGCAATGGCGCGACCACCGCAGACCGCCGTCAAATATAGACGCTGGAAGACGCGGCGGCCGGCACAGAAGGTCCCGGGAGAAGCCCGCCACCGATTAGCGGCATGTCGGACGGTCATACCTCAGCGCCGGGCGGTTTGGCCGCAACAGATCGTCTTAGTAACGCAGCCCGTCGAAGTCCAGCACGGATAATTGCGTCATTCGAATCAACTCGCGCATGAGCGCGCCGCTCTCCGGGTCCTCGACAGCGCCGTAGGCATTGATGAGGTTGTTGAGCACCCGCGTCAGTATCGTCTCGACACTCGCAGGCCGATGCACAATCTCGCGCACCTTCTCCGAGGGCGACGGGCTCACGTCAAGAAACGCATGCGCCTTCAAGAAGTGGCCCCCGTTGAAACAGTCCACCAGCAGCACCTCGTTTCCAACGAGCGTCCGGGCCAGAAAATGCCCAGGAAAATTGCACCCCTGAATGTCGATGCCCAGCCGGTGCCCTACGAGTATATAGATGCACGTTAGGCTGATCGGGTTGCCGCTGCCAAGCTCGATCGCCCTTGCGAGGTCACTCTTCTCCAGGCTGAAATAGTCCCCTTGCCCGCCATCCAAGCCCTTCGTCTGAAAAAGATAACGCGCTAGCTCGTAGCTGTCCGAAATCTCCACCGTGTCGAAGAATTCAAGCGACAGTGCATCCAGAAGACGCGGCAATCTTCCCGGCCGCGCATAGCGGTCATGGTAGTCGCTAAGCAGGCTGAGGGCCGTTTCGAGTTGGTCCTTCTCGCCCTTCATGCCGAACCACGACGGCCATTGGGCCAGAAGCGCATAGCGGTAACTCTTGCCATTCAGCTCCCGCCAACGCTCAAGGTGAGGGTCCTCCAAGCTAAGGTCCTGCCGCGCCAGCTCTTCTTCAAGCCCCGGCCCATAGGCCTGAAGCTCCTCCCATATGGCGGCCTGCACTTCCGGAGAATCGTCGTCCAACAGGCGGACCAGATATTGAAGTTGTGCTGGGTCCGGCATCACGATCGCGCCTCAGTCCCGCGCGGGATCCCCCGGGTGCGAATGCGGAAGGGCGCTATGCCCAGCTGCATCGCCTGAATACTCTTCAGCCAACGGACCTTGCTCATTAAGCCCCACCCATTCGGAGCGCCACTACACCCCAAGTGGCGTCATGCTCGATATTTTATCCGCCTGGCCGCGAGTAGAGCAACCGCGCCCCGGTTGCCCCGCAGGCCCAAGTGTGATAGAGTCCTGCCCTGTTACGGAAGTCGTTCCGCCCACGGCAGATACGCGATCCAATGGGCGGGCAGGCAAACCCAGAAGCGATAGATCGGGCGGCTCAACGCCCTCAACACACATCAGGAATATGCCTGAGCCTCCCCCACGCATTTCACTCATCATCCCCGCGTACAACGAGGGCCGCCGCATCGGCGTGACGCTTGAGCGGGCCACCGCCTACTTCAGGGAACAGGGCTACCCCTTCGAGATCATCGTCGTCGACGACGGCAGCACGGACGATACCTCCGAGGCCGTCCAGCGTTCCGGCCCGGGCATCCGCCTCATCGCCTACTCCAAGAACCGCGGCAAGGGCTACGCCATGCGGCGCGGTTTGACGGAGGCTGGCGGCGCGCACCGCGTGGTCTACGATGCCGACTCTTCGACGCCCATCGACGAGATCGACAAGCTGTGGCCAGAGTTTGAAAACGGCGCCTCCGTCATCATTGGCTCGCGGGCACTCCCCGGTTCAGACGTCCAAATCCGCCAGCCCGAATACCGCAGAAGAATGGGCCGCGCCTACAACCTGCTGCTTCGGGCCTTGCGGCTGACCGCGTTCCATGACACCCAATGCGGCTTCAAAGCCTTCACCGAAGAAAGTTGCCGCGTGATCCTTCCGCGTTTGACCGTGAACGGCTTCGGGTCGGATTGCGAGATGCTGTTTGTCGCTCAGTTACACGGCCTTTCAGTAGTCCAGGTGCCTATACGGTGGATAAACTCGCTCGACTCCAAGGTGGACCCCATACTCGATTCCCTGGCCATGTTCCGCGAAGTCCTCCTCATACGCCTGAACGCATTCCGGGGCCGTTATCGGTAGCGCCGCGCGCCTATCTTCGCGTTTCCATGAACGCCTCCCAAGCGCCCTTCTCGATGTAGATCGTCCGCAAGACCCCGGGGCGTAGGCTGCCCATCTCCACGACATACTCGTCCCTCAGCGAAGCCGCCAGGAGATCGCGCAGCGACGGGTCCACGACGATCATCGCCGCATCGGGTTCCTCCGGCACCTCGTGCCAGTAGCCCACCCGCTCAAACCCACGCAGGTACCATGGGAGGGGCCAATAGTCGCGGTCAGGCTGGATGATCTTGATAAGCATCGCCCTGCCGTCCGCATGAACGCCGGCAATGTCTTCCGCGCGCTGGGGAATCTTCAACATGGCCGACGACGTATGCGCATAGACGTACGGGTTCCGCGGATCGGCGCTGTACTTCAACTCGGCGCGGTAGGTTTGCAGGCCAAGATGCGCCCACCCCGCGGCGAACAGCAGAAGCACCGCGGCTTTGCCCAGCCTGCCAGGCGCAACGCGCACGCACGCCGCCATCCCAAGGCCCGCAAGCAGCACCACACCATGGTAGAAACCGAGCATGCACCACGGCGTCTTATACGGCACCGCCGAGTACAGCACGATCATGATGATCGTATACAGCGCAAGGAACCGGAGCAGAAGGGGATCGCATTTCGTGGCCGCCTTAGTTCGGAACGCCGCGATGGCTCCCACGCACGCGAGCGCAAGCACAAAGCCCTCGCTCCACCAAGGTCCCGGTCCGCGCTGCGTGAACGCGAGCAGCTTCAAATAGTAGTGCCATGGCTTATCGTGTATACCCGCGCCGCCGGCGCGTTGCAGGTAATTGCCGTACGTCAGGATCGAATCAAGGGGCCCGCGCAGGTGCGTGAAAAACGCCGAGTACAAGACAACCGAAAGCGTTAGGCCGAGCGCGGCGGCTGTGATTAGGTGTCTTGTGTTCGAGCGTTCCTTGAGGCAGCGCAACGAGCCGCGCAGTCCATGTTGCGAAAGCGCCAGAATGAGCAAGGCCCCGGCCATCGCCACATAGGCCAGCATGGCCGTCTCCTTCGTGGCATGCATAAGGCTGAGAGAGGCCCCGGCGCCAAACGCCCACGGCAGCGAGGGCCGGCGGGCATAACGCCAACCACACACGATCGCGGCAAAAGTGAAGAAGACCAGGAGGGATTCCTGGATGAAGTAACGGCCATAGAACACAAAAGCGGGGGAGATCGCGGCCAATAAAGCGCCAAACACGGCGGCCCGCGCCCCCAGACCCGTCCGTAGCGGAACGAGAAGGAGAACCAGTCCCGCGCTGAACAGGACTGGAACGATACGGTACGTGAATTCCGTCGTCTCAGAGAAGTCGCCCTTACCCGTCAGCCACGCCGATAAGAGAGCGGCGTAATGGAGCGTCGGCCCGTGGTGGTCATGCGGGTCGTACACGTAGCGCCCCGTCTCCAGAAGGACGCCCGCCTTATACGCCTGGTTGGCCTCATCGCCATGCATGGGCCGCGTATCCAGAGCGACGAGTCGAAGAAACAGCGCGAACAGCGCGACGCATAGTAGCAGCGCCAGGTACCGGGAGCTACGGCTATCGGACCCGGACGGATCGCCCAAGTGATGTACCCCCGTATTGACCGGCGTGAAACAAAGGGCCGCGCTTCTTAGTCCGCGGGCTTCCCGAAGACCTCAGCTTCGACATAATGGTTGAAGTCGTCGCTCGTGTTGCCGTTGCTATAGAACCGGATGCTTCGGGCCCGAAGGCCTTTCAGATCCAGGAACTTGCTCTTATAGCTTTCGAGATATTCCTTGTCCGTACCGGCCCCCTGCTCCGACGAGTTGTCGTGGTCGTTATTGAATATAGTCCGAACGTTGGACGTGAATTCAGCGTCGTCCGCCACCATCACCATCACATCGAAATAGACCCGGTCGCCCTCATGGAAATGCCAAAGCGCAAGCGCATAAAGATCGTAAGGGGCCCCCAAGTCGATCTGCATCCATTGCAGCCCCTTGTCTATCGCCAACAGGCTCTTGTCCTGGTAGCCCTTATCGCCATCGACGAGAAAACCAAACTCACCGAACTCGGGCTCGGGCACGCTGCTCGTGACCGGCTTGCCTTTCGACACATTCACCACGCCCGAAGGCACATGAAAAGGCGGCCGTGGCTTATAGTTCGGCTTCTCCATATTGTCACCGAAATAGTCCAGCGGCGTTCCCCCGAAATACGGCTCCGGGAGTTCAAGTTTCAGCTCTACGCCCGCATCCTCTTCGGCCAACGCACCTGGTGCCAGGATCAATGCCACAACCGCCACCACAACGCTCAAAATTCTCATCATACTTCCCTTTTTCCCGTCCTATACCCAAAGGCCGTCCCGTGGTCCCGCGCAAATGGGAACCAGCCGCGGCCCCAACTCGTCAAAACATGCAAAGTCTAGCACATGGGTTCACTTCGCCTAAACCGCGCGGCGCCCCGCTTGGCTCGAGCTCGGATCCCGTGATAGACTCAAGGCCCTCGAACGCGAAGGACTCTGCCGCAAATGAGCGCCGTACACGAAATCCCCGTAGCCATACAAGGATGTCTGCAGGCGTGCGAACGCTGTGAGAGGATACTGGATGCCGTTACCGGCGAGATCTTCGCCCGGGAGCGGCCCGGCCATCAGTCCATCGGCGCGCATCTACGCCACGCGCTCGACCACATCGTATGCTTTATGCGCGGGCTTCCGGGCGGAATCGTCGATTATGGCAGCCGGGACAGGGACGAGGCCCTCGAACGCGACCCGGAGTTGTTTCGCAAGGCCCTCCACGAATCGATGGACGCGCTGCGCGCTATTCCCGCCGAGCGTATGGGCGACGCCATTCAGACGCGCCAGACCGTCTCGTTGGACTCCGAGCCCGAGCTCCTCAGCTCGACCGTCGAGCGGGAACTCGCGTTCCTATCCAGCCACACCATCCATCACATTGCGATCCTCATGCAATTTTGCCGCGAGGAGGGGCTCGAGCTGCCGCAAGGTATTGCGCTCGCCTACTCGACCTCCGCTTACCTCAAGACCACGGCGCAATAGGTTCTGAGCAGCCAACATGTGCATGCTGACCATCTACCGCGGCCCCGAAGAAATCGTTGCCACTATGAACCGCGACGAGGCGCTGACCCGTGGCCCCGAATTGCCCCCGCGCATCCATGAGTCCGGCGCCGGCCCCGCGTGGATGGCTCCGCACGATAGCGACCGAGGCGGGACATGGATGGGGGCCAACGCCCACGGCGTGATAGCGTGTCTCCTAAACGCCTACCTTCCCGGCGAGAGCCTGCTGCCCGACGCCAGAGCGCAGCTTCCAAGCCGCGGCGAGATCATCCCATGGCTCCTAGAGGCCGGCGACGGCCCGGCCGTGCTCTCATGGCTTGCGAATGAATTCCGGCCCGAAGCCTATCCCTCTTTTAACCTGCTCGTCATCACCCAGGAGAAGGGCGTGTCCTACCAATGGCTTCGGAACGGCGGTCCCGGGCTTAGCGAATTCAACACCGACTGGATCATTCGGTCCTCCGCGGGCTGGGACAGCGCAGAGATACGGCTGTGGCGCGAAGAGCGTTTCGCCGAGTGGCGGGCAGCGGGCTGCGAGAAATTCGACACCCTACCCACCTTTCATCTAATGCAGGACCCAAACAATGTCGAGTGGTCGCCGCTTATGAGGCGCGACTGGTCAGGCACGCGCAGCATTACGCAGGTGTGCGTGT
>SDBV01004829.1_pt1 | contig 19190 bp, 11 predicted proteins | sample 2277081 | NCBI WGS metagenome assembly SDBV01 (sample SAMN10402039, study PRJNA504765) | marine sediment metagenome | isolation source: marine sediment core GS10_PC15, 223 cmbsf | place: Arctic Ocean: Southern Knipovich Ridge | collected 2010
TGCTGCTTCTCGATAAGCTCGCGTTGCTCTCGGATGATACGATCTTTCGCGTCCATGCGAGAATAGTAACGATAAACCCATTTTCATGCAGCGCCAATTCTCCGAAGCCGTGAACGGTTACCTGGTCCTTGGGAAAGCCGAACGTGCTCTGGTGTTCGAAGAGCCAGTTCTCGGGTTTGTAGTTTCCGGAGCTGAACTGGTAGATCACGAGGTTTTTGTGGGGGATGGGCGGCAGTTGGCGGTTCCAGCTCGGTGAGCCGGAGAAGGGTGCCTCCCAGAGCAGGTTCCCGGTGGCGGCGTCGAGGCATCGCAGGCGGCACTTCCGCAGGCCGGCCTGGGGAACCAGCAGGCGACGGCGATAGTAAATCGGGCTGGTGTAGGAGACGTGGACCCCGGGGAAGTACCGTCGCCACAGGAGCCGGCCGGTTTCCTGCTCGACGGCGAAGATCTGGCCTTCGGCCGTGTGGGTGTACATCCGGCCGCCGCCGCAGACCGACATGTGCTTCACGGTCCCTTCGTAGCGGCGGATCCATTTCATTTTGAACGGTGGGGCAAGTTGCTGCGGGTTGGTGTTGGTGTTGGCCAGGTTGCCGAAGTTGGTGAACCAATCGTGGCGCGAGTCGGTGAGCTTGCCGGTCAAAGGGCTTCGGATTTTTTCGAGCTGAAGGTCCTTCGACGGCAGCGGGGCCGTGCCTTTGGGCCCCAGCAGGTAGAGGTACCCGTCCTCGCAGCCGAAGTAGACCCGGCCGTCGCATACGGCCACCGGTGCCGAGATGGCCTTGCCGAAGGCGGTCTTGAAGGACCACGGCTGCGTGCCGCCTGAGATGGGGCGGCCGGAGATGGGCACGATGTAGAGGCTGCCGTCCAGGCCGCCGCAGACGGCGGAGTCCGCCAGCAGGATGGGCGAGGCGATCGACGGGTACGCGCCGAGCGGTTGCGGCTGCCGGTGGGGCGTGTGCCGGCAGAGGCCGAAACCCTCCTCGGGACGGCAGCGGTAGACGTCCCGGCCGCGGAGGCTCACGGAGCAGAAACTCAGCAGCCCGGCGCCCCGGTAGCTGGTTTCGGTTCCGGGAATGGTTTCCGCCTTGACCTCACCGTCGCCGAGCCGCAGGGCCTCGACGCTGCCGCCGTTGTCGCGGCGGGTCCATTGGCGGTAGACCGTGCCGGTGGGGCCGATGCTCAGCCCGAGGGTGGCGGGGGCTTCGCGCCGGGCAACGTACGTGCCGCGAAGCTGGGCCTTATCGCCGGTGTCTTCCAGCCAACATAAAGTGCCGCCTGCGGGAACCACGAGCGTCTCGTCCATCAGCGCGATGTTGCGGTTGCAGCAGAACTGTTCGCGCCATCCGGCCCGGCCGCGGAGCCTGCGCCAGTCTTCTCCGCTCCAACGATCGCCGTCGAAATCGAGCCGGCGGCGGACGAAGTCCCAGACCCAGCAGACGGTTCCGTCGGGTTTCAGGGCGTGGACCCGCGAGCCGAGCGTGGCGAAGTAGACGCGGTGCTGGCCGACCACCGGGGTGCTGAAGATGGGATCGCCACACTCGATCCGTTTTACTACTGCTCCGCTGGCGGCGTCCAGGACGTAGTACGAACCGGCCATGGTGCCGAAGTGGAGGTAGCCCGCGGCGATTGCGGGCGAGGAGACGTTGTTGCAGTTGGCTTTGCCGCCGGGGGTGGGGAACTTCCAGACCACCTCCAGCGTGTCGGCGTCCAGACACCAGGCGACTCCGGCCCCGTCGACGACGTAGACGCGTCCGGCGGCGACCACCGGGGCGGTAAAGACGGCGTCGGACAAAGGTGCGGCGGAGATCAGGCCCAGGGGAGTGGTGAGTTTCCTGTGGGGCACGTTTCCAGAGTGTCGGGAATCGTACTTGAATTGAGTCCAGTCTTGGGCGGCACGGGCTGTCCTGGCCGCGATTAGAACCAGGAGCAGACAGAGACCGATGGGCAGTTTTAGTTTTTTTGTCATGTGTCTATCCCTTTGCTCAGTTGGTGCTACAAGGCCGCGTTTCACATACTGCTCGTCCAGTGGGCGGTAACGTTGCCCGTTGCCACACCCACGTACCGCCGGCGGCTAAACGGTTGTGGTCGCGGCCAAGGGGCCGGTATACCGCAACCGGTTGAAATCTGAGGTTTTGTACGATGGCCCTCCGAGGCCGTCGACCGCCAACCAGTGCCGACGGCCTCGGAGGGCCATCGTACCATTTGCGCAACTCCTGACCGGCTGCAGTATATGGTTGATCGTAAAGGACTTTTTGCGAGTATGCAATTGTGGGGCAGCGGGGGCGCAACGGTGGGCCCCCGGTGCGACCCCACCCTTCCGGGCGGGGCTGTGCGTGCCGCCCGGCCGAAAAAGGGCAGGTCCAATTTGTGCGAAGCACGCTGCGGGCCGTTGGGGGGCAGATTGGAGCTGTCCCATTTTCGGCGGACCCTTGACCTTGGGGGGTGCCAGCAGTGATAATCCACGGCGTGTTCGCCCCCCGGCCCGTGATCCTGGCGGAGCGATCCGAGCAGTTTGGCGTAGTTTGCCATGTCAACTGAGACCTACAGGAGATGTACAGATGACGAAGCGCAAGCAGGAAATCAGCCGCCGGCAACTCTTGAAGGGTTCGGTGGCTGCGGTGGCCGCGGCGACTATTGTTCCGCGGCACGTGTTGGGCGGATCGGATGACCCGCCGCCCAGCGAGACCTTCGGCGCCGGCCTGATCGGCTGCGGTGGGCGCAGCGGCGGGACCTTCGGCGATCTATCGGGCCGTCACAAACTGAACGTCAGGTTGTTGGCCAAGTGCGACGTGAGGCATTCGCGGATGGGAGGCCCGCCCGACGGCAAGACCCGCTTTACCGACTATCGGCGCCTACTGGAGCGCAAGGACATCGAGATCGTGGCGATCGCTACGCCCCCGGGCTGGCACGCCCTGATTTCGATTGCGGCCATGGAGTCGGGCAAGGACGTGGTTTGCGAGAAACCGATGACGCGGTTCATTGCGGAAGGCCGGGCGGTGGCGGAGGCCGAGAAGCGCTTCGGGCGGATCTACCAGGTCGGCACGTACGGCCGCTTCGGCGGCGGGAGGCAGAAGACCCGCAAGATCTTCGAGAGCGGTCTGCTGAAGAAGTGCGACACGGTATTCATCCAGCGAGGCGGTGTGAAAGTCCGTGAGTGGAGCGGAAAAGTCGTATACGCCGTGCCGGAGATCCCCGCCAGTACGGATTGGGATATGTACTGCGGTCCGGCACCGCTGAGGGCGTACAATCCGCACCGGGTAGGAGGCACGCACCGGGGCTACTGGGACTTGGAGGGCGGTGGACTGGCCGACATGTCCCACCATCATCTGGATGGTCCGGCGTATCAATACGGGCGCGACGTTACGGCCCCGGTGGAAATTACTCCATACGCGCCGCCGATGCATCCGGAGGCGTGCGGGATGTGGGGTTGGTGCGAGATGAAGTACGCCGACGGCTTCACGCTGGTGCTGGAAAGCGGCGAGTGGGGCGAACGGTACGATCGCCAGAAGCCGCGGCATACCAGCCAGGACGATTTGAGGAACATGCTCAGCGAGGAGGATCGCGAGAAGCTCGACGCGATGCCCGACCCCGAGCCGTTGCTGGGATTCGGCGAGGCGGTGAAGCAGCGCAAGCCGGCCGGGGGCAACGCCGGGGCTTCGCATCGGGTGGCCACGATTTACCACCTGGCGAACGTTGCGTTCCGCTGCGGGCGGAAGCTCTCCTACGATCCGGTGAAAGAGGAGATCATCGGCGACGAAGAGGCCAACCGGCTGGTGTACCAACCGATGCGTGCCCCACGGCGTCTGTAACCCCAACCAACTAAGCAAGAGGAGCATAAACAATGGCAGTATCAGAGAAGCTGAGGGCGTTGGTGGATCAGATGCCCGACCCCGACCGCCGAGGGATGCTAACGGAGAACATCGACAAGGAGAAGATCGAGAAGGCGGCAGGGGAGATCTGCCGGGGCGGGCGGGCCAACATCGAGGGGCTGATCGAGATGCTGGGCGAGCCCGGCAGCGAAGAAAACGTCAAGCCGCATTACGCCCTGCGCTGCGTGGGGAACTGCACGCTGGTCGGCAAGGACGAGAATGCCCGCCGCGAGTTTTCGGAGACCCTGGCCGCGGCGCTGAGGAGCGATCGCTCCGGCAGCGATCTGTCGGACTACAACAAGGCGTTTTTGTGTCAGGAGCTGCAGTGGGCCGGCCGCAGGGAAGCCGTTCCCGCGCTGGGAAAGCTGCTGTTGAGCGAAGCGCTGGTCGACCCGGCCGCCATGGCGTTGGTGGCCATCCGGGATGGCGCCACGGACGAACTGCTCGGCGCGTTGCCCAACGCGCGGGGCAGGTGCCGATTGAGCATCGTCGACGGTCTGGCAGCCCTGGCAGAACCGGCGGCCGGCGACGCGCTGAAGCAGGCCCTCGAGGATAGCGACCGCGAGGTGCGGCTGGCGGGCGGCGCCGGTTTGGCCAAGTTGGGCGACCCGGGTTCGGTGGATCTGCTGCTGAAGGCGGCCGACGCGAAGCCGGGCTGGGAGCGGGTCCAGGCCACCAAACAATGCCTGGTGCTGGCCGAGAAGCTGCTGGCGGCGGGCAACAAGCCGGCGGCCGTGAAAATCTATACGCGGCTGCGCGACACGCGGACCGACCGGGCCGAGCGTTACATCCGCGAGGCGGCGGAGAAGGCGCTGGCCGAGGCGGGCCAGGCAATACGTGCCTGAGGCGGCGGAGCAGGCGCCGGCCGAGGCGAGTTAGTTCCTGCCGTGCAAAGGGGACAGAAAGAGTGGCATGGCCGCGCCGGCGTGGCCATGCCGCTCTGTTTTTTCGGCAGTTGTGTGCCATGCCGGCACGGCCATCGCACCCTCAGGAAGAGAGCTGCAACCCCTTTTTTCGAGAAAGAAAGGCACCAATCGCATGCGACCGAGACGTTTGACTGCGGCGGCGATTGCGGTTCTGATTGCCGGTTGGGGGCCGTTGTGGGTAGGGCCGTTGTGGGTAGGGCCGCTGTGGGCGGGGCCGCCGAAAGACGGTAAGTGGCGGCCGATTGCCGAGCTGACCGACGAGTTCGAGGGGAAGAAGCTGGACCGCGGGAAGTGGCACGACCACAACCCGACGTGGAAGGGCCGAAAGCCGGGATGGTTTTCGACGAAGAACGTGACCGTGGGCGACGGGAGGCTGAATTTGACGGCTGGGGCGGAGGATCTGCCGGGGTTGCCGGAAGGATACCACACGTTCACCACGGCGGCCGTGAAGAGCAAGGCCAAGGTGTTGTACGGATATTTCGAGATCAAGTGCCGGGCGATGGACTCCCGGGCTTCGAGCGCTTTTTGGTTCTACGCCCAGGATTCCCAGAAGGGGAAGACGAAATGGTGGACCGAGATCGACATGTTCGAGATCGGCGGCGGTTCGCCCAAGCACGAGAAAACGGTGCACATGAACGTGCACGTTTTTGTGACCCCGGAAGAGGGCAAGAAGCACTGGTCGAAGCCGAAGGCCTGGGCCGCGCCGTTTCGGCCGGCGGACGGGTATCACGTGTACGCATTGGAGTGGGACCAGCAAGAGTTGAAGTTCTCGGTCGACGGCGTGGTGCGCTACCGGCTGAAGAACACGCATTGGCACCAGCCGCTTCAGATGAACTTCGACAGCGAGACGATGCCCGATTGGTTCGGGCTGCCGAAGAAGGAGAATCTGCCTTCGACTTTCAGTATCGAGTACGTCAGGTCGTGGAAGAGAGTCCAGAAGTCAGTAACCACGGGCAGAGTCGGTGGCATGAGGAAGACCCCTTAAAGAGGCCGGTGATGTGGACAAAAAACGACCCCAACGGGGTCCAACAACGAAGCCCAGGGTCGCGCAGCGCACCCTGGGTGGGGAGCCCGGCCGACGAAGCGAACGCTGAAAGCGTTCCACATGGCGTCACGCGGTTGTGCAACCCCGTTGGGGTTGATGTTATTTTGCTCGACCGTTACCCAGGGTGCGCTGCGCGACCCTGGGCTTCGTTGTGAAACGCCTGCGGCGTAAAGAACCGGCAACGGCATTGGGCGCACCGAGGATTCTTTGGGGAGGACGCCCGGTTCGCTTGACTTCACGGCGGTGGCAAGTAGACTGAGGGCTGCGCCGTTGAGATGAGTCTGTCGGTGCCACCAGCGGCACAGATCGGGTTTTTCCCACCGAGGCAGTTCGGCGGATCCATCCCCCCCAACCCCCCTGCACGAGAAGGAGACGTCAGATGAGATTGCGAGCGATGTACGTGGTCTTGGGAACCGTCGTGTTGCTGAGTTGCCCGTTGCGGGGCGCGGAGGCGGATGACGATTTCGTGGGCCGATGGGACTTGAGCATCGGGCGGGGCAAGAGTCCGTCGTGGCTGGGGGTTTCGCGGGCGGACGGGGAACTGCTGGGGCGTTTCGTGGCCGGGGGCGGTGGAGTGCACAAGGTCTCTTCGATCGAAGTCCGCGACGGGAAGCTGGTCTTCACGCGCGGCAAGACGCGTTACGAGGCCGCCTTGGTGGGCGGCAAGCTTCAAGGCAAGATCAGCCAGGGCTCAGAGCCGGGTCCGGCGTTCGTGGGGATCAGGTTCGAGCCGAAGGTCGATCTCACCGGTACGTGGAAGCTGGTGGACAGCGCAGACTTGAAGTACGACCTGAAGCTGAAAGATGGTGGGGAGACGCTGTCCGGTACGTGCGAGACCCCGCGGGGAAGGTCGGCCGAACTCTACGATGTCTCGCTGAAAGACGGCAAGCTCGACTTCTCGTTCACCGTGATGAAGGGCAAGAAGGAGTTGGTACACCACCTGGAGGCCGAGGTCAGCGGCGACCGGATCAAGGGCATGGCGCGGATTGAAGGACGCAAGAACACGAAGACCTTTACCGGCCAGCGGCAGCGGAAGTGGGGCCAGCCGATCGAGCTGTTCAACGGCAAGGACCTGGACGGCTGGGAGGTGATGGGCAACCCTCGAAGCAGCCATTGGGTCGCGCGCGACGGCATCCTGGACAATCCCAAGGGTGGGGCCAACATCAAGACCAAGGCCAAGTTCAAGGACTTCAAGCTGCACGTCGAAACCAAGGTGCCCCCGCACGGCAACAGCGGCGTTTACCTGCGAGGAAGGTACGAGATCCAGGTGGCCGACAGCCACGGCCAGGCCCCGCGGGCCGGCGGCATGGGCGGGTTCTACAGCCGGATCACACCAACCAGCAACCCCAGCAAGCCGGCCGGCGAGTGGCAGTCGCTGGACGTCACGCTGATCGGGCAGTACGTGACGGTGGTGCTCAACGGCCAGACGATTATCGACAACCAGGAGGTCGAAGGGATCACCGGCGGGGCGATCGATTCGAACGAGACCGAGCCCGGCCCGATCTACCTCCAGGGCGACCACGGCTCGATCGCGTATCGCAATATCGTGTTGACGCCGATGGAGAAGTGACTAACACGGCAGTGGAGGAGTAAGGCAACTCGCGGGAAGTAAGGTACCCGAAAAGATGACGTCGAAGCCAAGCGTTTCGGGAGAAAACTACCACGGAGGGAACAGAGGTACACAGAGGAAAGCTGGGGTGGGCAATGCTCCCGAGGAGACCTCGCACAAATGCCGTAGTTTGGGAGCCCGTTGAAAAAGTAGGGTGGGCACTGCGCAGCAAATCCCAAGGGGAAGACGTCAAGCGGTTCTTGGTGGGCAGTGCCCACCCTACGATGGATTCTTGGTGTTTTTCAACCGGTTGCTGAGAGATCTTGATTCACGTTATCCGGTCAGCCAGAGGAGTCGAACCATGGGTGGGAAAACGCGCGGGGGTAGTTTGGGGCTTTTGTTTGCCGTGGTTCTCTGCGCGTGCGGGGGTGTTCTCAACGCCGCGGAAACTGCCGCCCGTGCGGCCCGGGAGATCCTCGACGTGGCGGGAGTCGGCGGGGGCCTGGTGGTACACGTGGGCTGTGGCGACGGGGAGTTGACCGCGGCGCTGCGGGCGGGCGACGGCTATCTGGTTGCGGGGCTGGACGAGGAGGCCGCAAACGTGGAAAAGGCCCGCCGGCACATCCGCTCGCTGGGGCTGTGCGGCAAGGTCTCGGTGGATCGATGGGACGGCCAGCGGCTGCCTTACGTCGACAACCTGGTAAACCTGCTGGTGATCCAGCGGCCGGCGCAGGTTCCCGGCGAGGAGATCATGCGGGTGTTGGCGCCGGGCGGGGTGGCCTGTTTCAACAGCAGCGGCCGGTGGACGAAGACGGTCAAGCCGCGGCCGGGGGGAATCGACCAGTGGACGCATTATTTGCACGACGCGGGCAACAATGCCGTTGCGCAGGACGTCGTGGTGGGACCGCCGCGACACATACAGTGGAAGGCCGAGCCGCTCTGGACCCGCAACCATCACACGCTGGCCAGCATCAGCGCGGTGGTGTCGGCCGCCGGGCGAGTTTTCTACATCGTCGACGAGGCGACCCCCGCTGCGATGGAGGTGGCCGGCCGGTGGTCGGTGGTGGCGCGGGACGCGTTCAACGGCGTGCTGTTGTGGAAGCGGCAGATCCCGAGGTGGGCCTGGCATCGGCAGAAGTTCCGCTCGGGTCCGGTGCAGCTTCCCCGGACTTTGGTGGCCGTGGGAGACCGGGTGTATGTGCCGCTGGGGATCAGCGCGCCGGTGACGGCACTGGACGCGGCCAGCGGCGAGGTGGTGAGGACGTATCCGCAGACCGAGGGCGCGGAGGAGGTGATCCTGCACGACGGGGTGTTGCTGGTGGTGAGCGGGTCGCCGACCGCGGAGCAGGCCGCCATCGGTCCGCAGCGATCGCCGGAGGCCAGGTTCCCGAACCAGAAGGCGATCGTGGCGATCCGGGCCGAGACGGGCCAGACGCTCTGGAGGTGGTCGGAGCCGGAATCGGCCTACCTGGTGCCGCTGACGCTGGCGGCCTCAGGGCGGCGGGTGTTTTTCGCGGTGGGCAAGGGCGTGGTGTGCCTGGACGGCAGGTCGGGCAACGAACTCTGGCGGCAGGAAGTGGCCGGGGCCGATCGGGCCGGCGAAAAGACCGGCCGGCAGCGAAAGGCGGGGCAGAAACGCAAACCAAAGCCGCAGCGGCCGGCCGGCTGGTCGGTGGCCACGCTGGTGGTGCGCGACGGCGTGGTGCTCTGGGCCAGCGGGGGACAATTGTCGGCGCTGGCGGCGGAGTCGGGGGAGGCGCTGTGGCAGTGCCCGTGCAAGGCGGGCTTTAAGTCGCCGGCGGACGTGCTGGTGGCCGGTGGGCTGGTTTGGCTGGGGCCCGACTTTTCCGAGGGACGCGATCTGCACTCGGGTGAGGTGAAGAAGACCAGCACGGCCGTGAAAGACGTTTGGACCGTGGGCCACCACCACCGGTGCTACCGCGAGAAGGCCACCGAGCGATACATCCTCACCGGCTACCGGGGGATCGAGTTTCTGGACCTGGCCGGGGACGCTCACACGCGTAACAACTGGGTCCGCGGGGTGTGCCAGATAGGGATCATGCCCTGCAACGGACTGATCTATGCCCCGTCGCACACGTGCGGCTGTTTCATGGAGGCGAAGCTCTACGGATTCTGGGCACTGGCTCCCGAGTCGAAGACTCGGCGGGGTGCTACGGCTGCGGGCAAGGACGGGCAAGCCGCCGATGGCACCCGTGGCTCGGAGAATACGCGACTGGAGCGAGGGCCCGCATTCGGCCAAACCAACATTCATAATTCATCATTCAGCACTGATAATTCCAATGACTGGCCCACCCACCGCCACGACGGGCTGCGGAGCGGATCGACGACGATGGAGTTGCCGGACCGGCTGGGGGGCGTCTGGCATGCGAGCATCGGCGGCCGGCTGAGCGCGCCGGTGGTGGCCGGGGGAAAGGTCCTGGTCTCGTCGATTGACCAACACCGCGTGGTGGCCCTGGACGCCGGCGACGGCAAGACGCGCTGGGACTTCACGGCCGGCGGCCGGATCGACTCGCCGCCGACCGTCTACTCCGGGCTGGTGTTGTTCGGCAGTGCGGACGGATGGGTCTACTGTGTGCGGCTGGCCGACGGCCGGTTGGTGTGGCGGTTCCGGGCGGCACCGGAGGAGTTGAAGACCGTGGCGCTGGACCAGGTGGAATCGGTCTGGCCGGTACACGGAAGCGTGCTGATTCAACGTGGGGTGGCCTACGTGGCGGCCGGCAGGTCGTCGTATCTGGACGGGGGGATCATGCTCTGGGGGTTGGATCCGGCGACGGGCAAGATCGTTTGCCGGGGGCGAGTCAACAGCGAGCATCCGACGGTCGGCGATGCAGAGTCGGGGGAGAACGGCAACGCGGCCTGGGTGAAGAAGATCGGTCAGAACGCCACCGACCGCAAGACCTTCAAGGACCCCGATCTGAGCGACGGGTTTTCGATGGAGGGGGCCATCACCGACGTGCTGGTGGGCGACGGGGAGTCGATCTACATGCGGCAGATGCGGTTCGACCGGAACTGCGTGAGGCAGCGGAAGCAGAGCCGGCACCTGTTCTCCACCACCCGGCTGCTGGACGACTCGGAGTTGCACCGCACGCACTGGGTGCTGGGCACCGGCGACTTCAGCCGCATTCCGGTGGCCTATTCGTGGATTGCCAATTCGGGAGGTGGCCGGTACGGTTCGCGGCTGTCCGTGCCTTACGGAATGATGTTGGCGTTTGACGAGGATACGATCTGGGGCGTGCGGCGCCACAAGACGGGCGGCTACCTGCTGTTTGCCGACGGGAACCGGCCGTTTTCGGCGGATGAGCCGTCGCTGCCGGACTTCAGGAGCATGAAGGGACAGAAGCCCCCGGGATTCCGGTGGGGCGTGGAGCTGGGGATGCGACCGCGGGCGATGCTGCGGGCGGGGAAGTTGCTGGTCCTCGGCGGCATGCCCGTCGGCACCGACTCGGCGGACCCGTTGGCGGCCTATAAGGGTCGGACCGGCGGGCTGCTGTGGGTGGCGTGGGCCGCGGACGGGAGCAAGAGGGGCGAGTACAAGCTGAAGTCGGCGCCGGTCTGGGACGGGATGGCGGCGGCGGGTGGGCGGCTATATCTCTCCGCCAGCGACGGCCGGCTAACGTGCATGGGCGAGAAGCCCTAGCTCGCGTTTCTCACCACCGTGTGCCACCGCTTGCCCTAAGCCAAGCAGTCATCGCGGTCCACCATGGGCGGGCCCGAGTTGAGATCGACCGACTACACGTTCCATCCTAACGGTTTCTGAGGGGAACAACAACAACACCAACTGAACAAATCTCCACTTGTCCCTTGCTGCTGTACATCCGGCTTCGGACCGATTATGATAGAGTTCTTACTCGAATTCGGGTTCTTCCGTTGGGCGGCAGGTGGGGCAATCTTCCCGCGCCTGGTACGACATCTTGGGGAGGCGAGCGATGGCCAAGTACGACGTGCCCAAACTGGCGAAGCCGCCAAAGGTGAAAGGGAAGCAGGTGCTGCTGGTGGCCAGCGGCGACCTGCGGCTTTCGGCCAACCAGGTCTGCTGGCGGGCCCAGAAGGCGATGGAGGACGCGCTGGGGAGGGCCCTGGCGGAGGCCGGGTACGAGTTGGTCCGCGCGCATCCTTACAAGCCGGAAGAGAAGCACGGGTTTATCGGTTCGCAGAAGGAAGGGATGCGCGTGTTTGCCGGGATCCATCCGGCGGCGAAGCTGATCGTGGCCGAGGCCGTCTGGCAGTATTCGCATCACGTGCTTTCGGGGCTACTGACGCATCGGGGACCGATTCTGACGGTGGCCAACTGGTCGGGGACCTGGCCGGGCCTGGTGGGGATGCTCAACCTGAACGCGTCGTTGACGAAGGCGGGAAAGAAGTACTCGACTCTCTGGAGCGAGGATTTCACGGACCAGCCGTTCTTGAAGAACCTGGGCAAGTGGCTGGAAAAGGGTGCGGTCAAACACTCCACGAAGCACGTCACACCGCTGAAGAAGGTGAAGCTGCCGAGCGCCGAACGGCAATTGGGAGAGGCCCTGGCCAAGCAGCTTAAGCGCGAGAAGGCCGTGATGGGCATCTTCGACGAAGGGTGCATGGGGATGTATAACGCCATCATCCCGGACGAACTGCTTCATCCGATGGGTGTTTACAAGGAGCGGCTGAGCCAGTCGGCGCTCTGCTGGGAGACCAGCCAGGTCGACGACGAGGAGGCCCGGGCGGTGCGCCAGTGGATGGAAGAGCGGGGGATGAAGTTCGTCACCGGGCCGGACGAGAAGAAACACCTGACCGACGGGCAGATACTGACGCAGTGCAAGATGTACATCGCGGCGGTGCGGATTGCGGACGACTTCGGGTGCAACCTGATCGGGATCCAGTATCAGCAGGGCCTGAAGGACATGCTGCCGGCCAGCGACCTGGTCGAAGGGATGCTCAACAACAGCGACCGCCCGCCGGTTCACGGCCGCGACGACGGCCGGGTGCTGTACGAGGGCCGGCCGGTGATCCACTTCAACGAGGTGGACGAATGCGCGGGGCTGGACGGGTTGATGACCTACCGGGTGCATCGGGCGATGGGCCAGCCGGTGGAGAACACGCTTCACGACATCCGCTGGGGCGACTGGGACCAGTCGGGGACGGTGCAGGACTACGTGTGGGTGTTGTTGATCAGCGGTTCCGTCCCGCCGGCCCATCTCGAGGGCGGCTGGAGGGGCGCCTCGAGCGAGCGGCAGCCGGCGATGTATTTTCGACTGGGAGGGGGGACGCTGAAGGGGATCTCGAAGCCGGGAGAGATCGTATGGTCGCGGGTCTTTATCGAGGGCGGAAGGCTGAAGATGGACCTGGGCCGGGCGGGCGTGGTGGAATTGCCGCTGAAAGAAACCGAGCGTCGCTGGAAGCTGACCACCTCGCAGTGGCCGATCATGCACGCGGTGACCTACGGAACGTCGCGCGACCAGATGATGGCCCGGCACAAGGCCAACCACATTCAGGTGGCCTACGCCAACAGCTCGAAGGAGGCCGATAAGGCGCTGTTGGCAAAGGCGGCCATGGCGGAAGCGATGGGGATGGAAGTGGCGGTGTGCGGGACGCGGAAGAACGGCAAGGGGTGGTCGTAGGAGGGGATCGGGGGCAGGGGGGTGGGCTAGCAGCCCGTTGAAGAGACGGTGGCACACACAATACTTGCAGCGCCCCCTGGCTCGACGAGCTGCCAAGGCTGCGTGTTTCCGGGTTGCCTTCTATAGACCCTCGGGCTTGAAGCCGTCTTCGACGCGCCCGAGCTGCCACTCGGCCTCTCCGGTGTCCAGTCGGAACCGCTCCATATTCAGTCTGATGAAGAAGGTCTTTTTTGCGCCGTCCTGCCGGTCGGGATAGGTGACCGCGAAGGTCTGGATGACCGTATCCTTTTCGCCCAGGTGTCCCTGGCCATCGGTCTGAAAGTAGCGAACCTGTGCGTTGTGGCGCAGGGCCCTGAGTGTACGGATCAACGGCAGGGCAAGGTAGTTATCGAGCTCATCTCGGGCGGGTGAGCCCGGGCGGTAGAAATCCCGCAGAGATCCGTCGTCCAACGGCTGGCGAGATTTGGGATGGCGGGTGAGTTGAAATGCCTTGTGTGGCTGGTCGAGTCTGAGGAACTCGAACCACTGGTGGGCGAACTGTAGTGCTTCGCGGCGAACCGCCCAACGGTAAGCGAGCGAGTTGGCGGGGGCGGCCGTGCCGAAGAGGATGGAGAGGATCAGTCCGGCCAGGGCTGCCTTTCGGCCGACCAGGGTGGGGGCGTGACGGGCGATCTGCCAGAGGGCCAGGGTACTGAACAGGATTCCCAGCGGTGGGGCGGGCAGCAGCCACAGCAAGGGATCGATCATCCATAAAGGCGAGAGCAGGCCGAAGATCAAGCCCGCGACGGCCAGCCCGCTGAGGGCCTGGTACTCGGCGAGCTTGGCGTCCTGGCGGTCGGTGAGTTGGGGCTTGGGATTGGCGGGCATGGGTTGGTAGCGGCTGCTGCTGGCCCGCTTCGGCGGCGGATGAGCTGCCGGGTGTGGCTTCATCTACTGGCCGGACGTGCCGGAGCGAATCCGCATAGAAGTGGTTCCGGGTTCGTTCATGTGGTTTTCGAGCAGGGTACGGCGGGTGGCGTACTTGGGCATGAACTCGCTGAGGGGGTCGAAGGTTCGGGTCTGGTCCTCTGTCCAGGCCGGTTGTTCTCTGATGGCTTCTGCCGTGGCTTTTGAGGAGAAGCTTTTCCGGGACAACCCCTGCACAAACGCCAGCCATTTCCGGTCGGGGGCCAGGCCCAGGAACATTCTTTTCTCGGGCTGAAACGAGCCGCGCATGAAGTTTCGGGAGAGGGGGGCGGTGTGCAGCGACATGGTGGTGAAGCAGACCATCGTCCAACCGATACAGGCGGCCAGGACGGCGCTGCCGATCTGATCGTGGATCTTCCGGAAGCGGACTTTTACCTTGGAGACGTAGTCGGTGGCCCCGCGGAGCACGGCCATATACAGCGCGAATGCTCCCCAGAGCGCGAGGAAGTCCCAGGCGTAGGTGAAGCTTGCGAACCAGTCACCACTACTGTCGAGCAGGATGGCCACCGATTCAAAGGAGTTGGTGGCTATCAAGGCGGCGGCGACCACGTTGATCAGCCGGATCGTGTTGCACCAGATCCCCTCGCGAAGGAGAAACCCGAAGCAGACGAAGAAGATCACGATCAACAATAGGGTGAGCATGGTGAGGGCAGGAGGCAGGGGTCAGGGGTCAGGGGTCGGGATAGGTGCGCCGCATTTTTTGTCGGCTGCTACATACTACTTACTGCTTTAGGACTCTCATCAGCTCCGGTAACGAGGTAACGCCTTTGGCTACCAACAGTACGCCTTCCTCTTGGAAGCCGCGCATGCCGTCTTTTCGGGCGGCCTGGCGGAGCAGTTCCAGCTTGGGTTCGGTGGTGAGCACGTTGCGGACCGTATCGCCGACTTTCAACAGCTCGAAGATGGCGGTGCGGCCCTTGTATCCGACGCCGCCGCACTGCTGGCAGACTTCCTCGGGCTGTTGGGGCGGGCGGAAGAACGCCTGCACCCGACCCTCGGGGATGCCGAGCTGGCCGAGGATCTGGGGTGTGGGGGCGTAGGCCTCTTTGCAGGCTTCGCAGAGTTTGCGGACCAGCCGCTGGTTGAGCACACCCGAGATGCCCCGGGCGAACTCGTCGGCGGGCACGCCCATGGCCAAGACGCGCAGGAGGGCTTCCGGTCCGTCCTTGGCGCGGACGGTGCTGATGATCAGCCGCTCATCGGGGATCTCCTGGCAGAGCAGGGTCACGGTCTCGGCGTTGACCAGGTCTCGAATGATGATCACGTCGGGCATGGCGCGGATCGCCTTGGGCAAGATAGTGGCCGGCGACTCGCCCCGGGCGGCATTGTAGGTGGTGACCGGGCAGTTTTCGATTTCCTGGTATCGTCTGGTTTCCTCCTCGATGGCGACGAATTCACGCGTAAAGCGGTCGGTGTTGCGGATAATCGCGTGGGCGGTGCTGCGGAGTCCGGCGGCGGGCATGGCGGAGAACAGCACCAGCCCCTGTTTCAGGGCCAGCAGCTCCTTGAGGTCTTCCTGCATCTTGGGCCGCATGCCGAGATCATCCAGGGACTCGAAGGCAACTTTTTGGTTGCGGAGTTGGATCAGTGCCCGTTCTCCGGTCTTGGTGCCCTGGCAGGTGAGGGTGGCCTCGTACGCGGTCGACTGGTACTCGGCGCTGAAGGTACCCTTCTGTTGCTTCTGGCGTTGCTGGGGGTCGAGGCCGGAGAGGGCCTTGAGCGTTTCCAGGAGCGGATCGCCTTGTTCGCGGGGAATGGGTTCGGCGTTGTGCCAGACGCCGTCGATCATCCAGTGGACGGCCACGGCCTGCTGGGTGTAGTCGAGCATGATGGCGTGGGCGCGGTTGGAGAGCCCGTCGGCGATCACCACCCGGGCGTCGAGAAAGCCCGGCGTCTGCCGGGCGGAAAGCAGCCGGACGTTGTCGTCGCGTTCGGTGGGCGCGCCGAGTGCCTTCAGTATCACGGGCGGGCCGGTTTCGTGGGGATCGACCTTTTCGGCTCCCGCGAACTTCTCGAAACGTTCGGTGAACCATTCGCTGAGGCGATGGTGTGCTTGAGGCAGCACGACGAACACGAACAGCAAGGGGTAGGCCAAGATCAGCAGCACACCGACGGGGCCGGCAGAAGCCACCAGGATGCCGGCGAGGATGGCAACGGGAAACAGAAGGAGCACAAAAGCGATCAGGTGGAGGACGTCGACCAGAACGAGCGCAAAGAACGAGCAGAGGTTCGCCCGCGCCTGATCTCGCTGGTCTGCCGACACGCTGGAGTTGCGTTGGATGATGTAGGCAACCGGCGGTCCGACGGCGGCGATCGCCAACAGGGGGAGACCGACCCAGAAGACGGGTATGAATAGGAGGAGCACCAGGGCCCCCATGAAACTGCCGAAGAGGATCGGATTCCAGCGGAAGAAATTCAGCTTGAGTTCCTGGCCGTCGCGGCTGACCCAGTCGGCGGAGCGTACCCAGAGCAGATACAGGAGCAGACTCCCAAGGATCTTCAGCACGTTGAGGTAGCCGCCCGGTCCGCGGAAGTCGGTACCCGGGGCGGGCCGGGGAGTGAACTCCGGCCAGGTGGAGTCCTGCCCGGCGGCGGCCTGGTCTGCCCCGAGGATCAAGGCGGCGGCGATCAGGGCTGGAATGAACAGCAGACGAAGCATCAGAGTATCCCGGGTTGGCTGACGTCGATTCCCTTGAGCGCCATTTTGAGGGCATCGGGGTTGGGGGCGAACTCGAAGGCAGTTGCGCGATCGATCATATCCTGCTCGACGAGGTCTTTCAAGCTGAGGGTGAAATCCTGCATGCCCTCCTCTTTGCCGATGCGGATGGCGTCGGTGAGCTTATGGTCTTCTGCGTCCTCGATCAGTTTTCGGACGGTGGGATTGAAAAACATGATCTCCACGGCCGGTACGCGGCCGACACCCTCCTTGATAGAGGGCAGCAGCTTCTGGCAGACGATGCCTTTCGTGTTGAAGATCAGCGCGCTGCGGATGGCGGGTTGCATTTCCTGGGGGAAGAGGTCCAACAGCCGGCCGATGGTGCTGGCGGCGGTCGAGGCGTGGATGGTTCCGAAGACCAGGTGGCCGGTCTCGGCGGCCTGCATGGCGGTTTCGAAGCTTTCGCGGTCGCGCATTTCGCCGACCAGCATCACGTCGGGGTCGGCGCGGACGACCTGTTTCATGCCGATCTTGAAGTCTTTGACGTCCATGCCAATCTCGCGCTGGTTGATCAGGCACTTGTCGTCGGTGAAGGTAAACTCGATGGGGTCTTCCAGGGTCACGATGGCCCGGCGGTAGTTCTGGTTGATCCAGTTGAGCATCGAGGCGATGGTGGTGGTCTTGCCGGCTCCGGTGATGCCCGACAGGAGGATCAGGCCCTGGGCGAAGCGGCAGAGGTGTTCCAGGGAGGGGGGCAGGTGGAGGGCCTCGAAATCGGGGATCCAGTTGTCGACCTTTCGGGCGACCAGTCCGACGTGGTTCATCTGCTGGAAGGCGGTCACGCGGAACCGCCACGGCTTGCCGTCGATTTCCAGGGAATAGGCAAAATCGGCCCCGCCGAGCTCGTCGAAGTTGTTTCGCCGGCGCTTGTCTATGTCTATCAAGGGGAAGACCAAGCGGACCATCTCTTCGTCGTCGACCGGCGGCCGGTTCAAGGGCCGCAAGGAACCGTCGACGCGGATGAACGGCGCGCTGTTGACCTTCAGGTGAAGGTCGCTTCCCTCCAGCTTGACCAGGGCTCGGAAGAGTTTGTCGATTTCATATTCCTCGTGCCTATCGAGGAATCGTTGCTGGTCGGATTCTTGCGTGGTTGCCATGACTGACCCCGGGATCGGGTTGGGATTCTCGGCTATTGCTATCTAGTGACGATTGTTCTTTTGCAGCCGAACGGGGACTCCCCGCCGGTGCATTACGCGCTTGGTTTCCTGGATGGTGTACTGGCCGAAGTGGAAGATGCTGGCGGCCAGGGCGGCCTCGGCTCCGCCGATGAGAATCGCGTCGGCGAGGTGTTCGGGGCAACCGGCGCCGCCGCTGGCGACCACGGGGATGGAGACGGCCCGGGTCACCGCGGCGGTGATTTCCAGATCGAAGCCGTCCTTGGTACCGTCGGCGTCCATGGAGGTGAGCACGATTTCGCCGGCGCCCAGCCGCTGGACCTCCCGTGCCCAGGCCACGGCTTCCAGGCCGGTGCCGATGCGCCCGCCGTTGATGTGCACTTCCCAAAACTCCCGGCCGTTTTTCTGCACGCGCTTGGGATCGATATTCACCACGATGCACTGGCTGCCGAATCGTCGGGCGGCCTGGCGGACGAAGTCGGGATTTCGGCAGGCGGCGGAGTTGATGGAGACCTTGTCGGTGCCGGCGTTCAAGAGCGTTCGGATGTCGTCGAGGGTGCGGATCCCACCGCCCACGGTCAGCGGCATGAAGATCACTTCGGCGGTGCGGCTGACGACGTCCAGCAGGATATCGCGCCCCTCGTGGCTGGCGGTGATATCCAGGAAGACCAGCTCGTCGGCCCCCTCCTGCTCGTAGCGCGCAGCGACCTCGACCGGATCCCCGGCATCGCGGAGATTCAGGAAATTAGTACCTTTGACGACCCGGCCCCGATCGACGTCGAGGCACGGTATTACCCGCTTGGCAAACATGGATATCCGCCAGAAGAGGCCTCTTCCGGACCCAGCGGCAGGGCAGATAAACTGCCGACCGCCCAAACTCTTACGGTAGTTGCTCGGTATAGGCCGGTCAATACACCACTTTGGGGGATGAGTGGGGGCACTGGAACCGGCGGCGGAGTATGGGATGGTCGCAAATTTTGACATAATTTCTAGACTCGCTATACTAACGGCCGGTAGATTGGCCTACTACACGGGTAGTGGAGGGTTGCTCCCCGGCTGATTTCACAGCAACACCCACAGAAAGACTACATCTCGCCAACCAGTTACATAAACCGCGGAGTAAACATTCGTCGAATCCGTTTGTAGTGACCCGATTCATCGGGTCGGACCGGCCAGTTTCGCGACAGGACCGCATGAATGCGGTCACTACAAACAGCTTATGACGGGTTCGACAAATGTGTTCACCGCGAATTGAGCTACCCTCGCTCAACCAAAATCGGGAGGCGTGACGATGAACAGATTCAGAAACCACCCGTGGGTTGTCGTTTTGCTCTTCTTGTCGTTTGTTGGCCTTCAGACCACGCTCTTTGGTCCCCCCGCCGCGGCGGC
>SDBV01004830.1_pt1 | contig 19189 bp, 15 predicted proteins | sample 2277081 | NCBI WGS metagenome assembly SDBV01 (sample SAMN10402039, study PRJNA504765) | marine sediment metagenome | isolation source: marine sediment core GS10_PC15, 223 cmbsf | place: Arctic Ocean: Southern Knipovich Ridge | collected 2010
CCCGCGATAAAAAGCGGGACCCCGATGGCGGGATCTGCACTTCGCTCCGACAAGCGGGCGAGAGATAAAAAAAATTCTCCCCAAACGAGTGCAACAACCCGAAATCAAAGTTATTGAAGCAAAGATCCCGATTGTTTGACGGTTGAGTAACTGAATAACCGAAGGATGTCCCCTCAGCCTTTTTTTCGCCGCAGGCGATTAATCAGTGTGCAGGGCCATTCTGACGAGCGTTGGGATAGATCGCTTTCTGCAATTTTTTCTTGGTCTTTTTCGATAGTTATGATAAGAGGGCTTATCGTATCATGCGACCGAAAAACACCGCAAAAAGCATTTCCACAAACCGGACAACCTTAACTTTGAGGCTGCCATAACATTATATATTTTTCCTATTTTTCACAAGCATTGCGGCTTGATTATTTGTAATACGGGATTTACAACATGAGTGGAACATAATACCTTAAATCCCCGAAAGAGGACCTCGATGTTGAACTTTAAAGATATAAGTAACTAAATTGCAGCCGGGCTGAACACCCCACCAAGGTCCTTAAAGGTTATCCTTTTTGGCTCGTATGCACATGGCATTCCTCATAAAGATAGTGATGTCGATCTTGTGGTTATTCTGGATAAAAAGGGCAAGAGTGACAGCTACAGAACGATGATTAATAATCGGATGAAAATTTCAAAAAAATTGCGGGATCTGAAACAAAAATACCCTATCGACATCCTGGTTTACACCAAAGACGAATGGGAGGAACTCAAGGCATCCAAAAGTTCCTTTATTGAAAGAATTGAAAAAGGGGGTGTCGCCATTCTATGAAAAAGACCACCAGGCAATGGATGGATTTTGCCCACAGGGATTTGGAGGCAGCCAGAAACCTTGCAGATAATGAGTATGTATCGAATGTGGTCCTTTTTCACTCGCAACAATGTGTTGAAAAGTGCTTTTGAAAACACCTCGAAAATATTAAGAATTCATTTCTGATAATCCAACCCCAAAGTAGGAAACTTTATAATCGATAATGTTGGCAGACTTTGGGGGCTCTGTCACACCCTATTTTATTTCACCCACGAAATGATGACAGATTTTTCCCCGACCGGATCGGCTGGGGAAAATGCCTATGCATTTCATTGTGAAACTGTCTGCACGGCAGGTGAACGCGTTGCGGCAGGCCGGTTGTACGAATGATTGAAAATGCAATAATATCCGGAACCAAGAGTCAGGAGCAGACTTGACCCCCTGCTCTTGATTGTTTTACGTTTGACCCGTATTGGTATTTTAGGCAATTCGTTTTAACATTGGCTTGGCAAGTTTTTAACCGTCATACCATATAAGATATCTTGCCGTTCAGATTAAAGAACAAAAGAATAACCGCTTGAATTTATAATATTTATTTGGCTAACATTAAAAATATCGGTTAGTTATAACCATTGAAAATTATTGGCGCGAAAATCGGTGTTAAAACAGCAAAGGGTTATACCTCTGAGAGTCCCGGATTTCGGGACGGCTGCATCAGATAGGCATCTTTTTGAACCAGTATGCTTTTAAAGCGCCCTTCAAATAAATATCAATGGCCAAGGCTTTCAGAAAGCAAGACCCATCATCACCTAAAAATTTGAAATTATAAATAATTTAGACTTGTTCGGATTAATTGAAAAAAAGTTTCTTTTTTCTTGACCTTTTAATACGGTTATCGTAATTTCGCTCTTCAACATATAATATTGTATAGCGATATCATTCAAATGACTAAATCTCCCAAACCTAGATACTACATAAACTCCCTCAAAAGGGGGCTCTCTTTCCTTCGCACATTTTCCTCAAATAAGCCCCAGCTTAGCCTTTCTGAACTTGCTCAAGCAAACGATATGACACTGGCAACATGCAGACGGTATATTCTAACACTCCAGGATCTGGATTATATCGTTCGAGATCCGTCTTCGAAGAAGTATTCTTTGACTTCAAAGATACTTTCCTTTGGACTGCCCTTAGTCAGAAATATGGATTTACGGAGCAGGCTGCTCCCATATATGATTGAGATAACGAGAGGCTTTGATGTTACCACTTAATGTGCGATTTTATATGAAACAGAGATTGTTTATATTGAACGAGTTTGGTCTAAAGATGTTGTTAGCTTGGACATAACAGCTGGTTCACGTCTCCCTTGTTACTGCACAGCCCTGGGCAAAGCTATTCTCGCTTTTTTAGCGAAAGAGGAAGCAAAAAGAATTGTAGATAAATTGAAGTTCGTCCCGCATTCCCTCTTCACTATTACTGATAAAGGCACTCTTTTGAGAGAACTAGAATTAACGAAACAAAGAGGATATGCCCGTAATGAACAGGAGTTAACATTAGGCCTGAAGACTGTTGCAGTTCCAATCTTCAGGGACGGCCATGTCGAGGGAGCTTTTGGGATGTCCTATCCGGTAGGTCGTGTGGAAGGTAATGACTTGGAGCAAGTTTTTGTACAAAAGCTAAAAGAGATATCATCAAAGATTTCATTTTGAAAGTTGACACCCAGGCGAAAAGCATTCCAGTGCAAGACAAGCAAAAAAGCAGTTCTGAACAATTGGGCAAGTTCACTACACTTGAAAATGCAATAAAGAGATTCGTCAAGAATGGAAGTCATATTTCTTTGGGCGGTTCAACAGCGAATAGAAATCCAATGGCGGCCGTTTATGAAATTATCAGGCAGCAAATAAAGGAACTCTACCTTTATGGTGTTATAATGGGACCAGGTCCCGACTTACTAATCGGAGCCGGATGTATTTCAGCTGTCGAATTTGGATATTTTGGAATAGGGAGGTATGCTCCAACAGCCCCTTCCTTTAAAAGGTTTGTTGAACAAGGTCTAATCCGTTTCGAAGATTATACCAATTACCAGATTGGATTAAGGTTTCTAGCGGGAGCAATGGGGATCCCCTTCATCGCTGCTAAGAGTTCACTCGGATCAGATATAATAGAAAAATGGGGTCTTGACGATAAATTCAGACAATCAGACGAACGAATAGCCTCAAAGAAACTTCTAATTATGAGAAACCCTTTCAACCAGAAGTTTGACGAAAAGGTGGTTTTGCTTCCTGCAATTAATCCTGATGTTACCATTATACACGCACAGAAAGTGGACAGAGAAGGGAATGTTCGGATCGAAGGGCTTAGCTTTTCCGATGTTGAGCAGGCCAAAGCTTCCAAATACCTGATTGTGACATGCGAAGAGGTATGTGACAATGAGACTTTGCGCTCACAGCCTCAATTAAATCAAATCCCGTCTTATTTCCCTGATGCCATTGTGAAAATACCCACCGGTGCGCATCCCACGCAATGCTATAACTACTATGACTTACATGTTTATTTCCTTAATTGCTTAATCGAAGCCTCAAAAAATGAGACCGCTTTGTCCACTTTTCTGGAAGATTACGTTTACGGAGTATCAGATCATGGGAGCTATTTAGCAAAGGTAGGTGATGAACCACTGGAAGAAATCAAAGCGGATCCTTGGCTAGGTTACAAAAGGAATTTAAAGAGAAAGAAATTACACAAGCCTAAATTGTGCGAGCGTAAAGTGAATGAGGACCACGCAAGCTTTATAGAGTCGATGGCCATTGCGGCTTCAAGGGAAATAAATAATTCTGATATTGTCTTCTGCGGAACTGGTTTGCCTATTTTAGCAGCCCGTGCTGCAAAGCTCATACATGCTCCGCGTAGTATTATCTTTTTCGAGACAGGCTCGATTGATCCCCCACTTTTTGACCTTCCAATGTTCGTCGCTGATTCACGAGTAATGGCAGGTGCTGCAATGCATTTAGGTCTGGTTGAATCTCTTTCCATGCTACAGAACAACAAGATAGGCCCTCGTTTAGTTTCTATTCTTGGCGCGGCCCAGATAGACAGATACGGCAACCTTAATACAACTTGTGTTGGAGCCTATCTTCGTCCTAAGATTCGGTTTCCGGGAAGTGGAGGCGGATCGGATGCAGCTTGTTTAGCTGAAAGGGTCATCGTTTTTATGAAGCATGAAAAAAACCGGTTTGTGGAAAAATTGGACTATGTTACCAGTCCGGGATGGGTTTCCGGAGGTAAGAGCCGTTGGTCTAAAGGGTTAGATCGGGGTGGAATCTCTGCGGTTATCACTGAAAAATGCATTCTCCGATTTTCAGAGGATGAAAAAACGATGTACTTAAGTGAATATTTCACTGGATGCGACAAAACAGACATAATGAATACAATTGGCTTTGAACTTGATATCTCACAGGCTACAGAAATAGCTCCTCCAACTTCAAAAGAGCTAATTATCTTGCGAGAGAAGGTTGACCCTGAGAAACTATTTATCAAACAGTAACCCTATATATAGAAGGGAGGTATTGTAAACGGAATGATCTTGAACCACAACTTTTAAATCAAAAGGGAGGTATTGTTATGAAAACTTTGTTTCGGACCGTATTGTTGCTCGTCGCAGTGAGTGTGTTAATATTCGCAGCGTTACCCGGCATTGCCAAAGACCTTCCCAAGGAACGTCTGATTGGACCTATCGGGCTGCTGGGTACAACGGCTGATTACTCAGCACAGCGCTACAACATGCAGCGCATGATCGTGACCAGTTGGAAGAAACTGGGACTTAACGCTTACAACGACCCGACCAAGTACGAGGCCATGATTAAAAGAGCCTTCAGATCCAAGCAGTACGATACTTACATCATCAACTGGTCTCCGAAACTCGTTCGTCTGGAGCCGAACGTCTTTCTGAGAACAATGCTCACCTCCGAAAACGCAGGCTGGGCCGGCATTAACGTCTCCGGCTATCAGAACCTGGCCTACGACAAGCTGGCCGACGCTCAAATGGTGGCCCCCAACGTCAAGGATCGAAAGGATATCGTGGACTTCATCCAGGAGTTTCTGTACGAACGGCAGCCCCACCACGCCTTCATTCACCATAAAATTTTTCGGGCGTACAACCAGAAAAACTTCAAGGACGTGAAACTGGCGCCGGGCACGGGTCCCTGGAGCTTCTGGACCGACTGGTCGGCCACGCCGACCGGTAAGCAGCGGATCTTCCGTGTAGGCGGTGCATCCGACTTCAAGACCCTCAGTCCCATCATGGCCCAGCTCATCACCGACCAGTGGCTTTTGCAGCACACCTATGACACCCTGATGCGAATCGACATCGACGCCAAGCCCAAGCTCTGGGCCGCGACCCGGTACAAGTGGCTCGACGAGAAGACCATCGACGTCACGATCAGGAAGGGGATGAAGTTCCACGACGGCCAGCCGGTGACGCTGGAAGATATCAAGTTCTCCTTCGAATACGGCCGAAAGTCGGGCTACCTGCTTTCCTTCCTGGAGAACCTGGACTCGGTGAAGATCGTGGGTGACGACACGTTGCGCTTCAAACTCAAGGGCCCGGACGCCGGGTTCATGTTCACGGTCCTGAGCCAGGTCTACATCCTGCCCAAACACATCTGGTCCAAGGTGGAAAATCCGGCCACTTTCGCCAACGAAAAAATGATCGGCAGCGGCCCCTTTAAATTTAATTACCGCCGCCGCGACGAGGAACTCTCCCTCAAGGCCAACAAAGAGCACTTCGCTGCACCCAAGAACGACGGCTTCCTGTACGTGGTTTACGGCAACGTGGAGGCCATTGTCGGCGCCCTGGAACAGGGCCAGATCGACGCCACCGCCGCCTTACTGGAGCCGCCGCAGGTCGCCAGGCTGGAAAAGAGCCCCGACCTCAAAATCGTGGCGCCCCTGAGCTTCGGCATGTACCTACTCGAGTACAACACCCGCATCGAGCCCTTCAACGACGTCCATTTCCGCCGGGCCATCTCTTACGCGGTCCCGGTGCCGCAAATGATTAATCAGATAATGGACGGGCATGCCGTTCCGGCCGGGGCCATGATTTCACCGGAGAACAAGTTTTGGCACAACTCCCAGTTGCCGCCATGGCCCTATGACATGGAGAAGGCTAAGGAGGAACTGAGAAAGGCCGGCTACGAGTGGGACGACAAGGGCCGTCTCTACTACCCGGCGCCGGAGAACGATCGCCGTTGGATAGACACCGTTGACCGCTATGAAAAGCACCCCAAGACCTGGGGCAAAAAATAACACGACCTATCGGGAAGGAGGGCCGCGTCCCTCCTTCCCCGTACCCTCTTTTTTAGATGAGGCATACCGGCCATGAAGGGCAGATACCTGCTTAAGCGGCTCTTATTGATGATCGTTACCCTCTGGGTGCTGATCACCCTCGTCTTCTTCTTGTTTCGCATGGTCCCCGCCGACCCGACCGCCCTGTTCATCGGGGCATCTCTTCATCCAGCGTCGCAGAAGCTGATGATCGAGATGTTCGGCCTGGATAAACCCAAGATAGAACAGTATTACCTGTTTATGAAAAATCTTGCAAAAGGAGAATTCGGCATTTCCATCCGGACCAACCAGCATGTCCTTGACATGTTCCGCGGTAAGATCTGGAATACGCTTTTCATGATGGGCATCTCCATGGCGCTGGCCCTTGTCCTCGGCGTCGTCATCGGCACTATACTGGCCTGGAAACGGGGCACCGCCATCGACTCAGGGGGGATAGCCATCTTTCTCGCCTTGCGCTCGGCGCCGGACTTCTGGTTGGGCATGATTCTGCTGGTCATTTTCGGCTTCGGGTTGAGGTGGTTCCCCATCGGACTAATGCTCACACCGGGCCAGGTCTATACTGGTTTCTTTGACAAATATTTCAGTTGGGATTTTGCTTATCACCTGGTCCTGCCGGTGTTCAGCATGGCCATGTTCTACCTGGCCACTCCGATGTTGGTCACTCGCAACAGCATTCTGGACATTTTGCACGAGGATTTCATCGAAATGGCCCACGCCAAAGGGCTGTCGAGCCAAAGGATCATGTTTCGTTACGCTTTGCGCAATGCCCTGCTACCGGTGGTGACCATTGCGCCGCTCATGCTCGGCTTTGCCATCGGCGGCCAGGTGCTTTTGGAGAAGGTCTTCTCCTGGCCCGGCATGGGGCGGGAACTGGTGGAGGCGGTCAACAGCATGGACTACCCGGTGGTTCAAGCCGCCTTCCTTTTTCTGGGTGCGATCGTGGTCGTCGGAAACTTCCTGGCCGACGTCCTCTATTCTTACCTGGACCCCCGCGTGGGGTTTGGATAATCGTATGTAGCGTTAGGGATACAGGAGAATTCCATGGCCGAACGAAGTTTTTCGGAACGCGCCTTTCTTTTCAAAAGATTTGTGCGCGAGCAGAGGGAGGTCTTCCGCGGCGAGAGACTAAGTATCGCGGGGTTGGTCATAGTCGGTATGTTTGTCATTCTGGCCTTTATCGGTCCCTACATAGCGCCCTATGCCCCCTTTGAGGCAACGGTGAACGAGTGGGGTATGGTTCCTAAAGACAAGACCCCGTCGGCAGCGCACTGGTTCGGGCTGACCCGATTCGGCTACGACATCTTCAGCCAGGCCATTATCAGCGCCAGAACGGCCGTTGTCGTTGGGCTGGTCTCGGCGGTCATGGTCGTCTTTGTCGGCGCCAACTTGGGGTTGATAGCCGGTTACTACGGTGGCTGGATCGATGAAACCATCATGCGGGTGACGGACATCGCTTACGGGATTCCCTTCCTGCCCATGGCCATCGTTCTGATGACGCTTCTGGGAAGGGGCGTCTCCAACATCATCATTGTCATTGTCGCGCTGTTCTGGCGAACGACCAGCCGTGTGATCCGGGCCCAAGTTTTGAGCATCAAGGAGCGGCCGTTCATCTATGCCGCCCGAGTGGCCGGGGCTTCGGATCTCCGCATAATCTACCGGCACATTGCTCCAAACGTGTTGCCGATGACGTTTCTCTATATTGCCTTCGCCGTCGGCTGGGCGGTCATCGCCGAAACGAGCATCAGCTTCCTCGGCTTTGGTGATCCGGACGTGATCAGCTGGGGCCAGATGATCCACCATGTCTTTGCCGGACAGATGTTCCGGGAGGCGTGGTGGTGGTATCTGCCTCCAGGCTTTTGCATCGTTTTGCTGGTTATGTCCACCTTCTGGATTGGCCTGGCCTACGAAAAAGTGATCAATCCCAGACTCAAGGTCGAATAAAATTCTGGTCTGCAACGAAAATCATAGGGCGGTTGAGTGACTATGGCACTTCTGGAAATTCAGAACTTGAGGGTTTACTACGAAACCAGACACGGGACCGCCAAGGCGGTGGACGACGTCACTTTCTCGGTCGCCAGCGGCGGCACTTTGGGCCTCGTCGGCGAATCAGGGTGCGGCAAGACGACCATCGCCAAGGCTATAATGCGACTCCTGCCCCGGAACGGAAAAATCGCCGGCGGGAAGATGCTCTTCAAAGACCGCGACCTGGTCTCCCTGACCATGGACGAGGTGCGCCGCTACCGCTGGGAGGAGATTGCAATGATCTCCCAGAGCGCCATGAACGCCCTCAACCCGGTTGCCCGCGTGGGACACCAGATCATTGAAGCCATGCGGGCTCACCGCAAGGTTTCTCAAGCCGAGGCGAGAGTCAGAATGGCCCAGGTCTTCGATCTCGTCGGCCTGAATATTGAACGGGCCAGGGATTATCCCCACCAGTTCAGCGGCGGCATGAAGCAGCGAGCCGTCATTGCCATGGCCCTGCTCTTGGAACCGGATCTGATCATCGCCGACGAGCCCACTACCGCCCTGGACGTTCTAGTTCAGGATCAGATCATCCTTAAGATCAAGGAGTTGTTGAGCCGATTGAACAACGCCATGATCCTCATTACCCACGACATCGCTGTTGTGGCTGAGACCTGCGAGCGGATGGTGATCATGTACGCCGGCAAGATCATGGAGTACGCCGACACGGACGCCATCTTCTACCACCCTTACCACCCTTACACCCTCGGGCTGCAGAACGCTTTCCCCAGCGTCATGGGCGCCCGGAGGGAACTCATCTCAATTCCCGGATTTCCACCGTCGCTGATCGACCCGCCGCCCGGTTGCCTCTTCGCCGAACGCTGCCCCTTTGCCGAGCCCCTTTGTCGAGAGCAGACGCCGGCTTTAGAGGAGGTGGAGCCGGCACACTTCAGCGCTTGTCATCGAGCGTCCGCCGTGGAAGAGATCCGTGCCAAATCGAGAGAAGAGGGAACATGGTACAACGAATAGATTGTCCCAATCTGCGGAGCTTAAATGGCTGAGCCTATCATTCGAGTCCAGAATCTGAAGAAGTATTTCCCCATCAGAAGAGGCCTGTTGTCTGCCTTATCCGGCAAGCCGGAGGTGATGGTCAAGGCTGTGGACGGGATCGACTTTGTCATAGAGCAAGGGCGCATCCTCGGACTGGCCGGCGAAAGCGGCTGTGGCAAAACCACAACCGGAATGGTCTGCGTTCGGCTCTATCGGCCCACGGAAGGGAATATTTTTTTCGAAGGCGATGACATCGCCCAATACGAAGGTCACTACCTGCTTCGCTTTCGCCGTTTGGCTCAGATGATATTTCAGGACCCCTATGAGTCCCTCAACCCGCGCTTCACCGTATTTAGGAGCGTATACGAGCCTCTGGAGATCCACCGCATCGGCGGCGCCCGCCGGAAACGGGAAGAACTGGTTCACCGGGCACTGGAGAGGGCAGAGCTGAGACCGGCGGAGCAGTTCTTAGCCAAATTCCCGCACCAACTCAGCGGCGGGCAGAGACAGCGCGTGGCGATCGCCAGGGCCATCGTTCTGGAGCCCAGGTTTCTGGTGGCCGACGAGCCGGTGTCCATGCTCGACGTCTCCATCCGGGCAGGATTGTTAAGACTTTTCAGGCGGTTGACCGAGAGCATGAACATGGCAGGGGTGTTCGTGTCCCACGACCTTTCGTTGATACGGCACATCTGCGACCGGACGGCGATCATGTATCTGGGCAGAATCGTGGAGATCGGCGACACTGAGACCATCATTACGAATCCCACGCACCCTTACTCTCGGGCGCTTCTGGCTGCGGTGAGCGTTCCGGATCCCAGAATGAAAAGGGAACGAATTGTTCTTCAAGGTGAAATTCCTAATGCCAAAAACATTCCACCGGGATGCCGATTTCATACCCGCTGTTACATGGCGGAAGACAGGTGCTTCCGTGAGGATCCGCCTCTGGAAAAGAAAGCCAGTGGTGCTGAAGCCGCTTGCTTCTTTGTTGATTAGGGACTGATGTATTAAAGCAACATACAAGAAGATCTGACAATCTTCGGTTAAATATTCGAAACTTATCTAAAGGTGTTATTCTCACAAGAAAGAGAGGTATCCCTTGGGAACCAATAGAGTTATCGATGCCATAAAGAGTGCCGATTTAATTGTACGTAAGCTTCTTGCAATCCAACCGGGAGAGGAAATCGTCCTGGTAGGGGACCCTGAAACGGACATGGAAATGCTCCATGCACTGGCCGGGGTCATCCAGAGCGTTGGCGCTGAATACACCATCGCTATCATGCCCACCCGCCCGGTGGAAGCGTCCTTGCAGATGACCAAATTCATCGACAAAGGCTTGGAGGCGGCCGACGTGATTATAGGCATGACGGCGGCCAGCGGAGCGGCCTGCTATAGCCATATCATCGGCAAGCTGAGGAAAAAAACCGGCTTAAGGCAGTATTCAATGGTCTTGCGAGACCTGGACATCTGGACCAAGGGCGGAGCGACCGCCGATTATGGAGAGCTGCGCAAGGTCGGCGAGAAGCTCCGGGAAGTCTGGGCAAGGGGGTCGGAAATTTATCTTTCGAGCCCTAAAGGTACTGATCTGAAGGCCAAACTTGGCCAGGCCCCACCCTTTATCGAGGCCGGCTTTGCCACGGGACTCGGAGATGAAGCGGCCTTTTCCGACGGAGAAGTCTCGCTAGGCCCTAATGAAGGGACGGCCGAAGGCGTGGTCGTTGTCGACGGCCCCGTGGCGCATATTGAATTGCCCGCTACTCCGATTCGACTGGAGATCGAAAAGGGAAGAGTCGTCAAGATTGAAGGCGATGTGAGGGGCGCGCAGGAGCTGCGGGATATTGTCGAAAATGTAAAAGATGCCGATAATTTTGCTGAGGTCGGTATCGGGCTAAATCCTAACTGCCGGCGGAACGGAAAATTTGAAGAAGAGAAAAAACGCCTGGGCAATGTCCACATCGCTTTGGGTAGAAATACCGGCGGTTATGGTGGAAACATCGCCTGCATGGTTCATCTGGATATGGTAATCTATGAAGCCACGGTAAAGACGGATAAGGATGTATTGCTGCAGGATGGAAGGCTTTGTGTCTGAGAAGGGCGCAACGCCCCAAAATGGTCATTTAGAAAGCAATATGGTCTTTTTACGAGTTCATCATAAATTGCTCGCTTAACTGAAATATCAACATATTAAACGATTCATTTCCGTATATGCCTCAAGTCTCTGCGATTAGCAGAAACGCTCCTCAAGCGGAGCAAATATATTTTGCGGAGCGATCCGCAAGTGATGCGCTCTCTATGCATAGTGTTTATAGTCTGTTATGATACCTGTTTCCGCCAGAATCATCGATCTGAGTAAAACTGCAAATTTAATCATTCACAAACTGCTTGCGGTCAGGCCGCATGAGCAGGTTCTCCTGATTGCTGATACAGAAACAAAAATGGAGATGGTCTATTCTCTGGCGTCGGCGGCCAAAAGTATCGGCTGTGAATATACCATTGCCATTATGGCTAGTCGAACCGGTCAACCGCATCTGTCCAACGTGATTCCAAGGGCAATTGAAAAAGCCTTCGAAGGGGCCGATGTCGCCATTGGATTGACCCGCACAAGTTTCGGTCCTTCTCTGGCTCCTATCCAGTCTGAGCTCGTATTTCAGAAGAAAAAGTTAAGATACTACTCCATGGCCTTACGGGATCCGGAGAGTATGATGCGCGGCGGCGCCCTGGCAGACTATGATGAGCTAAAAAAAACCGCCGCCAGACTCAAACCTATTTTTGAAGACGGCCTGCAGCTGACCATTCAAACTGAAATGGGGACTGATTTTTCCGCGGAAGTTCCCAAGCCTGAAGACGCACCGGATTTTAATGGACCCTGTGTGCGCATTGAGGATGGTTGGGCCGCCGAACCGGGAGAGGAAGCGGCCTTTCCGGACGGCGAAGTCTTCTTTGCACCGCGGGAAGGCAGTGCCCGGGGCCGCCTGGTCATCGACGGTCCCGTTGAATACGTTGGGCTTTCCAGTGAACCGATTGAAATGATTATTGAAAAAGGAAAAATAGTCGAAATCAACGGCCGATCTGCGGAAGCTCGCAAACTCGGAGAGCTAATAAAAAACATTGAAGATGCTGAAGTTATCGGAGAAGTGGCTGTCGGCATCAACCCGAGTTCTCTGCGCGATGGAAACGCGCAGGAAGAGAAAAAGGCCCTGGGTAATTGCCATATCGGTTTCGGCATCGCCAGGGGTTTTCCCGGTACCTGGATGGCAAAGCACAAAAGCACGATTCACAGTGATATGATCATCCGTGATGTGAAGGTTTCAATAGACGGAAAAGTCGTAGTAGATAAAAATAAGATTATTTTTTAATTTTTAACCACAGACTCACCCAAGTGAAATAATTATTAGATTTCACAATTTTCTCCCGGCAAATCAGAATAATGAAACTCTCCGTGGCCTCTGTGTATCGATCAAAGCCACGAATTTCGGGACAGGCGCGTGGTGAATTTTTAATTGGATGAAGAGGAGAAAACCAGTGGATCAAAGAGTAGAAATCCTGTTTCTATCACAGGAAGATATGATCGAAGCCGGTGTTTTGGATATGCAAAATTGTGTGGATGTGATGGACAAAACTTTCAGGCTTTTAGGAGAAGGAGACTATTTGATGGGGGGACCATCAGGCAATCAGCACGGCATGAAGATGTACTTTCCAAAGGAAGCGCGCGGGCCGAGGATGCCGGTGGATGGCCCGGATCGTCGGTTTATGGCATTGGTCTCATACTTGGGCGGTGACTTCCATCATTGCGGGACAAAATGGTATGGTTCCAATATCGAAAATCCTGCCAGGCACGGCCTTCCCAGGTCGGTGCTGCTGGTTATCATTAATGATCCGGAGACAGGCGTGCCTTTAGCGATCATGGATGGAAATCTGATCAGTGCCATGCGGACCGGCGCGGTTATTGGCCTGGGCGCCAGATACCTGACCAGGAAGGATGCCGAAGTAGCAGGGGTCATTGCGGCGGGTGTTATCAGCAAAACCTGTTTACAGGCACTCGATGTGAGCATGCCCAAGCTTAAAGAAGTTAAAGTGTTCGACATCAATCGTGAAAAAGCCGAAGCTTTTTCACAAGAAATGAAAGAAAAGCTGGGATTAAACATCTATCCAGTCGATAGTCTGGAAGCGGCGGTCAGAGATTCTGATGCCGTCAGCAGTGCCACTTCCCGAGTAAAGATTCCATATTTTAAGTCAGAATGGTTCAAGGCGGGGGCTTTCTTTGGCCTATCTTCACAGGCGAATCTAGCTGATGACTTCTGGCTGAGTGCCGGAGTGGTAGCCGATAATTGGCATATGCACATGGACTCGCGCGAAGAAGCATTGCGGATGCCTGAAGACTCAATGAAGTTGCTGATTTACGGGAGTCTTCATCAACTTATCCTCAACGGCCTGATGAAAGATGGAGACATCGTAGAAATGGGACAGGTCGTCCGTGGCGCAGTGCCGGCAAGAGTAAATGAAGACCAGAGGGTAATTTATATTACAGGTGGTATGGGCATAGAAGATGTGGCCTTGGGATCTACGATTTATAAACAGGCCGCGGAAAAGGGCATTGGGAAAAAGCTCAGGCTGTGGGATAAACCCTACTGGTATTAGGCAGATCGAATCATAATTTTATCCAACATTTGATAAGAAATTTCTTTTCGCAGGCGGGGCATAGGAGAATTTGTTGAAAAATGAGGTGATATCGTACAGCCGGGCAGGGATTGCCGGAAATTTTTGACCGAGCAAATATGGGTTTGAGTGTGTCGATCAGAAGGGAAAAGATTGCCGAAGTTCTTATCATCGGCGGAGGCATAGTCGGATCAGCTGTGGCGCTCGGGATTGCGGAACGTGGCGCCCGGGTCATGATGCTGGACGAGGGTGACTGCGCGTTTCGAGCGGCAAGAGGCAATGCAGGATTGGTATGGTATCAGGGGAAAGGCCAGGGGATGCGGCAATACCAGGAATGGACCTTAGAAGCCACCCGAGGCTGGCCGAAATTTGTCGACAAGCTGGAAGAACTCACAGGTATCGAGGTATCCTATCGCAAGCCGGGAGGACTTAATTTTTGTTTAAGTGAAGCAGAATATAAATCCCGCCGAGATTTGATTGATAAAATTCGACGGGAAGCGGAGCCTGATGATTATGACTGCAAAATGCTGGATCGAACAGCCGTTCAGGAATTACTGCCTACAATAAAATTGGGAGATTCAGTTTTCGGGGCATCCTATTCCGTTCACGACGGCCACGTGAATCCGCTTGCCTTGCTGAGGGCGCTTCATGCTGCGTTCAGAGGATTCGGTGGCTATTATTATCCGGGACATTCGGTATTTGATATACGCCAACGCGCAAAACAATTTGTCGTTCAAACCTTCGGGGGTTCGTTTGCGGCATCGAAACTTGTGATTGCCGCAGGCAACGGAACGGGACGACTCGCACAGATGGTCGGCATGCACATACCTGTCCGCCCTGAAAAAGGGGAAATCCTGGTTACCGAGCGAACCCGGCCCTGTTTACCCTTCCCGTGCAATCGGATCCAGCAGACAGCCGAAGGAAGCTTTCTCCTAGGAGCGTCTCAGGAGGATACGGGGTTTGATATTCAAACCAATACCCGGGTGATTCAGTGCATATCCAACCGTGCGAGAATGGTTTTCCCCGTGCTTGGTAAATTAAAGATTATTCGAAGCTGGGCTTCGTTGCGGGTGATAACGCCCGATAAAATGCCGATCTATGAAGCGTCCGGGTCTTCTCCGGAAGTATTTGCCATCGCATTGCACAGCGGGGTTACACTGGCTTCGCTCCATGCAACCAAATTGGCGGATTGGATCATGGACGGCCATGCACCGGCGGGATTTCAGAACTTTCGCTGCAGGAGGTTTAATGTTTAATAGACTGCATAATATAAATGAACCGACCGTTACCATCACCATCGAGGATCAACAAATCAAAGTACCTGCAAGTGATAGTGTGGCTGCGGCGATGCTGGCCGCAGGAATTGTGACTGCCCGCACCACACCGATAAGCGGCGCTCATAGAGGCCCGTATTGCATGATGGGTACTTGCTTTGAGTGTGTGGTCGAGATCGATGGGGTTCCAAATCAACAGGCATGCCAAACGCAAGTGCGGGAGGGAATGAACGTTACCGTTCAGAGAGGTTTAAGAGACATTGAATCATGAAAACGCGGTATGATCTTATTATCATCGGGGCGGGACCAGCCGGCATGGCGGCTGCGATAGAGGCTGCAAAATCAGGGCTTTCGACAATAGTGCTCGGTGACCAACGGTCTCCCGGCGGGCAGGTATATCGTGCCATCGAACGGGCATACCCTGAAAAACTGGAAGTCCTTGGAACGGACTATCGGTACGGGCAACATCTGGCCCGTCAGTTCAGAGAGGCAGATGCAGAATACCTGCCCGGTGCAACGGTCTGGCAGGTGGAACCGGATCTGATCGTCAGTTTCATTTTCGAAGAAAAAGCCAGACAGATGAAAGCCAAAAGGATTTTAATCGCATCGGGCGCCAGGGAGCGCCCTGTCCCCATACCCGGATGGACGCTCACCGGTGTGATGGCCGCAACAGCTGCAGATGTTCTTCTGAAATCACATGGTATGGTCCCGTGCGGAAGAGTCGTTTTGGCCGGCAGTGGCCCTTTGCTCTTTTTGACTGCTGCCAGGCTCCTTGACTCTGGTGTGATGGTAAACGCGGTACTCGATACCACCCCCTTTCTCAACTATATCTTCGCGCTTCCTGTTTTGCCCAAAGCGATGCTTGCGTATGAATATCTCTTAAAGGGGTTGCGCATGAAGCAGCGGATTCGCCGCAGCAAAACCCCGATCTACCGGAATGTGAAAAACATTGAGGCTGAAGGGTCGAATGCGGTCGAAACCGTGCGGTTTTCAGGCAATGGTGCGTCCCGTGAGCTGGAAGTCGATACGCTTCTGCTACATAACGGTGTGGTTCCGGACACCCAGATCACCCAACAGTTGGAATGCAGGCACATCTGGTATGACACACAGCGATACTGGCAACCGCTGGTGGATAAATGGGGAAACACCAGTGAGAAAGGCATCGCAGTAGCCGGAGATGCGGCAGGGATCGCGGGCGCCAAAGCAGCGGAAACCTCGGGACGTTTGGCTGCATGGGAAGCGGCTTACCGTTTAAAGGTCATCTCCCGGAAAGAAAGGGATCTTCGGGCGGCTCCATTCGAGAAGATACTGATCCGGGAAAAAGCAGTTCGTCCATTTCTGGACCGTTTATTTCGACCGGATCCGGGTCTTTTGGTTCCACCGGAGGATCGAACCATCGTGTGCCGCTGTGAGGAGGTGACCGCAGGTGAGATTCGCAAAGCGCTTGAGCTGGGAGCACTGGGCCCCAACCAGCTTAAATCCCAAACACGATGCGGGATGGGGCTCTGTCAGGCACGTATGTGCGGACTCACCGTTTCGGAAATTATAGCCGAGGTCAGAAATGAAGACGTTTCCAAAGTCGGTTATCCCCGGATTCGCCCGCCGATTAAACCGATTACCGTGGACCAGCTCGCCGACTTGGAACTGGTCGATTAGCACTTTCGTTATGTTTCTGTCATAAAAAGCCCCAGGAAAATTATCATGAATTTATGCGTTGCAGCAGGCATTTCTGGTTAGCCGCAACAGGCGGAGCGAGGTCGGAGGTATGGTTTCAGCCGGCATAATTATTATCGGCGGTGGGCTGCAGGGCCTTTCGACAGCGCTGTATCTTGCCCGGAAGGGAAAATCGGTCACCCTTCTTGAAAAAGATACAGCCGGGAGGCATGCCTCCGGCGTAAATGCCGGCGGTGTACGTCGCCTCAATCGTTCATTTCCAGAAATACCGCTTTCCCTCGCCTCACAGGAACTGTGGCATCGCATCGAGTCCCTCGTGGATCAGGACTGTGGATTTAGACCCGAGGGGCAGATTCGGATTGCTGAAAATGATCTGGATATGGAAAAGCTGGAAGAAAGGCATCGTGTCATGACGTCTCTCGGATACACGCACGAGGAACTTGTTGACAAAAAGACGCTGCGGCATCTGGTGCCGGCTGCATCGAGCCATTGTCTCGGTGCGTTGCACTGTCGGGGGGACGGGTTCGCCGAACCGTATCTTACCACCCTTGCATTTAAGGGAAAAGCAGAGTCACTGGGAGTCCACATTTACGAAAACAGCCCGGTAACGGCCATCGAAAGGATTCAAGGTTTTTGGCGTGTCCGAACCGGTTTGCGCAGCTTCAAAGCACCGGTTCTCGTTAATTGTGCCGGTGCCTGGGGGGGGCGAATTGCATCCTGGATCGGTGACTGTGCACCCCTAACCCCGACACCGCTGACGATGATGGTCACCGCACCTGTTCAATCCTGTCTGAAACCGGTGGTGGGTTTGGCGAGCCGAAAACTCTCAGTCAAACAAATGCCCAATGGCACCTTTGTCATCGGTGGCGGCCACATCAGCAAATTGAACATGGAAAGCGAAAAGACCGTCATCGATTTTACGCAGCTAAAAATCAGCGCACAGGCCGTACGAGATGTCTTTCCGCTGTTGAAAAATGTGCCCATTGTCCGGGCCTGGGCGGGTATCGAAGGTTTTCTACCGGATCAAATTCCCGTGATCGGCCCCAGCCGGAACGCACCCCAAGCATTCCACGCGTTCGGATTTTGTGGTCATGGCTTTCAGCTGAGTCCAATCATTGGTCAAATCCTATCGGAGCTGATCATCCACGGTCGATCGCCTCTTCCCATCGAAGCGTTCCGGATTGAACGGTTTGCCAATCACAAATAGGCAACGTTTTTTTTAACCACAGCAGGCAGCCGAGGTCGAATTGATCGGCTTTTTGCATTGTGGTATAATGGGCGATCGGCTCTGAATTAAATGCGCATAACTATCTGTTTTTCAAGAATTTTTAACGGTTTTCTACAAAAACTTTTTAAATGGTTATGATAAATACTCATTTTGTCCAAATTGTCCCGTTAGATAGTTCCATATCCGGAAAACTTTAAAAAGAGGTGGCCATGGAGTGATCATCGAAACCCCATTTCTTAAAAAAAGAGGCGGGGTTCTGTTGTTTTGGGTCTGCAAATTCAAGGGCTCCGGGAACGTGTAGGTAAGCATCAGATGTCTATATTTCATCATCGTCCCGAAAACCTAAGTTTGTAATAAATGCAATAGGGTTTCAACTGATGACAAAAATTGTTCCAATGGAAAGAATCGCGAGCAAAATTTACCTGATGCGCTGGGTAAAGGTGATGCTGGATAGAGACTTGGCCGAGCTTTATGGGGTCGAAACCGGAGCGCTGAATAGAGCGGTCAAACGAAATGCTGACCGTTTCCCTGAAGACTTCATGTTTCAGATTACGGATGAGGAGGCAGAACTTTTGAGGTGCCAAGCTGGCATCTCAAAAGTTGGACGGGGAGGTCGCCGTTATTTGCCTTACACCTTTTCAGAACAGGGGGTGAATGGCAGTTTTTTTGGACCCTTTTTTCGCCGCAGGCGATTGTGTTTTATCAGTTTCATCTGAAACTGATAAAGGAGAGGAAAGATTTAACCCTGCGTGCTCTGCGCGCTTTAGCGAAGCCCCGCAAAAAGGGACAAACGGGCGAGAGGCAAAAAAAATTCTCCCCAAACGAGTGCAACAACCCGAAATCAAAGTTATTGAAGCAAAAATCCGATTTCTTGACGGTTGAGTAACTGAAATACTGAAGGATGTACCCTCAGTCTTTTTCGCAGCAGGCGAATATGTTTTATCAGTTTCATCTAGAAATTGATAAAGGAGAAAAAAATTTAACTCTGCGTACCCTGCGGGCTTAAGCGAAGCCCCGCAAAGCGGGACAAGCGGGCGAGAGATAGAAAACCCGTGAGATTCTTTAAACTCGTTCTTCTGAAAATTCACAATGGGTAATTTGACTAAGTATTAACTCCCCAAAAAAATAGTGTTGTATTTTTCAATAGTTATGATAATAATTCATATTTATCCAAATTGTCCCGTTAAATAGTTCGATATCCAGACATTAAGTAAA
>SDBV01004831.1_pt1 | contig 19183 bp, 13 predicted proteins | sample 2277081 | NCBI WGS metagenome assembly SDBV01 (sample SAMN10402039, study PRJNA504765) | marine sediment metagenome | isolation source: marine sediment core GS10_PC15, 223 cmbsf | place: Arctic Ocean: Southern Knipovich Ridge | collected 2010
TTTTATTGGGAGCCACGACAGATACGGGGTTCCCGCCTCGCCGGCACTGCCGAAATCGCAAAGACGAACGGTCTTGCCGCTTGCGGCCTTGCACTCCAGCAACAGCACGGGCGGTAACCAGTCTTTCCATGACGCCAGCTTCAATCTTAGGTTGCGTGCGTCCAGCGGAGGGACGCTTAGCATGCAATCGGTTGGTTTCCAATGGACCGGATCACGCACCTGCTTCTTTCTCTTGATGGCGTTCTCAAGGTTATACCGGTGATCATATGCCAGCAGTATGGGACCTCGATAGACGGAAGCAAGTCCCTGGCATTCCTTTTGTCCAATCCAAAAATGCAACGACAGGTCCAGGTCAAGATCGATCCTGTCGTTAGGCTTCCATCTTCGGTTAATCACCGCGTACTGACCTGGTTTGACGTTAGAGATGGTTTTGCCGTTCAGCCTGATGGACGTTCTCTTGGACCAGTGCGGAATGCGCAGTTTCAGGGCAAATTCAGCAGCTTTGGACGGAGTCACGCGCACAACTACACGTCCCTCAATCGGGTACTCTGTCTCCTGCGCCAAGGTTACGGACAGGCTGGGTTTGAGCTTTGCCGTCATTATCGATGGACCATAGTAGTTCAGAATCAGGCCCTGCTTATCCTTCATCAAGGCCCAATCGCTTAACATCCCGAACCCGCGGGGGGTGTTTACGCTGCAGCAGCTTAGCTCCGGACTTCCTTCCCGGAAGTGCCCTGCGGTAGCATCATTGGTCTGTCCGCGGCGTAGACCGTTCATGGGTGTATTGTAAGTGGACCAGCGACCGGTAGAGGAATGCATACCTACGACAGAGTTCAAAGTGGACAATTCGAGTTCATCTGCAACTATCGAGTTCATGGTCATCTTGAGCATCTCAACGGTCATGGCGATCCAGGCAATTGTGCAGCATGATTCAATAGCACGAAGATCGTATGGATTGCCCTGAGCCTCCTCGAAGGATGTGAATCCGCCGTTGTTGTGCCGGTCAAGCTTGACAATGCTCCACCAGATCTGCTCGAAGGCTTGTCGGTACTGATCCCTGCCGGTGATCCAGTAAAGTTCTGCCAACCCCATGATCGGGTGCAAGCTTTCCCAGCGAGGCTTAGGGGTCTGAAAGAATTCTTTTCCACAAAGAGCTTGTCGAAGGTAATCCCCGGCAAGCTGCCCTTTCTTCCCCTTGGCTGCAAATTCATCAACGATCTGGAGTGCCATCTTGAGGTAACGTTCGCTTTTTGTCTTTCGATAGAGGATACAGAGCGCATGCACCGGGGCTAGGTTCACCGTCGTTGAACCTGTGTCGACTAAGCGCGTTTTCTTCCTGCCCAGGTATTTCCGGCAAATGAGATCCGCCATGCCTATCACGCATGCTAACGCTTCTTTGTCGCGTGTCTCCTCACCCCAGAGCATGAGACCCAACATGAGGTGGTAGTGGCTCCAGGTGTCCCACGTGCCCTCACCCGACGAATTCATATTCGTCAGGCGACATTGTTTCGTCCAAGGTCCAAGGTACCCGTCCTCATCCTGAAAACTGATCAAGCGGTGAACAAATTCCTTTAACCACGTTTTCAGTGTCGGGTCCCTGGTGACGCGCAGCACCTGAACAGCCCCAGTCAGGTACTTGCCTGCGAACTCCCCTGCCCAGGGTTCCATCTGCCGCAGCGGGGACGCATCACGGTCGCGGAACATCTCCAACATGGCCGGATTGGCCTTAGGTGCCACGAGCAGCCATTGCTCAGTGATACCATGAAGGTAGTCTCCCATGAAACCATTGATCCGCATCCGGATGCCCGAGATCCTGTCACATTTCGGTTTCTTCATCACGTGTCTCCTTCCGTCCTGGTGCTAACGGCCGTTTTCAGAGTTGTTGCGTCCACTGTGTTGATTCGGAAGACGATCTAGACGTTTATCGATCTGAAAAATGCGAGAATGTTCTCCACGGGGGTTGGCCCCTGAATATTATGAACTGCTGCGCAAACAAAGCCGCCGCCCTTGGAAAGGGCTGCCACATTCTGTTTGGTTTCTTCTGCTACTTCCTCAGGTGTCCCGAAGGGCATCGTCTTCTGGGGATCGATCCCACCGCCCCAGAACACGATTCGGTCCCCGTATTTCTCTTTAAGTTGTTCGGCCTGCATCCCTTTTGCGGAAATCTGCACGGGGTTGATGATGTCGATGCCAACCTCTATAAAGTCCTCCATTAAATCGGTGATAGCGCCGCACGTGTGGAAGAACACCTTCCAAGAGGTGTTCTCATGCACCCAATCATTGAACCTCTTGTGGTAGGGCTTGTAGAACTCGCGGTAGCAGTCAGGTGAGATAAGAAGGCCATTCTGCGCGCCGAAGTCAGTTCCGCTTATGGCAATGGCCGCCAGCCGGTCACCCACGGCTTGCCGGTAGAGGGCCAGGTTCTTCAATGTGATCTCCGTTTGCATCTCAAAGAACTCCTTGACGTACTCAGGGTGCAGGTAAGCGGCCATGATCCATTCTTCTAGGTCCCTGATTCCTTTGGGGTCCTTTAGCCATGCGCCTGGGATATGGAAAATGTCCCCCACGCCACCCAGGAAAAAGTTCCCAAACACAGCATAGTCAGTCTCTTCGTAGAGGTTCTTCGATGTCTTCTCGTAGTAGGCGCAGTCTTCGTCGGTGAAGACTGAATACTGATCGGCGTAGTCCTTGCGCGCATCGAAGTCGTGATTGCTCAGATCTTCCTGGCGAATGATATTGTCGAAGTACAGTCCATCTGCCGGCATTCTGGCGCTGGGTTGTACAGATCGATCTCCTTGCGGGTATGCGTAGATTGTACCGTCCGAATCTGTCGTGTATTCGAATCCGCCGCCCATGAGAACGTGAGTCCCGTCCGGAATTGTCCAGTTCTTCCAGTTCTCATTCCTGTATCCAAGCAGCGTTCCGGGAGCATTGAGACCCACAACATCAACGCCAACAGCCTCGACGACATCCTGCTCAACCATTCCCAACATCATCATGGGTTCATAGACTTTCACCGGGCGCTTTTCAAGGCCGAGGGCCCTTCTGAGCTTATCGAGGGCCTTAGCATGAATGCCTGTAACAACCGCTCCGCCCAGATCCACTGGAACCCTATCAGGCTCTTGATGATCCAAAGCAGTTGCTACTCTCTCTCGTGAATTCATCATATTGGCTCCTCATCTGGTGTCGAACACATCCTATTCCGGACGCTCGGGATCCTGCCACATCTCGGTTTCATCATCACGTGTTCCTTTTCGTCCTGGTGTTAACAACTATTAGACGGCGCAAGCACCGCATATCACACTGCAGATTTCAGGAAGTTATCGCCCGTAAACTGTCTTCAGTCAAGGTATTAGAAAACCTGTTTGCCGCCGTCCGAATGGATAAAAAGCGGGGTTCTGATTCATGTGTCCAGATATCCGCCGTTACCCCAATAGGTGCAGGCTGATAATTACGCCATTGAACAGCATGTGGATCAGTATGACGGGCCAGAGGCGTCCGCACCGTTCATAGTTGTATCCCAGGACGACGCCCAGGACGAACAGGGCTGGGATATTCTGGGGCGTCCTGAGGTGAAAGAGGGCGAAGATCGCAGAACTGACCAGCACCCCTCCCCAGGGGCTGCGGAGATATCTCCTCAACATCGACTGGAGCAGCCCGCGGAAGAGTATCTCTTCCAGCAAGGGTCCCAACACCACGGCCAGGAACACGATCCCCACCTGCCATGCGGGTCCCACCTTGTTCAGTGCGACAAGAAACACATGTGGCTGGACCGCATCAGGCTGAATCGACTTGAGAATCCACGTGAACAGACGTTCCAGGCCGAGGCAGATAGGGAAGACGGCCAGAAATCCAACAACGCCCCGTCCGGTGTCGAAGCCCCAGTGTCGCATGCTCAGGCCCAGCCCCCGCAGCAAACCGCCCCGGAAGCAGTATTTCGCCACGACCAGGACCAATACCAGCCCGACGACCTGGCGGATCAGGCTGGCTAGGATCAGGACCTGCTCCGTGGCGAGGGGCGTTCGTTCTAGAATCTCCGCAGCGCCCGTACCAGCGATCTGCCAGACCAGGAACACCAGAATGAGGTGGAATGGATTGATGACATTGGCCCGGCCGGGCACCTTGTCCAGCGAAAGCTTCTTCGGGCTGGCGATTCGACGGATCGCCCAGACGATCAGGACGATAATGCCAAAGGCCAGGAAACCGATTAGCAGACGTTCGGCCTTTGCGGATAGGTATGGTTCGGACGGCGTCGAGGCCACCCGGTCCGGGGAGGCCGCAAGATGTACGGCCGCGAACCCGGAAGACAGTATTTGCCACAATGCGTTTGACATGTCCAAGTTCATCCGGTTAACGTGGGAGTGGTAAGATAATGTCACAGAATATATTAAAGAAGATTCTGGAAACCAAGCATAAAGAGGTGGACTCTCTGCGGAGGCGGTGCGGTTTACCCGAGTTGCGGCGTGCTGCGGCCGATGCCCGTCCGGCGCGGAACTTCTTTTCCGCCGTCACGAAGCCCCCGGTCCGGGCGGTGAACCTTATCGCAGAAATAAAGAAGGCATCGCCCTCAGCGGGTGTGATTCGCGAGGATTTTGATCCGCCGGCGCTGGCGAAGGCTTATGAAGCTGCAGGGGCCGACGCGCTGTCGGTGCTGACCGATGCGACCTACTTCCAGGGGAACCTGGATTTTCTGCGGACCGTCAGCCAGGCCGTGGACCTGCCCGTTCTTTGCAAGGATTTTATTATCGATCCCTTGCAGGTGTACGAGTCTCGTGCAGCCGGGGCGGACGCGATCCTGCTGATCGCCGCCGCCGTCCCGCTGGGGGAACTGATGGACCTGATGATCCTTTCGGCCGAACTCCGCATGACCGTTCTGCTGGAGGTCCACGATGCGGATGAACTGTTGCAGGTTCGTTCGATGATCGGTTTTCCCCGGGCCGGTTTCAGTGTTTTGGGGATCAATAACCGCAACCTGGTGACATTTGAGGTGGACTTGAACACGACGCTGCGGCTGCGGGAATTGGCCGGTGATAACACACCGGTCATCAGCGAGTCGGGCATCAAGACTCGCCGGGACGTGGACCGCCTCGCCGCGGGGGGCGTCCAGGGCGTCCTGGTAGGCGAAATGTTTATGAGAAGCAAAGACCTCGCCCAGGCGGTGGAAAAGCTTCTGGGACCTCTGGGTGAAAAGAGAGATGGCTGAGAAAAGGAAGAAAGAATCCGCAGCGGACGACGGTTCGGGTCAGGGCAAACGAGCGGGGTGGAATGGGGGCGCAGCGGTCGTCGTAGCGGCGGTGGCGGTGTATCTGGCGCTGCTTCCGTCGAATGAAACCGGACAAGCAACAACTGCCCCCAAGCCGATGACCGAGGCTGAGCGGACGATCATGCAAACCAGGGGGATGATCGCTGACGGAAAGACGGACCTCGCGCTGAAATTTGTAAAACGCTACATCGAGCAACACCCCGATGACGTGGTGGTTCGTCCGACACTGGCCGATATCTACCGCAGGTTGGGTCAGCAAGAGAAATTCGAGCAGCAGATCGACAAGATCCTCCAGATCGCCCCGGACAATCCCAACGCCCTCTGGCTCAAGGGCCTGCTGAACTACCAGCGGGGAAGTGAGTTCATGTCCTTCTTCCGCAGGGCGGCCGAGCAGCCCAACGCCGGGCCGAAGATATGGGGGGGCTTTGGTGTCTTGATGGCAGACTATGGCGATCTGGATTCGGCCCGTCAATATCTGAGCAAGGCGGTCAGGGCCGGTACGCAGGACGGGGGTATATTTCTGGTCCTGGGGCAGATCGCGTTCGTGGAGAACCGCTTTTCGGAGGCCTTGGACTGGCTGCGAAAGGCTGCGCAAGTGCTTCCCAACGATATGCGGGTCTGGGTGCTGATGGGGGAGGTGCAGAGGAATATGGGGAACCCGCGCACCTCCGTCAAGTCGTTGCAGCGTGCGCTGAAGGTTGCGTCCGAGGCGGATCGAGGTGCGGTGCTGGTTCAATTGGGGCAGTCGTATGTGGTTATGAAGCAATGGGTCAAGGCAGCAGAAGCGTTCGTGCGGGCCTCGGAACACGCCCCCGCGCGGGGGGCGAGGTTGCTGCAGGCGGGAAAGTGCTATTACTTTGCGGAGGAATACGACCTGGCGATGAAATACATCGACCTTGCTTCCGCGGCGGGTTTGGGCAAGAAGACCGTCGAGGAATGGAGACGGAAGATCGAAAACTCGCGATCCGGAAAGTCGCTTTTGTACCAAGGCGCCTCATCCCAGCCGCGGTCCCTCCTGGACGTGCCCCGGAAACCGCCGGGTAATGGGGTTGAGGACAACGTGCCCACCAAACCAGCATTTCCGTAAACGCGCCTAAGCGGTCTTGCATGAGTTCTGCATAGTGGAACAGGCATTCCTGCCTGTTCTTCACGACGACACAGCCTAGAAAGGCTGTGCCACCCAAAAGACTTACCTGATACCGCTTATAGGCAGCGAGCGGTTCTGCGGGTTTCGTTATGGCATCTCGTCGGTTTTTGGGGGGGGCTGCACGGCGTCGCCTTCGGGTCCGAAGGGCGAGTCCGGCTGATCGATGATACTTATCGATGGTTGGAGGACGCCGGAGGCATAATCTCGCAGCAGATCCAGTTTTTCGAGTACCTCGTGTGCCATTCGGCTGTTGGGGTATTCACGGATGATTTCCTCCCCGGTGGTAACGGCGGAGGACCACTGCTGGTCGGTGACGGCGATAGCAAACTGCACGCCTAGATTGTGCAGCTTTTTTTTGAACACGTCGCGGGCCGACTCGGCCAGGGCCTCCCCTTCCTGCGGTGTGAGGTATTTGTCCAGTTTCTTGAGCAGTTCGATGCTCTTTTCCACGTTGTTGACGCGGCAGGCCTCGCCGTATTCCTTCAGCAGTTCGTGCTTGTGGGCGATCCAGGCACCGCGAATGTTGCTGGGGAGGGCGGCGATTTGGGGGTTGTTCGGGAACAGCGTTTCGAGGCGCTCCGCTTCGCGTTTTGCCTGCGCCCACTCGCGGCGTTCCAGGAATTTGTGGAACTGCTGCGTCGCTGTGACGACCTTATCGTCCACCGTGGCGGTGCGGCTGAACTCGACGTCCTTTCGCAGGCGGGCGGTCTCCTCCGTCAGGTCCGGGCACGATTCGACCCTCGCGATTAGCGCTTCGGCCGAGGCGTAGTCACGCTTCAACAGCATGGCGTGGACGCTTTCGCGCAGGGCTTGGAGTTCTCGCTCATGGTAGATCAGGGCCTTGGTCTGGTCGGGGAGCTTCACCAGGCCGGTCAGGTTGTGAATTTCTCTGCCTTGGTTCTCAAGGAGCGACTCGATGCGTTTAAGTTGCGCCCCCGTGGCCTTCCGGTTCGCGTTCAGGATGCTGAAGGTAAATACAACCAGCAGGGCAAGAAGCGCGTACAAGAGAAATCCCAGGGATTGGATCAAAGTTCCGAGCCACCACAAGTTCCGATACTCTTCAGTGTCATCGAAGGAACGTATGCTGGTGTAGACAAAATTCAGAACGATCACGAGCACTACGATGGCGACCAATGCGATCAGGTTGACGGTGATAAGCTTTTGTGCGCCATCGGTCTTGTGCTTGGTTTTGGCCATTCGGCTGCTCCATTGCATTTCAACACTCACATTATAGTTTATCCGTATTGTACCCATCGGCAAATGTCAAACGACTCGGCCAACAGGTTTTTCGAGGCGGCGCGGTATTTTATTCTCGAAAAGATATAATAGGAGTGCCTTTATATCGCCGAAAGCATACAGCAGGAAGTTTCACCCATGCCACACGAGCAAATGGACGAACACCAGGTGGCCGCGTATCTGGCGCTAAGCCTCCGCGAGGTTCTTAAATGGGCGTCGCGCGGGCAGATTCCCTGTCGAAAGATCAGCGAGCAAAGATACCGGTTTCGCAAGTGCGACGTGGACCACTGGGTTTGGGAGCGGATGCACAATTTTGACAGCAAGGCGCTTGCGGGGATTGAAAAAGGCGTCAGTGCCCATCACGGTTTTGACGCCGAGAGGCCTATTGTCTGTCCACTGATTCCCCCTGACGGTCTGGCCGTGCCGCTGCGCGCCAAGACGGGCCATTCAGCTCTTCGAGAGCTTCTGAGGCGGGCGGAGCAGGCCGAGTTGGTTTATACTCACGAGCATCTGCTGAAAGAATTGCGCGGCCGGGAGCGGTTATGCTCCACGGCCATGCTTCCGGGTGTGGCGTTTCCCCATCCGCGTCATCCGCTGCCCTACGACATTGCAGCCAGTTTCATCATAGTTGGTCTGACGCCCAATGGGATTCCCTTTGGGGCGAAGGATGGAAAGTTGACCCGCTTGTTCTTTCTGGTCTGCGGGAAAGACGACCGCACCCATCTGCATGTGCTGGCCCGGCTGGTCCGCATGCTGAACCGACGTCGTGTTATGGAGCAATTACTGGCCGTCGAGACGCCGGACGAACTGGCCGAGGCGCTGGCCCATCGCGAGATGGAAATACTTCACGCGGCATAGATGCGTGAATGACGAAACTCGAATGACGAATCAAATCCGAATTTCCGAATGACGAAACGAGTTCGTTCCCTTGCGTACCTCAATGTGGGGGGTTATTCGTTACCTGCCTGCCGGTAGGCAAGGTTCGAGTTTCGTCATTGATTCGATATTCGAATTTCGTCATTCATCATTTATACTACCCTCCGCCGTGTCCCACCGGAACATACACGATTATTTCGACGATGAATTCCTCGCCCGCCTGCGAGGTTTGCACCTGATCGCCAAACGGCTGGCCGCCTCGCCCGCGGGGAACCGGGGGCGGTCTCGCGCGCTGGGCGACGGGCTGGAGTTTGCCGATCACCGCGCCTACTCGCCCGGTGACGACGTGCGTTTTATCGACTGGCCGTACTACGCGAGAATGGAAAAGCTGCTACTGCGTCTGTTCCACGAGCACAGCGAATCGGACGTGGCGATTTTGCTGGACACGTCGGGTTCGATGGCGCCCGGCGGAGAGGGGCGGAAGTTTCATCATGCCCGGCGGATCGCCGCGGTAATGGCGTACGTGGCGATGGGCAGCGGGCGGCGCGTCGTTCTCCAGCAGTTCGGACCGGAAGAGGGCGGGTCGATGCGATGCGGGCGGGATCATACCAGGATACCCGCCGTGCTGAGTTTCCTGACGGACTTGTCCCCGGGCGGGGGAACCGATTTGCGCCAATGCGCCCGCCGCTTCGACGCCCGGGCACACGGCGTCGGAGTCGTCCTGCTGATCAGCGATCTTCTCGACAGCGACGAGTCTCTTTCCGACGCCCTTTCGCTGCTGGGGCGCAAAAGGCGACAGGTTGTCGTCTTTCATGTCTATTCGCCCGACGAGTCGGACCCGCCGCTGGGTGGAGCGGTTCGGGTCCGGGACGCCGAAACCGGGCGGGAAATCTCTTTGCACGTAACCGCCCAGCTTCGGAGGAGCTACCGCCGGCGCTGGCGGAACTTTTGCGATCGCGTGGAAAAAACTTCCCGTTTGCACGGGGCGATATACGTCTCCGCGGGCAGCGACCTGCCGTTCGAGAAGCTCATACTGCAAACGCTTCGACGCTCGGGAGTGCTGACCTAGCAATTAAGTTGTCTGTCCCCGAAAATTACCTATAATCCAAAAAGTATATTTGGCCAATTCGGGTTCGATACTTGTCACAGATAATTCAGAATGGAAAACCATGAACATGCTTAATGCCTGCAAGCGGAAACGACCAATTCATGTGCTGAATCTGATTATCATTCTTGCGATGTTCTTAAACGTTGCCCACGCAGAGCAAACGTTCGAAGATGTGAGTAAAGAGGTGGGCCTCGAGCACCTCAATGGATATCGACCCGCGGTATGGGGAGATTACGATAATGACGGCTGGGCGGACCTCTATGTCGCCGGACATCTCTATCGTAACCAGGGAGGTGTAAAATTCATCGAGGTGACCAGCAAAGGCAGCCCATCCCCCGTACTCCCATATATCAAGGATGAGAGCGGGGTCTGGGGCGACTACGACAACGACGGGTATCCCGACCTCTATTGCTGGAGGACTGGGAAGCTGTTCCATAATCTTAAAGGGAAGCGCTTCGAGGATATGACCGACAAATTGCCCGAGCGCGCCATGCAATCATCAATTGGCGCAACATGGGGCGATTTTGACGGCGACGGATTTATCGACTTGTACGTTGGTGGATATGAAGAGCCCAACTATCAGCCGGATGCAATCTGGCGGAATAACGGTGATGGAACTTTCTCCGAAGTATGGCGAACAACCAAACGCAACCAGCCTTCGCGCGGAATCACAACCGCCGACTTCGACGAAGATGGCGACCTCGATATCTATGTTTCCAACTATCGCCTGGAACCCAATCTGCTCTGGCGCAACAAAGGCAATGGAGTTTTCGAAAATGTTGCGATCGAATACGGCGTGGCCGGCGATCGCCAATCGGGTTGGTACGGGCATACAATCGGATCGTGTTGGGGCGACCTGGACAATGACGGGCACCTCGACCTGTTCGTGGGTAATTTCAGTCATCCCGCGGCTTATCAGGACCGACCGAAGTTTCTGAAAAACCTCGGCCCGGAAGGCAAGTTCCATTTTGAGGACAAGAGCAAGAAGGTTGGTCTGCGATGGCAGGAGTCATATGCATCTCCGGCGCTCGGCGACTACGACAATGACGGCGACCTCGACCTGCTTTTCACCGCGGTCTACAGCGGCGATGGGACTGTGCTCTATCGCAATGACGGCGACTGGACCTTCACCGAGGTCACAACCGAGGCCGGGATAATACCGCAAACAACAGGGAAAGCGGCCTGGGCCGACTTCGACAACGACGGCGATCTCGATCTGGTTTCAGGAAGTAAATTGTACAGGAACAGAGGGAACGACAACAATTGGCTCAGGGTGCGCGTGCAGGGAGGCGGGAAGGTCAACCGCTCCGCAATCGGAACGCAAATACGCATTCGCCTGGGCGAGAAGATAATCACACGCCAGGTCGAGGCCACGACCGGCGAAGGAAACCAGAACGAAGCGACACTGCACTTCGGTCTGGGCAAACACAATAAAAGCGTGAAACTGGAAATTCGCTGGCCGGACGGAACCACCCAGGAAATGACCGCAACCCCGAACACCCTGGTGCTGCTCAATAAAAAATAAAACACAAGTCAGATACCACAATTCGTGGCCAATTAGAGGGCGTTGTTGCTGAATGAGGACAATGGGGCTAGCGGTATTAGGATTTTTGACTTTTGGCGGGTGGCATGGTCAGCGGCGAAGCCGATGGCCATGAACGGGTCGACAATTGAGAAATACAGAATCATGGCCATCCCCTTTCAGGGCCTGACCATGCCACTCGTCCCTAGCTTTGCAGAAAGCCGATAATCTAAAGACTTTCGATGTCTATGCCCATTGGATAAAATGAATGGGGTGTGTAAAAGGCAAACAGTAAAGAGAAAACTATGATGCTCTTTAAGTTACTTACTTATAGGTGCTTATTTCTGTCGCTTTCTTTTTCGTGGATTGCATTGCTTGTGAGCGGCTGCGATGCGCCCACTAAATCTGCGGGGTCGAGTTCAAAACAAGGACAAGGGAATCTTTTTCGTATAACGAACGGCAGTAGCCAATTAATAAAGAAACTTACGATCCGCTATGGAGATAAAATTTGTGAAATCAAAGACCTGCAATGTGAGCAGGTGATTCACAAACGAATGTACGTAAGATCTCCGGAAATACTCCGGCTTACTATTCTGTATGAAGATGGTCAAAAAGTTGAGCGACAAATAGGCCCTTGGCCTATCCCCCCAGGCGCTCATCCGCAGATAATCATTGAGGATAACGGGAAAATAGAAACGAGATGAGTAAAAACACGAACTGAGAACATGTGGAATTGAAAAGGTGGTACGGTGACACGTCTTGGGATCGCTGTAAAATGGGGCAACGGTGGTGTTAGAATAGCTTAACCATCGCTACAATTAAGTACGGCGGGTAGCATGGTCAGCGGCGACTTGTGAGGGCGAAGCATCCAGCAAAGACCCAAGCCGATGGCTATGAACGGGTCGAAAGAGTTGTCTTTATCTCTCCGCTTGACGTAGGATGGGCTCGGACTCCGGAGGCGAAGGAAATGATCGAGAGCAGGGCGCAAGAACGTTTCGTCTATGCCGCTCGGTCAAGGCGGCGTATGTGAGAGGTGAAGCGATGACATCGGCTGACAACAAGAGAATTCGTCCCGCCATCCATCCGAGGGTGATTGTGTTGATTGTGGGGGTCGTCCTGGCGCCTCTTGTTTTTGCAGCGTTGGGGTGTCAGGAGTCGGGCCGCATCAAAAATGACTCCGGCGGAATTCCCCAGGAACCAAATCAAATAGCACAAAGCAACTCGAATAGCGTCAAGCCGGACCCATATTACGAAAAATGGGGAGGATGGGAATTACGCCATCTTGCAAAGGCTCGGGAAAGAAAGGAACTCATCTTCCAGTCGGATTTTTCCCCCAGCGGACTTGAGCAAGACTGGAAAGTCGATGGGATAATCGCAACACCGAGTTCCGGGGCGGTAGTGCTCTCACTGGCGCCCGAGAAGGCGGCCGGATGGGGTGCGCTGTGGGCCAAAACGCCATTCTCGCAGCCATTGATGATCGAGGTCGAATTCACCCTCGACAAAGATGCTCCGCACGATGCCAATCTTATCTGGGGGCAGCAGACCGCATCCAAAGAGAATCTCGGGAAGGTTCAGGAATGTTACTTTGCAAGTTTTTTTGGCTTTGGCGGTAAAACTTGCGGTTTCGAGCGTGCCAGCGACTGGTACGTCTATGGTGTCACCGGCGCCGTTGATCCAAAACCGGGAGTCAAGTGCACGGCGATCTGGATAATAGATGACAAGGCCCAATACCTCTATCTCGACGAAATGCTACTTATCTACTCGCACAGCCCCGCATCCCCGCCCAAAACCGGGCATTTTGGTTTGGGAATTTATCAGTCAAAAGTCACATACCATTCTGCCCGAGTTTACCGGCTGCTCCCCAAGAAAAAATGAGGTTTATGTCCCACAAAACGAGTGGGAGTTGTTAGCCGTTATTCAACACTGACGACGATATCATCGAAGCCGAACTCATCATCTTTGTCGTCATCTACTGTCCTTCCGCCGTCATCTCTCCTGTTTGCACCGATGCTGTACAGAATGTATCCCTCTTTCCTGTGAGAATACTTTAGAGACTTTTCGGCAAAGAGGTCCATCGGAACCTTTGTTATGTACTTCGGAGTCAGTGAGGCCAGGGATTCCGGATACCTGTCGTTTTCAGCCCAATATGCAGCCAGTCCCAACGCGACCTTGCTTATGTCGCTCCTTACTTGTGCCCAAGCAAGGAATTTATTCAATTTGGCGTAGTCATAATTATAAAGTGTTATCAGCAATTTGGCGGTCTCTTCGGTTACATTCATATTTTTCTCTACCGCCAAGCCGTTTTTCGAATGTAACAAGACAGAGCCAAGACAAAAGCTAAAAAGCCTGTCAAAGTCAGCCTCTGTGGGTGAAAATTCTGCCAAACTCTTAGCCGAAGTTTCTTTCAACTTATTCAGGTGCTTGTCATAATCCGCCAGTGCTGTGAGTCTTTGAGCATACGTTTTCTTGCTATATGCTTCTACTACACGGTTATCCCAAGCATTGACATACTCGCACATTTGTCCCCAATCAATCGCCTTTCTCACAGCGTTCAGTTCGGCAGTATCAGGAATGTTGTTTTCCATCCATTCTGCACTAACCTTGAGCTCGTTTCTCAGAATTTCATCCAGTGTTCCAGGCCCCAAACGGAAAAGAAGCATCACAAACTCGAGATGGAAGCACCGCTCGAAAACGTCATGCATCTCGACAATGTCGGGTAAAGGCTGCAGAATCTGCAGTTCTCTTAGGTAAGACTTTGCCTGAACAGTGGAGAGCCTCTTGCTTTTGGCTAAACCATAATCTCCGTCACTAGCCATTGCATCTATGCTGATGGCTACCAGAGCATGAATAACAGTTGGACTTTGTCCAATCAATCGTCCTAAACGATGTGCCGCCAGCAGGTCGCCCATAGCATTGTTAATGTCACCAGAATCCAAACTCAACATTGCACGGGCTACGAGAGCTCGACCAAACCAGCGGAATGTATTCAGATCAGGCTCATCGTAGCCAACAAGCCCTATGCATTTCTGATCCAAAACTATTGGGAGGAAGTATCTCGAACACTTGCTTGCCTCTGTTACAAGTTCCAGTGGCCTCCTATTGGCTTCGAGCCATTTCGCCAGTTTAGGATACTGCTCCGGCGACCAAGGTGCTTTCGTAGCCTCGTCTATTTTCTCTTCGCGTTCATCTTTGTCCGCAATGAAAACTTCTAAACCGACGAAATAGTCGCCTGTTTCAGATATGCCGCCCAGCCCAAGCCGTCTTGTTACTTCCTTTCGGATCTGCGGCCCGATGAACCCGGGACCAAATGCCTTGATCAACAATACTGCGGCGTTGTTATCCTGCGTCACGCCCCGTCCAAAACGCCGATTCAAAGCGGACACATAATCCAGAGTCCCGTCAGGACGAATAGGCCCTGTAAAGTACGTTGTTTCCTTCGATATCGGAATACGGGCATTTCCGGTGACCGGTTTCGAATTGGGTGTTTCGGCGGCGCTGCTTATCTGAGGCTGGCCGCAAAGCACAAACAAATGAAAGCAGCAAAAACTCAGCAAAACAATTCCCAGGCGTGGCGACTTGTGCATTTCGTTTTCTCCTCTGCTGCTCCCAGTGTGGCGGACTCTAAATCAGAGTTGGAGTTTCCACTATGGAAGACTCCAGCGGCCTACGCCACATGCTTATCCTACTTAACCCGCGTTTCAAGCACCAGCCGTATGTTTCAACAAGAAGCCCGGCGCCCCGGGGCTTCGCCGAGACAAGTCCGCTCGCGGCTGGTAAAAACGTATCGGTTGTTTTTATCTTGAATTCGCATTACAAGGGATATTCCCCGGGACGGATACTCAGGATGACGACGCCTCCCGGCCGGGCGGTATTGGGATTTTTGACTTTTGGCGGAAATCGTGCGAATCCTCGAACCGGTTTCGGGGTTATATCGTAAGGAAAAGCAGTGCCTCTGATTCAATCGTTCCATCGAACAAGGAGCCGTGAAATGAAGTCGAACAGATTTTGGGTTTCCGTTATGTTGCTGTTGGGGGTGAGCGTGGGCGTGGTGTTCCTGGGTCCGCCGACGATGGAAGGGATCGCCTATGCGATGCAGAAGGGCAAGATATCCGCCCTGCGTGAGCAACTCGCCGAGATGAGCAAGACCGACAAGCTCTCGCCGTTGTTCATCGCGGTCAGCGAAGCCGTCAAGCCGTCAGTCGTGGTGGTCCGTGTTAAGCAGAAGGTCAGGATGAGCAGCCCGTCGTCGAGGTTCGGTTTCCCCCCGGGATTTGAAGAAGAGTTCCACCGGCGGTTCGGGGACAAGATTCCGCCCCGCCAATTCCGCGGCCCTCTGCCCAAAGGCGCGCCTCTACCCAAAGGCGTAGTACCCCAGCCCAAAAAGGACCGCTGGTTCTACCGTCAAGGCCTGGGCAGCGGCGTCATCGTGGATGCCGAGAACGGCTACGTCCTGACGAATTTCCACGTTGTCAGCGGGGCCGATAAGGTCGAAGTGATACTGGCTGACGGCAGGTCCTACACGACGGAATGGATTCGCGGCGACAAGAAGACCGACCTGGCCGTGCTCAAGATCATCGCTGATGGGCTCATCGACGCGCCGCTGGGCGACAGCGACACCGTGGAGGTAGGCCAGTGGGTTTTGGCCATCGGCGCACCGTTCGGGTTACCACAGACGGTCACGGCGGGAATTATCTCCGCCAAGGGCCGAACCACCCGTCAACCGGGCATGTACCAGAACTATCTTCAGACCGACGCGTCCATCAATCGCGGCAACTCCGGCGGGCCTCTGGTCAACACCAAAGGCGAGGTCATCGGGATCAACACCATGATCCTCTCCCGGACGGGGATAAACGACGGTGTAGGGATGTCCATACCGTCAAACATGGTCCGCAACGTCATGAAACAACTGATTGACAAGGGCAAGGTGATTCGCGGGTTTTTAGGCGTGGGTATTCAAAATATTTTCGACGAGGGGCTTACCAAGAACCTGAAACTACCAACCTCCAAAGGCGCGCTGGTTTCGAGTGTCCTCCCGGACAGTGCCGCCGCCAAGGCCGGACTGAAACTCGATGACTTCATCGTGTCGGTGGACGGAAAGCCGATTTCCAATCTCAACGAGCTTCGCAACCGCATTGCGGGCATCGTTCCGGGCAAGACCGTTTCGCTGGGCATCTATCGCAACGGCGAGAAGAAGAGCATCAAGGTGGTCCTGGGCACTCTTTCGGACACCGCTCAGGTGGCGAGCGGAAAAGTAGAGAAAAGGGAAGCGCCGGGCGGGAAGTTCGGACTATCCGTCCAGACGCTCACCGCCGAGACCGCCGAGCAAGCGGGATATCCCGAGGACGTCAAGGGCGTGCTGATTGTCGACGTGGACGCCGATAGCGACGCCTTTGAGAACGGTGTGCGCGAAAAGATGGTCGTTACGCACGTGGACGGGAAGCCTGTGACCACGGCGGAGGCATTTTATAAGGCCATATCGAGTGAACAGGCCAAAAGCGGCATCCGTTTTCGCCTGATGAACCCCGTGGGTGGTGTCTGGATCGTCTTCGTGACGCCGAAGAAATAGACGAATTGCCAGGTTCCGAGTAATATTTTCAGGGAGGGTGGTTTCCGCCGCCCTCCTTTTGTCTTTCCAGGGGCAAGTGGGTATTCCCTTTATCGCCTGTGCGCGGTACAATGCCCAATCGGATCGACATGTCGCCTGCCTGTTCGGCGGGGACGTCGGGGAAGGGATGGAATCATGAACGATTCGAGTGCGTGGACAACAGGTCAGGACGGCCGATTTTCAATGTCCGAGCGTTTCCGGTCAGTAACCGAGCATATCCTTGTCTCCGGATATCCCAAATATTGTCCTGGGGAAAGCTGGACGCCGGCGTTGAACCTTTACGAGGATGACCGGAACTACTATGTCGTGGCGGATCTGGCCGGTGTGGGAACCCAGGGAATCGACCTCGAATACGAAGAGGGCAAACTTGTCATTTGCGGTCATCGCCCGACACCGCCTCCCCCGGAGGCCCATGGTGGACTCAAGCTGCATCACATGGAGATCAATCACGGTCGGTTCAGGCGGATATTGGAACTACCCGCCGACGTGAATACCGATAGCATCGAGGCAGTCTATCGTACCGGGCAGTTGTTGATTACCCTACCGAAGAAGACGTGACGGCCTGCGGGGGGAAGGGAACAAGGAACGGGATGTCATCCAGCAGAAAAAAGAAGCCCAGCATTGACATAGGAGAAGAGCCCGGGGAAATCATCGTTTCCGCCCGCCCGGCGCAACACACCGATAAGGACGCCATGGAACTGCCTTTGGAAATGGCCGTGTTGCCTGTTCGTAACACCGTAACTTTTCCGGGAACCATCGTTCCGCTGTCCATTCAGCGGGAAAAATCCCGTCGCCTGCTGGCCGATATCCTTCCGGATCAGAAGATTATCGCCGCCGTCTGTCAGAAGGACACAAGCGTGGAGAATCCCGGGGCGAAGGACGTGTACGAGGTGGGCACGGCGATGATGGTTCTGAAGCTGCTCCGAATGGAAGAGGGCGTCCAGAATCTGATTGTGCAGGGCTTGACGCGCGTTCGCATCGTCGATTGGCTGAGCACGGAGCCGTATCTTCGAGCGCGTATCGAACCGATCAACGAGTTGGTGATCCGGAACCGGCAAACCGAGGCGTTGATGCTTAACGTTCGGAACATAGCTCGGCGGGTCATTGAACTGTCGCCCAGTATCCCTGATGAGGCGATGATCGTGCTGGACAATATCGAATCACCGGGCGCCCTGGCCGATTTTCTCGCCTCGAACCTGCAACTGGACCTGGCCGAGAAACAGAAACTCTTGGAACAGACCGATGTCTCGAAACGCCTGGAGATGATCTACGTGCAACTGCAACGGCAGGTTGAAATCCTCGAATTGTCGGACAAGATTCAAACCCAGGTTCGCGCTAACATCGACAAGACGCAGCAGGAATACTTTCTTCGGGAGCAGCTCAAGGCCATTCAGGAAGAACTAGGCCAACTCGATGAGAAGCAAATCGAGATGAAGCAACTGCGAGAGCAGATTCAAACCGCCCGGATGCCCGAAACGGTTCAGAAAGAGGTGTCTCGTGAGTTGGGTCGCATTGAGAAAATCCCGAACACCTCCCCGGAACACATCGTCATCCGCACCTATCTGGACGTGATGACGGAACTGCCCTGGAGCATTTCCACCGAGGACAAGCTGGATGTGAACCGCGCTGCGGAGATTCTAGACCACGACCACTACAATTTGGATAAGGTCAAGCGTCGCATACTGGAATATCTGGCGGTGCGGAAGCTGGCGCCCGATTCCCGCGGGCTGATTTTGTGTTTCGTAGGCCCGCCGGGCGTGGGCAAGACCTCCCTCGGACAGTCCATCGCCAGGGCACTGGGGCGGAAGTTCATCCACATGAGCCTTGGCGGGATCCGCGACGAAGCGGAACTTCGAGGCCATCGCAGGACATACGTCGGCGCGATGCCCGGACGGATCATCCAGGAAATCCGCAAGGCCGGGTCAAACAATCCCGTCTTCATGCTCGACGAACTGGACAAGGTCGGGGCCGACTTCCGCGGCGATCCGACCTCGGCGCTGCTGGAGATCCTCGACCCGGAGCAGAACGGCACCTTCCAGGACAACTACCTCAACGTCCCGTTCAGCCTGGGAAAGGTCTTGTTTATCGCCACCGCCAACTACATGGGTCCGGTGCCCCCGGCGTTGCGAGATCGCATGGAGGTCATCGAGCTGCCCGGATACACACAGCGGGAAAAGCTTCATATTGCACGAAAGTACCTCGTCCGGCGCCAGCTTAAAATCAACGGGCTGAACGGAAAGCAGGCGAAATGGAACAACGCTGCCTTGCACCGGATCATCGAGGAATACACACGCGAGGCGGGCGTGCGAGAGCTTGAGCGACAGATCGGCGCGGTCTCCCGCGGGATAGCGGCGATGATCGCATCTGGGAAGGCGAAAAGCCGTTCGATTACGCCCAGGCTTATCGCCGAGTTGCTCGGCCCGCGG
>SDBV01004832.1_pt1 | contig 19183 bp, 22 predicted proteins | sample 2277081 | NCBI WGS metagenome assembly SDBV01 (sample SAMN10402039, study PRJNA504765) | marine sediment metagenome | isolation source: marine sediment core GS10_PC15, 223 cmbsf | place: Arctic Ocean: Southern Knipovich Ridge | collected 2010
TTTCTGCAAGGTTTATACCACAATATCACCTTTTTCTTGCAGTTTTACAACCCCAAAAAGCATTAGTTATCCACATTAATATGTTGATAAACAGACGGTTATCTTGATTTTAAGGATCGACTAATTACTGTTACCTCGGGCGCACTTGTAACACCTGCTTCTTTCATTTTGGCTTCAAGCTCGGGGTCCTTCAACATCTGATCCAATATTACCGGGTCCCCTTCCCAAATCATATATACCTTATTAGGATTATCTGAATGGGTACCAACAGCCAGTTCTTTAAAACCGGCATCTGTTCTCCGAGCTGAATCAACTTCATAAAAAGGTTCCATGTTGCGTAATCCTCAACATCGTGACTCATGATTATTGTTGCCACAGTATTAGTGATTGGTTAATAATAGTGGTTAATAATAGTGTTAAAACTTATAATTTATAAAAAAAGTATATCAGTTACAAATCATGTGTTGTCCACTTTGATAGGGAATAGTATCCAATCGTGTACCTAACCTGACAAATATCATTGCGTTTGTTCAAAAAATTTTTGATCTTATTAAAAATATGTTGAACTCTAAATAATAATGCTATGCCTTTAAAAAAACTCAAAATATTTCTGGATGAGAACAACGTAAAATATACAACGATCTCTCATTCCAAGGCGTACACTGCACAGCAGGTTGCTCACTCGGCTCATATTTCCGGAAAAGATATGGCTAAAACGGTGATGATATTTATTGATGGAAAAATGGCCATGGCTGTACTTCCCGCTGCACAGCATGTGGATTTTCAACTATTAAAAGATGCCATTGGTGTTAAAAATATTACACTGGCTCTCGAAATAGATTTTAAAAACTATTTTCCGGAATGTGAATTAGGCACCATGCCACCGTTCGGTAATCTTTATGACATGGAAGTTTATGTGGACAAAAACCTGGCAGAAGATCATGTAATTGCTTTCAATGCCGGCTCCCATACGGAACTGGTCCAACTGGCGTATGAAGACTTTGAGATACTGGTTAAGCCTCATGTGGTCAGGTTTGCAATGGAAGAAAGTGTGCTCTAGTTTCGTGTCAACCATTCTTTACAGGGCCAAGCCTTGATTCTTTTGCCCTGAACTGCATCCCTGGCAGGGAGGCAGGCTTTAAATAATACTCATGTTGCTATCCCAATAACTATATAACTATAGGGATACTCAAAATATTTGCATTATCCGGAATAAAAATTTCAGCGACTTAACCGATACCTTACACCTCATCCGGAAAGTGCATTTATCGAAGTTTAATACACTGGAAGAATGGATCGCTCGTTTCAGGCAAGGAAGAATTGTTCTGAATTCACCCATGCACTGGGGGCCATTTCCCAGGATGTCTGATGAAGATCTTGAAGCGTTATGGCTTTACCTGCACAGCCTGGATCCTGTAGAACACGATGTTGGACCGATTGTTTATAAAAAGGAAAAATAGATCAGTCATTCTGATACTCTTGCAGTATAGAAAAATTTAAATTCCATAAATTCTGTCCCAGGAGTGTCAATGACTTTTGTCGGAGTTGCAGGTTTAAATATATGTTCTATTGACAATTTTGAGTTTTATATTTTACAAAAGGCATGTGGAATTCTGAATTGTTTCAGTTTCAGATAAATATGCCTCAGTTGCAACCTGAGGCTGCGACGTTGGTATTCTGAAACACTCCTATCTATTAAATAATAATCAATTTAAATACCTAATATCCGTGTCAAACCTGCTTTTTTTGCCAATTCTGTAGCCCGGGTCAGTTCATCGCTCCTTAATCTGCGGTTAATTTCCTGGTACCTCCTGTCGTTTACTTTTCCGGCAGGGTTATATTGCCCCATAATATTCACCAGCGTGGCAGACGATACTTCATTCGAAATGAATTCAAAAATCTTCCTGCTTTCATCAGGTGCACCGGGCATTACAAGGTGTCTAATCAGCAAGCCCACTTGAGCCAGGCCATGATCATCTGTTTCTAAATCACCTGCCTGCCGATACATTTCTTTGATTACACGCCGGGCTGCTTCCGGATATTCCGGGGTTCTAAGGTAGTGTTTTGACTTATCCTCATTCCAATATTTAAAATCTGGCATATAAATGCTTACAATGCCTTCCATCAGCCGGATGCTTTCCACGGAATCAAAAGCGCTGGTATTATATACAATAGGTAACCGGAGACCCTTTTCAATGGCAAAGGGCATTGATTCAAGTATTTGCGGTACTACATGCTCCGGTGTAACCCAGTTGATGTTATGGCACCCTTTATCCTGCAGTTCAATCATCATTTCTGCTAACCTTTCCGCCGATACTTCAACGCCTGCCTCTTGCTGGCTTATATCATAATTCTGGCAAAAGACACAACGTAAATTACACCACGAAAAAAAAATGGTACCACTTCCCTTCCAGCCGCGAAGGCAGTTTTCTTCTCCTAAATGTGGAAAATAACTCGATACCATTGCATATCTTCCGGTATGGCACACTTTTTTCTCATCCTCCAGCCTGTTAATTCCGCACTCCCAGGGGCATACCACGCATGCTTCAAGGCCCTGGATGGCCTTGTCAATTCTTTTTTGAAGCAGGCCGGACTCATACAATTCAAGATATGGTGGAGTCTTCATATCAAATTGTTAATTAGAGACTACTCAGATAGTCGTAATTACTTAACAGCAATGGCCGCAATCACTTCTGGTATTCAGATATTACTACCTGAGTAATTGCGTTTATTAATATTACAAAAGAATATCCACTTTTATAAAAACGCGTTTATTTTCTGAATCTGATTTTTACTACCGTAAATATTCACTCAATACGGCATCATGTTTTATCTTAGAAAATTAATTTTTCCCGGATGTCCACTCATTTTATTAATTTTAAAAAGGTTTAAATTATCTTCAATGGCTGATCTCTTTACGACTTCCCTTGAAAAATTTGACTCCAATCTCTGGAGCTTACATTTTCCTGTCCCTACCACTATCGCAGAAAAGTATATTGATGGTACAAACAGAAGGGTCTTGTGCAAAATTAATAATCAACGGACCACCCAAAGCGCTCTGATGCCCTCAGATGACGGATGGTTTATTCTGGCGAATAAAGAGTTAACAAAAAAGCTGGGCTTGCAAATCGGGAACAAAGTAGATATATCCATAGATAAAGATCATTCAGAATTTGGAATGGAAATGCCAGAATCGTTTAGAGTTCTGATGGATCAGGATCCCGGGGGAAAAACTTATTTTGACCAACTGACACCCGGAAAACAAAGGAACCTGATCTATATTGCAGGAAAAGTACAAAATGTGGACAGCCAGATCAGAAAAGGAATGGCCATTCTGGACCATCTGAAAGAATCGAAAGGAAAGCTTGACTTCAAAGTGTTGAATCAAAAAATAAAGGAATACAACAGACTTAAATAAAACTTTGAAAATACAGTAGTTGGGAGACATGACAAATGTCATTGCTAGTAATAGTATGATTTTGTACCTTTTGTTTCTCAAAATAATAAAGTGCAAAAATCATGAAAAATCCGTTTTTATTGATTTTAGTCTTTGGAGTTCTTCCTTTCGCCATGTTGGTGATGCCTGTGATAATAGCGCTTGTAATAGTTGGAGGTTTATACCTAACGATCCATGAGTGGGTTGTGCCTCACAAGCAAAATGAATCCGGGCATCATCCTGCGTCACATTGATGCATAAACAATAAAAAGGAAGCAAAAAAAAGATATGCCCGGTTTTATTTTTTAAGGGTTAGTGGTTTTCTGTATTGTTCTTCAAGCTGAAATGTCCGGGTGTTGAATGGAAACACAAATATTGGTAAATCTGCTGAGCAAAAATCCTCAATAGTATTCTTATATTTTTCCTTTTTATGCTATTGAAGAAAATATCTGACTCAGTATGAGATTTCCGGACACCAGTATATTACGCGGATACATTTAATTTTTACAACATCCCCCCTCCTTCTTCGGTTTCGGGTTTGTAACACCTTAGGATCAGCCATCTTCCATTGCTTTTTCTAGTAACTTATGTAAGGCGTCAAGGATCTCATAAAATCCAGTCCTATTGGATTCCAGCGAGAATTCACTTTTTTTATAATCAATATCCATTTTTGTGTGATTATCATAATAGCGCTCATTTAATCGAAAAACAAAGTTACCCCCCTGAACCGCGGGTAATTTTTTAAACAATATTTTCGATTCCTCCAGATTGAGCCCTCTAAGATAAAACTCACCCGTGGGTACAAAGCGGTCTGCCACATCCTTTAATCCAAACACAACACAATACCGAATAGCTGTCATAAAAATTTCTATTACATTTTGATTTTCAATTTAGAAAAACCAATTGAATTAAGCGCAAATATCTCATTCTAATCATACGGCTCAAATGATTATCAGTTATAAAATCATACAAATTTCACTAAGATTTACCAGATTGCTTACCAGGAAGGTTATTGAAGATCAATTTCGATCTCATTTTCAACTTTATTAATATATGTTCAACAAGGCAACAATATTGAATGAAGTAGTTATGCCATCAATACCGGATTCAATTGATTCGTGTAATTTATTCTCCGGACATTTTCACAGTAAGTAACCCAATTCATACTTGCAATGTTAACTTAATGTTAAGTTCTGAGAATCAAATTTAACAAATACATAACGTATTATTTTCCGGAAGCTTTTGTAATCACCATACTTTGTAAATGTGAAATTGTGTGAAATGTCATTTCCGAAGTTTTATTCCCAAAATCATTTACTTCTTACTTCTGATTGTATATAGACTATGAATTATACCATTACTGATTTTATAGTCCTGCTGGGGGCACTTGGTCTCTTTATTTATGGAATGAAGGTGATGAGTGAAGGCATTACCAAAGTTGCCGGATCAAAAATGCGACAAATCCTGAGCGCAATTACATCCAATCGTTTCAAAGGGATATTAACAGGATTTATCCTGACGGGCCTCGTACAATCATCTTCGGCGACCACAGTAATGGTTGTGAGTTTTGTGAACGCAGGTTTACTGTCTTTAATGGAGTCAATAGGTGTGATTATGGGCGCCAACATCGGTACAACACTTACTGCGTGGCTTATCTCAATCATTGGATTTAAAGTAAAACTGGCCACCGCGGCCCTTCCCATTATTGCATTTGGATTTCCCTTGCTTTTTACTAAATCATCCAAATTGAAAGCCTGGGGTGAAGTTTTGATTGGATTTGCCCTCCTGTTTATTGGCCTTGGTGAACTCAAAAAAGCGGTTCCTGACCTGGGATCCAACCCTGAAATTTTGGAGTATTTATCAACTTTTACTGAACTTGGATATGCCTCGTATATTGTATTTGTCATTATCGGAACACTTGTTACGATACTCGTTCAATCTTCGAGTGCAGCCATGGCATTGACTTTGGTAGCGGCCAACAATGGGTGGATTCCATTTGAATTGTCGGCCGCAATGGTGTTAGGAGAAAATATCGGAACCACCATTACAGCTAACCTTGCCGCCAGCATTGGAAATGTGGCAGCCAAACGGGCAGCAAGAGCGCACCTCATATTTAATCTGGCCGGGGTCGCCTGGATGCTGATGGTGATCCCCTTTTTCCTGAAGGGCATTGATACCTACTTAATATGGGTGCAAGGCATTTCCCCTATGGATAGAAACCACCCGGAAGCAATTCCGATAGCGCTGTCAATATTTCATACAAGTTTTAACATTCTCAATACAATGTTGCTGGTAGGATTTGCCCCCCGAATTGCAAAAATTGTTACCCGCATGGTCCCTCAACGTGGTGAAGAAGAACATCACCTGGAATTTATTGGTACGGAAATAATCCGGACACCCGACATTTCCATTTTAGAAGCAAAAAGGGAAATGTCTAAAATGGCCAAAGTCACCCGAAAAATGTCAAAACTTTCAAACGGTATTCTTGATAAAAAGAAAAGCAAAAAGATTGGAAACTATTTGGAAGATATTTCAAACTACGAGCAAATCACGGATCGTATGCAGTTGGAAATCGCCAATTACTTGTCCAAAGTTGCCGAGGGTAACCTCAGTGAGGGAAGTTCAAACAAAATTCGTGGTTTACTGAGTGTAAATAATGATCTGGAACGTATAGGAGACCTTTTTTACCAGATATCATTGAACATCCAACGAAAAAATGAGGATAATATACGGTTCACCGAATACCAGAGCGATCAGTTGACCAACATGTTCGGCCTTATTGAAAATGCTTATGAAACGATGTTGTTGAATTTAAAGGTGGATTATAAAGAAATGAAAATCAAAGATGCATTACAAAAAGAGAAAGAAATTGACGTACTACGTAACGAATTGCGAAGATCACAATTAAAAAACATTGAAAAAGGGAACTACGATCTACCTTCAGGGCTGATATACAGCGATATTTTTCTTACCCTGGAACGGATTGGGGATCATATCTTCAATGTAACCGAAGCCCTTATGAATGAATCCAACTAGCGGGTGGTAAGTTTATGAAAATCCTTGTCTATTCCCCTTTCTGTGGAAATTTACAGCAAGACATCCATATTAACACGGATCGTATTTGGAGCCAGTCTGGACGATGTTTTGTCAATACTACAATCAAAATTTTTAAATAAATAGTCGTTATTAGCTAAACGCTAAATTTATTGAACTAACATGAAGGCATATGGATTAGTTTTTAACAATGGAATAAACCTGGTTCCCATCAGGTAATGCTAAAACGAGTATATATATTCCTTTCGCAAGGTGTTGAAGGTCAATTTTTTTTACAAAATTAAATTCTGAAAAAGTTTCCTTCCATTCCATCATTAGAGCTCCGGAGTTGGTACTTATGCTGATTCCAATTTCCACCGGCTCAACCGAGTTGTACTCTATGATAAGATAGTCCGATACAGGATTAGGGTAAATACCATATTTTGCATAGTTAGCAACAATAGTTGTATCATTATGAGGTGTTACGATTTTTATTTGATGGACCGGGTCAGTAAATGACCATCTGCTAAAATTTAAGGATTTTCCATCCAGCTTCTGGACAGGGGAAGCACGAAACGTTCTTATAACTCCTTCAATCGAAATAAGACGGTAAGGAGTGACCACTACTTCATTATCTACAAGGATTTCTAACCCATTTGGTCTCGATTGTATTAAAATTTCATGTTTTCTGGGTTCGATATCCAAATATGTTGTGGAAGGCATTCCTTTGGAATCCGTTGCCCGTAGATAAACCCTGTACCAAACGTTGTCACTTACTTCTCCTTTCTGTATAAATGTAAAAAAAATATCATTTCCCGATACAGGCTCCATTGCCGGGTGTGTATGTGTATTATGATGGAAATCTACCCACCAGGAATAGGCAGAATTTTGAAGTGGACCATCCTCCTGATCAGTAGCTTCGCCCACTAGTTGAATAACTTCGCCGCCTGCATAGGTAGCGTTTTCTTCCGGAAGTAATATCTTAACTTCCGGACGTGTATTTGTAGTCACCATCATCATAACGCTATCTGAATATACTGTGCCTACATCATTTGAAACAATACAATAATAGACAGCCCCACTATCTGGCAATTGCAGGTTTTCAAGAAATAATTCTGAAGAAGTTTCTCCGGATAAATTGGATCCGCTTTTCACCCATTGGTAAGCAATTGGAGATTTTCCCATTGCTGATACCATGAACCTCCCTTCTTCCCCAACAGATACGAGGTGATCCTGTGGATGCTTTGAAACTACGGGAAACCCGGTTGGATTATAAATTACTTTCCACAAACTCCCATCTAATGAACTAGTAACGTCTTCTGCAGAGCCATTCTCCAGCTCCCTCCCCTCGTTCGAGAAAATACAGTTCCCCCTTGCGTGTGAATAATACTGTAACAGGGCGGGTTATGGATGTATCAAACGTCTCCATTACATCTCCCGATTTTACATCCAGTACTTTTATGAACCCCGCACAGTAATCCACAAAAAAATAGTTACCATGGTATTTTTGAGGAAACTCCCCTCCCTCCGGATGCAATGCCATACCCAGCAATCCGCGCTCTCCCCTGTCACTTACTTTTAAGGTAAAAAACGGTTCCGGTAATACTTTGTCGTTTTCAACAATGAGGATTTTTCCATCTTTTTCTACGATAAAAATGCGACCGTCCGGTGACTCCACCAGGGAGATCGGATTCAACCCTTTTGTAATTGTAAATTTGGCAAAATCAGGCGGAAGCTGCCCCCAACCCACTGTTGAGAATGTCAAAATAAAAATAATATTCCACTTTAATAGATGGACCCAGTTAAATTTCATGCATGCAAAATTACTGACAAAATCGACAATTTGTTAACCTGGATATTCAATCCCGCAAGATTATAACCCAGTACTGCATTTCCATCCAATATCGGAGGGGCTACACAAAATTTTATAAATGCTGCAATTTCTATTTCGAAAAATAAGAAATAACAATAGATTAGAAACTTATAATGTGCAAATGTTTCAATTAGTTGTATGGATATGGATCGGTGCAGGGGTATTCACCTTTCTTTTTCTTAGGTTTTCGAAAATTCGTGCTCCATATGGCCGACATTCCTCTTTGCAGTGGGGCCCAACAATTTCCAATAAATGGGGATGGTTCTGGATGGAAGTTCCTGCACTGCTTATTTTCCCTTTGATAACCGTACTGGGGCCCCGTGAAAAAGACTTGCTATCATGGATATTAATTGGATTGTGGTCCATTCATTACATCAACAGGGCCTTCATATTTCCTTTCAGGATCAAAACTAAAGGTAAAAAAATGCCTTTGTTCATTGCTGCTAGCGGACTACTTTTTAATATTATCAATGGTATTATTAATGGATATTATCTTGGGTTTTTAGCACCGAAAGACGCCCCGGTGACAACTATTTTCGTTATATCAGGTATTTTATTTTTTTTTATTGGATTTTATATTAATAATAAAGCAGACAGCAAATTAATAGCGCTTCGAAATGGCATTTCCGGTTACAAAATTCCGAAAGGGTGGTTGTTCGATAAAATCAGTTGTCCCAATCATTTTGGTGAAATAATTGAATGGACGGGATTTGCTATTGCGGCCTGGAATTTACCTGCTGCCTCCTTTGCCATTTGGACCTTTTGTAATCTTGCTCCGCGGGCGGCAAACCATCATTCATGGTATAAAGACAATTTCAAAGATTACCCTATAAACAGGAAAATACTGATACCCCATATATGGTGAAGTAAGATTCAGGAAAATGAAGATAGCAATTACAGGGGCAAGCGGACATGTAGGGTCAAATATTTACCCTGCACTGGCCAAAATGGGTCACGAAGTTAAACTCATGGTCCATCAGGACAATCACCAGATAGACCACCCCCATACTTTCAAAGCTGACATCACGCAAAAAAATGAAGTTTATTCGTTTGTTGATGGGGCGGATATTGTCATACATCTGGTTGCCAAAATTTCAATTTTAGGCGACCCCGACGGTATCGTACATGAAATTAACTATACCGGAACAGCCAATGTAATTTCAGCTTGTATTCAACACAAGGTAAAACGATTGGTTCATTTTAGTTCCATCCATGTATTCGATCCTTTTCCCCTTGACCAGCCCCTGGACGAATCACGGGCCCTTGTTGGAGTCGATGCCTCGGCTTATGGCCAATCGAAAGTACAGGGAGAGAAAATAGTTATGGAAGCAGTGGCCGGTGGGCTAAATGCTGTTATCATTACTCCTACTTCCATCTTTGGGCCAAACGATCATTTTCCTTCTCTCCTCGGGCAGGCAATAATCGATATTTATAATGGAAATATTCCAGCACTTGTACCCGGAGGATATGATTTCGTGGATGTTCGCGACATTGTAAAAGGGACGATAAATGCAATAGAGCAGGGTGTAAGCGGCGAAAAATACATCCTTTCAGGTACATACCTTTCAATAAAAGAACTGGCGAATAAAATTGGGTTGATTGGAGGCGTCACAACCGTCCAAAGGGTACTACCCACATGGCTACTTAAAACCCTGATACCTGTATTTAAATTTCAAAGTAAGCTAACAAGCAAACCTCCCTTATTCACAAATGAATCCCTCAAAGTATTAGCTGAGTCAAATCCGTACGTAAGCAGTGAAAAAGCAAAGAGAGAACTGGGATATTCTGTTACACCTGTTGATAAATCAATTAAAGATACACTTGCATGGTTTGGAGAAAACGGTTTCCTGGGATAACCGTTATCATACAAACAATATAATGTAAAACTATTGCCTGAACACCTTACCAAAACCTATTACAGATATACTGGCGATCAAAGCGATAAAATAAGCAATAGCGGCACCAAGCATTACCATGGAAAATCCTATCTCGACTGAAATAATGACCGCTATAACTGTACTGATCACAGAAAAGTAGCCGTTTACACTCCACGCCCATGGAATTTGCGACCCGGCTGAAGATGACAAATAGCTAATGGCAACGGGAAAGGGCATACCCATAAGATAAGCCAGTGGAATCATGAAAACAAGCGTTACCATCAACTTCATGGTTGCAGATCCGGTCATGGTAAACTCAATAACAGGGTCCATTATGAAAGTAATAATCAATAACAGCAATACAATAGCAAATAATACCTTTATAAGTCCTCCTGTTTGCATGCTGATCCGTACCGAGCGAAAACTCCCAAAACCGGATATCATCAGCAATAACGTAATCACGAATGCCGTAGCATAAACCGGACTACCCAGATAAAGTATCATTTGCTGTATCAGAACGATCTCTACAAACATATATCCGATTCCTATTGCACCGAAATAAAAAAAAGTAAACCCTTTGTCCACTCCTGTCCATGCGGTTTTCAGAAGCGGTAGAATAATTAACACAAATCCTGCAATAAGAATCTGCAACAGGGTAAGTAATACAATCAGGTATCCCAGTTCAAAATAGGGTAATGACTGATATCCGAAATCTGCATTTAATCGGGGAATGGTTTTCAGTTTTAGAAACTGCGAAAAATAAGGCCTGTCATCGGTGGCAGGGGCGACATTGAAGTCATAACTATCAAGAAATTGAAGTCGGGTTTCATGCGAAAGTATCTGATCCAGGTAATCAAAAAAATCATTATCCTGCAGCCTGTTATATTCCATCCGGGATTCGTCTTTAATTTCCGGAAATAATGCCGGGTCAAACATCATTTCGTCACAAAATTCAATTACTCGTTGTATTTCTGCTGAATTAACCGGTATTCGTTTTACCAGGAATGTGATGGCACCCCAGCTTCTTACCGCAATTATATGTGCATTTGTATTTTCAATTCCAGCCGCTGACAACATCCCGGATATAGATGCCAGTACTTTCAAAGGATACCTTGGCGGGTAATCCATCCAGGTGGTAATCGTCAGCATTCCTTCGTCATTAAGTTTATTCCACATCTCATTGAAAGCCTCTTCTGTGAGCATATATTTTTCTTCGAGGGCATTAAGACCGGAATTGCCTCCAAATGAATTAAGCGTTGGAATTATAATCAGGTCATACCTGGCGCTATCCTTTCGCAAAAATGACCGTGATTCGGATACGGTATAAGAAACACGTTCGTCATACCACCAGGCTACTTTCTCGCTTTCCAGTAATTCGGGTAATAGTGGATGTGCCTCAACCGCTTTAATCCTTCCTGCACCATGGAACAAGGCATGTTCAATGTCCCACCCCGTACCTGCATCCAGCACCAATACATGTTCCGGATCTGATATCCTGTAAGGAAGATCCTTAAGCGTATAATTAAATATTTTAACCTTACCCTCACTTGAATTTTTCATCAACGGACCATACCAGTTGCCATTTACAAATACTCCTTCTACAGCAGGTACCGGATCATTGAAAGACAGGCTTATTCCCGGTGCATATCTTAATGCCGGAGTAGTCACAACCTGAACCAAACCATATGGGTCGTTTTTTTGCCAAATGATTTTTGATTCCGGCAAATCCAGCGTTTGGCTGATACTTTTAAACTGGGATGGAGTAAGTTGTGGCGGATAAAGAAAAAGCCCGAAAAGTGTACAAATACTGATTCCTCCAAAAATTTTATGAAAGGTTTGCTTTCTTCTGATCAGGATAATACCGGAAGTAACAGCCAGCAAACCAGGTAGTGCAGGCAATGATGCGGGATCCGTAATACGCATCAGGACCAGGGCCAAAATACCACCCAGCCCCGAACCGAGCAGGTTAGCGAAATACAACCGGGAAATACTTTTTGCTTCCCTTATAAAGATCAGACCGATAGCTATAGCAGCGAAAAAAAAGGGTAAAAAGAATAATAAATAAGTAAACAGGAGCCGTACAACCTGATTACCGGCGCTAAAAATCAGATAGGAATCAAAACGGATGCCTGCATTTTGTGAAACAATAACAACAATTCCCATCATCAAACCTGCGGTTATCATAAGAAGTGGAATGAGCTCGTTGAAATGTCTGACAGCCCATGCTCTGATAAGGGTAAGCAATGTCCCTGAAGTGGCAAATCCTAGTAGTGCCACTGAAATTATCATATACGCAAAATGATACCACTGTACTATGGACAGTATTTGTACAAGTATGATCTGGTAAGCGATAAGAGCCACCGAAAGAAGAACAAGCCCCAACATCAGCCGTTTAGAGGGAGGTGTCAATGGGTCAGTTTCGGGTAAATGGAACAAACCGGACAGGAAACAGGTTTCGTGTTTTCACTTTACCCTGCATATTTTTTTCAACAAGTATCAAAGACTGCACCTGCAAAGGCGATCCCACAGGAATAACCATTTTACCTCCGGGTTTCAACTGGCCGATAAGGGGAGGTGGTATAAATTCAGCAGCAGCAGTTACAATAATGGCATCAAAAGGCCCCTTTTCTTCCCAGCCAAAATAGCCATCGGCTATTTTCGACGAGATGTGTGTATATCCCAGGTTCTTAAATGTTGCCTTCACGGCTTCACCCAACTCAGGTACAATTTCAATGGTATAAACTTCATCTGTAATTTCCGCCAGTACTGCCGCCTGGTACCCGGATCCGGTGCCTATTTCCAGTACCTTAGAATTTGAATTTATGTCAAGGATGTCGGTCATGTAGGCTACAATATATGGTTGTGATATAGTTTGCCCGTACCCGATCGGAACAGGTCCGTCATAATATGCCCGGTATCTTAGTTCTTGTGGAATAAATAAATGTCTTTTTACAATTCGCATTGCTTTCAGAACATTTTCATCACTGATTCCACGCATTTTGATCTGCTCACTGACCATTCTTTTTCGGGATTCCTCAAATCCTTTCTGAAATGGAGAAAGCAGTGCTAAGAACAGGGCCAGATAGAATATTGTATTATACAAATAAGGTAATTGTAATTCTTCTTTTAAATTACGAATTTTTTAGGATTTTTTCTTCTAAACCGGCTGATGATTTGGTGGTTTCATTTCGTTCGTTGTAATAGCAAATGGTAATCTAAACGAAATGGTTCGAGAAATAAATGACGAAAAATAAATTCTTACAGAAAAGCAGTTATTGTGAACATTGTTTAATTCTATTTTCGAGATCTATATTCAGATCATCCAAATTCACCCCATACTTCCCTGTTCGCAAGTTCCGGCGGTTCCATTCGGAATAATACTTTTCGTTTTTCTTTACCTCTTTATCATCAACTAGTTTCATGGCTTTACCAAAATAAACGAGCGCTTTTTCACAATCGTCCTGAAAATCCTGGGCAATAATACCCATATGTAACACCGCGCTGGGATGTTGCGGATTTGACTCCAAAAATTTTTCGAGATATGGTAAAGCCTGCCCATAATCTTTATTCTCCAGCATAGTATAAATGTCTTTATACTTTAGCTTTTGGGATAAAACTTCAGAATTGCTTATCAATAGTAATAAGAAAAATACAGTGATCGTGATAATTTGCATATACAAATATTATAAATAATAATGAATACGATTCCAAATAATCAGTATTATCAATCCAAATAGAAGTTTGGTAATCAGACTTCTTTCACCCATATAATATCTGCCGGACAGGCTTTGGCAACTTTTTTATGAAGATCAATATCCCCGGATTGTAACTTGAGCGTATGGAAACCTTTTTTATCTGTACTTCCAATCAATGTACACTTTCCATCTTTTTTTGTAATACGCCAATGTTCGAAGTCCAGTTCTACACAATAGTTACAACCAATACATTTGGCTCGCTGGTAGGTGATTACAATCAAGCTTCCACCAGTTTATAGAGTTTATCGGATGAGCGTATTTTTTGGGATAACGGAAATGTACAGTCATCTCCTTTGGCAGCGATATCAACTTGCCGGTCATCTACTACAAGACTTTCGATGGTGGTTTCCAGGGTACCGGTAGATGGACCCTGAATCAACACCCTGTCTCCTACGGCTAATTTTTGGGTTTCAATTTTAAAGTGCGCGATTTCGATATTTGGAAAGTAATGAACTCCTTTACCCAGAAATACTTTCTTTTGGTTTGCTTTGGACCCACTGGAATCTGTCCATTCCCCCAATTCCTGTCCCAGGTAGTAACCTCCCCAAAAACCCCGGTTATATACTTTTTCCAGATCTTTCATCCATGCCTCTACTTTTTCATTTGAGTAAGTCCCATCATGGTAAGCATCAATGGCTTCCCTGTAGCACCTTGTAACCATGGCAACATATTCCGGGGCCCTGCCGCGGCCTTCGAGTTTGAGAACCAATACCCCGGTATCCAATAATTGATCAAGAAAATCAATGGTGCACAAGTCTTTGGGCGACATTATGTACTCATTATCAATTTCCAGTTCGTGGCCATCTTCAAGATCGATCACTTTGTATTTCCGCCGGCAGTTTTGCTTACAAGCCCCCCTGTTTGCAGAGGCATTCTGCGTATGCAGACTCAAATAACATTTCCCTGAAACTGCCATGCACAAGGCCCCATGCGCGAATACTTCAACTTTTACCAGTTCGCCGGAAGGGCCCCGAACGTCTTCTTTCACAATACCATCGCATATTTCCTTTACCTGGCCTAAGCTCAACTCCCTTGACAGCACCATCACATCTGAAAACAAGCTATAAAATTTAACTGTCTCGATGTTGGTTATATTTAGCTGTGTAGATATATGGATATCCTGCCCTATCGATCGGGAATAGCCAATAACGGCCTGGTCAGAGGCAATAACAGCTGTAATACCTGCTTCCTTAGCTGCGTTGCATATTGTTTTTACCAGGGAGAGATCGTGGTTATATACTATAGTATTGAGTGTCAGATATGTTTTCACACCTATTGGAGAACACCGGTTATGGATCTCCCGTAAATCATCGAGCGTAAAGTTGATGGATGACCTTGCACGCATATTCATTTGTTCAATCCCGAAATAAATGGAATTGGCCCCATTATCAACTGCTGCCTGAAGGCTCTCAAAGGACCCGGCAGGGGCCATTAGCTCTGTTTTTATTCTCAACATTCTACAAAATTAAAAATATTTTACTAGTTGTGTCGAAAGTATTTTTATTTATAAGCAGATTTTGGTATTTTGAAGCATTAATGAAAACAGAATTAAGCATTAAAGATCAACTATACCTGGAATGTCAGGAACACGTGGAACAACGGATTTCTAATCTTCAGGAAATGATCAATACAACCCAGGAAGCAGCAAATGATGCAACAAAAAGTAGTGCCGGGGATAAGTATGAAACAACCCGCTCGATGATGCATCTGGAAAATGAGCAAAATGCCATTCAGCTAAACGAGGCATTGAAACTCAGGAAAACATTGGATATGCTCTCTAAAGTAAAAAAAGCAGACATGGTACAACCAGGTTCTCTTGTCTATACTTCGAGTGGTATTTATTATATTTCTATAAGTATTGGTAAGATCACGTTGAAAAAGGATGACTACTTTGCCATTTCATTGGCCTCCCCTCTGGGGCAACAGTTGAGCCAGAAGAAAATTGGTGATTCAATTGACTTCAATAAGAAAAAAATCGTAATAAAGGATATTTTATAATTCGTCTATCCAAAGTATCCAAGGTACATCAGGAGGCATTGTGTCGTATACTTTCAGGAATTATAAATTCTGAAATGTTTTTTTAAAATCAGGAGATTTTTATTATATCATCTCTAACCAGCCAATCTTTCCTTATAATCTTCTACATTCACTGCATCTGGTATTACGCCTATTTTAGTAATTTTTTCTGTATGTGCAGCCTGCATTTGCCTGGAGGTGAGCGTAGATCCATCGTGGCTCCAACCCGGAGGATAGAAAATATACTTTAATTTATCCTTCCACCTGGGTGCCCGTACTACATCTTTCCAAATACATGCAAATTCGTGCGTATTTGCTGTGATAGGATTAAGGGAATCCGGGGGTTTAAGTACACCGAATTTATTCTTCAAACCTTTAATCGGATGTCTGTAGGTACCAAATATTCTGTCCCAAATTAACAAAATACCGCCATGATTCATGTCCAGGTACTCTACATTACTCGAGTGGTGGACGGTATGCACATACGCGTTGTTTATAATTTTACCAACCCATCCCAGTGAAGGGACCAATTGTGAATGAAGAGAAAACTGAAAAATTCCATTGATAATCAATGCCATAGCAATCATCGTAGGTTCAAATCCTAAAATTGCCATCCAAAGCCAAAATACCGGTTTATATAAAGTAACAAACCACCCGTTTCTTATGCCAACTGTCAGGTTAAAAGAATCAGCATTGTGATGTGGAGAATGAGCAGCCCATAACAGTCGTATGCTATGACTCAGTCGATGGTGCCAGTAAAAACTGAAATCATCACTTAAAATTGCCAGTACCCAGACATACCAGGCAAAACCTAATGATTCATATCCTAAATAATCAATTCTGAATTCTTTTGAAAATTCGAATACAAGATAAAACACTCCCAATGCCCATACTTTCGTAAAAGTTGCAATTACACTGGATACACCTGCGATGGTGAAACTTGAAAGCGTTTCTTTTAAATTAAATAAATGTTTTGCAGAGATATACTCAACAACAATTATCGCAATAAGAATAGGGTAAACGTACAATGCAATTCCTTCAATATTCAGTTCCATGGATTTCCAGTAAAAAGTAAAACAAACCCTGTTAATTATTTATCCATGATGTAGAATAAAGTAAAAAAAAGGGAAATTTCAAGTATTTGATATATAGTATTAAAGTAATTTAGATGTGCAAAAAGTAAATATTGAGCATCAAAAACCTTAACGACACCAATTATATAATTTTAAATTAAAGCGTCAAACAATTGCCTACAGAAATATTTGCACTATCTGATTTTAGATTTTCGTTTTTTGCAACTAGAAAACATCCGGGGGAGTGGAATAGTTTCAACTATTCTAAATTAAAAACAAGTTCCTATTCAAATGTACCATATCCTATGCCTTCAGAATACCCGGTTTTAATCCCGTTTTTTGCAAATTCCTTTTTTATTTTTCGATAAATATCAAATCTGGCTTCCCAATAAAGAAGAAAAGGGGTAATATCCTGGCTTAGGCCCGCCTTTTCCATCCAGATCCTTATTACTCTTTTTAGCTTTTTAATGATCCAGAAACCCACGACCAACATAATAATGGCCAAACCAATTTTTGGCAGGTATTCAATACTGAGTTCTATCGCTTTGTTGAGGGCTGTATTAATCCGCTCCATTTATTTTTTCTTTATAATTATTTCGCCTTTCCACGTAATGCAAAAATCATTCCTCTACCTGGAACATTCACCATCTATCCATTTCAACACGCCGGCATTTTCAGCTGTACATGCATTACTGTAGGTTTTGCCATCACAACCACAGACTGGTGTATAATCCATGGTGCAAATAGCTTCCGTGTTGATTTTGCTTTTATCAATGCACAATTCATCCTCCGAATTGCAACCTAAAATGAGTAAACCCAAAATAATTACTATTACAGCTTTCATGCGGTTATTTTTAAAAGAAATAAATCTACAATAATGATACGAAAATGGTAATTAATTAGGACAAAAATACCGTTTGAAAGAGCAGATCAACAAATGGATAGAATAGCCCACCACCATTCCGGAAATTACAATAAAACAGATGACTTGAAACCAGGACACCGCAGGAAGGTAATGCTTAGGTAAAAACCTAAATCTTTGTTACATTTACTAAGGGTAAATTACCAGAAAATATTATGGGTAATTGTAAACTTCTAAACATTCAATGTATGGTTTCTGATGAGGATTACCTCGATGAAATTTTTATGAGAATTGGGAAGAAAAAAATCTGGCCTGAAAAGTCAAAATACGAAAGACTCAAAATTGGAGAAACAGAAATGAATATTACAGTCCCGGATGAAAATGGCGGAAAAGTTGACATCGATTTGTGGGATTGGGATATTTTATCTAAAAATGATTTATTAGGGACATTTCACCTTGATTTAAGTGGCTCCAGGGGGGTATTTTCAACAGAACTTACACCAAATGGAAAAACAAATGCAAGGTATGCACTACATTGGGAATATTTTTAGTACTATAACAAACAGATTCAAAATTTAATAATCGTGATTAGCGCAGAACCACGAATTTATATAATTGAAGATGATCCGGTTTATACCAAGTTGCTCACCTTGAGGTTGTCTGAATTTGGATTCAAAGATATTCAGACTTTTGAATCGGGTGAAGAAGGACTGGAAGCACTAAATAAAAAACCAGACGTTATTTTACTTGATTTCAGTTTACAAGGCATAAACGGGCTTGATACACTAAAAATTATTAAAAAAAATAGACCGGGCACCAATGTAATTGTACTTACCGGGGTTAAAGACGATGATCTTGCAACCAAGTGCCTCGCCAATGGTGCAGATGATTATTTAATTAAGGAGGAGAAATCCTTTCTGGAGATCAAAAATATATTGACGGTAATTAAGAAAAAGAAGAAAGTATCTCTGATGAAAATGATATTTGGGCTAATTATAGTTTTATTATTTGTGCTGTTGACAATTATCCTGATTTAGTAACCACTGCCAATTTTTTTAACAAAAAAAAGAGTCCTAATAAAGAACTCTCTTTTAACTCACTAACTCTTCCCTTCGTTAATAAATTTGTGCTATTTATTTTTCAATCTCAACCATCTCTTTCAGCAGATCTTTTTCTATAATATCTACCAATGCATTTTGCGGCAGTAAACCTGCCTGCATCGTAGGTTGTCCTTCAACAGGGATAAACAGCATACTTG
>SDBV01004833.1_pt1 | contig 19181 bp, 30 predicted proteins | sample 2277081 | NCBI WGS metagenome assembly SDBV01 (sample SAMN10402039, study PRJNA504765) | marine sediment metagenome | isolation source: marine sediment core GS10_PC15, 223 cmbsf | place: Arctic Ocean: Southern Knipovich Ridge | collected 2010
CTATGGAACTCTCCGAGTCAGCGCAAAATATACGAAGTTTGACATTGGCTTGGAGTATATTCTTCGCTCCCAAAAGAGATACCCAAGGCGGATGATCCGCAAAGCCCATCTCATTCAAGAACTATTAAAGATGGGCCAGGACTGCGAAACTCACTTCGCCTCCCTCTTCCCACAATGGGCCCAGTTCCGCGAAGACGAAACTGAGTGGAGAGGAGGAAAGGAGAAGGGGAGAGGAAGCCTAACGATGCCCGCGATGCCAGGATATAAGAACGCGGGAGCCTTCCGTAGCTACCGGGGTAAGAGAATCAAGAAGATTAAGCCAGCCCCTAAGGGGCAATACTCCGGAACGGGTGAAGTTTACGCGACTGCTGTCACCGATTACGCCGTCGCTGGCTCTGACAACGCCGTAGCTGTCCCTGACAACGTTGTATACTACAACACCACTGTTGCCACTGGTACCACTGAAATAGCTACTAACGTAGTGGCCGCTAATGACACATTCGGTATCAAGATTGAGGATGGCTAAGATTTGACAAATAGGGGAATTTAGTTTATATTTATAATGAACCCAAGAAAAGGGTTCCCATAAGGAGAAAGAAAATGGGTCGTAAACCACAAGGCAATTATGTAGAGGCAGCCAAGGCCGTTCTTACGGAGCTTGGTGGAGGTCCCCTTTCGTCCCGAGCACTCGTTGACGCTGCTCAAGAGCGTGGGCTGATCGGTGACGGTACTTGGGTGTACCACAACTTTCTGCGCAAGGTCAGAGAGAGCAACGAGTTCAACACTTCGGTGCGAGGAAAGATCTCTCTCGAAACGCGCACTCAACCGATGGAGGCCGCAGCCCCGGCAGCAGAGATCCTTGCCCCGGAGCTAGAGACCGTTGTCCTTCCAGGCGAAGACCTCGGAGCGGAGGCCGAGCCCTTCAAATTCTAAGCAAACCCCTAGAGGGGGCCCTGAAAACGAGGGCCCCCTCAGGGAGTTAACTGGTGACACATGGGCCAAGAAAAACTATGCCCCGAATGTAAGGGGTTCAAAAGAGAATTAAATCTCCCGCCCGAAGTGTCATGCCACTGTCCCTTCTTAGAGGTCCCTGAAGTCTGTGGCGATGACGATGACGAAACCACCTCAGAAGCAGATTAGCGACCGAGAACAATAAAAAAGCGGAACTTATCATAAAGTTCCGCTGCGTTTTCGCGTCTTCTTTTTCTTCCTTAAATCCTACCTTAAATCCTTCCTTCTAAATCACCAAATTTGGTGTTCGGTTTAGCAGTTCGCTTAACCGTTTCACCTCTTCCACCAACCAAGTGATGTCAGCGACAGCACCATCTGTTTGCTTGATATACTTCAACCTCCATTCTATCTCTTTTAGTCGGTCAGTCATTAGGAATCCTTTCTACTTATTTAGCTGCTACTAGTTTATTCCAACTTTTTTTTGGTGCGCGGCTTTTGAAGGCCTTGCCGCACCTTCGTTTCAATGCGAAGAATTTATTGTCTTTCCTTCTCTATTAGCTTAAATAATTCATGCACACTAACACAACCCTTACATGATCGATCTGGATCTTTAAAAGCTTTTATCCAGTATTCCTGCCAAGCCTCAGCATGCATTTGGTTTGGAAATTCTGGTATTACACACATTGGCTTCTTATTGAATACAGATTCTTCTACATAGAATCCGTCATAAATCTTTTCAAAAGCTTTAAGAACTGCCTGTTCTGCAAAGATAGCCACGTCCCAGACATTTTCTTCAACTTTAATGAGTAAGAAATTAATATCAATAGGTTCCATTAATCTTTACCTTCTACACGATAGATAGTAAACTCTACCTTGCCCGCTTTTACCAAATCTCGAATCTGTCTTTGCCTTTTACTAAGGTGTGATTTACCAGATTTAACTTCCACAAAAGTGATTTTATCCTCATCAAAGTGAACAAAATCTATTGGGTCTCCAATGAATTTAGCAGTCGCTGGGCTTAACGGATAATCCGCTAAAAAAGGTGACATCTGTTCGGTAATCTTACCTGTCCTAACTTCAGAAGATTTCTTTTGATGCATCAAGTTTGTATATCTTCCCTCTTGGAAGGAAACAGCTTGTTTTAGAAGATCTATCTCAGCAATGAGCTGTCGTGACAAATTTACCTGTTCTTGAAGCTTTTCGTTGGCTATATTAAGAGCATTGGATGCTCTTTCTAGTAGTGTATCCTTCTGACCACTAGCTTCCAGGAGGATATGAACTTTGTCTTCCGCTTCTTTAAAACTATGGGAGCTCAGTTCAAAGAGAGATTTGAATTCTCCAAGGTATGTCTTGGTAGTTTTGTGCGCTTGATGCCGGAATATTAGGGCAACAGCTAAAGCCGCACAGATTACGGCTAGTGTTGTTTCTAACATTACTCGCCTCTAATCGCGCGATTACGTCCGTAGTACGCCTTCCGCCGTGTTTCCTCACTACGTCTGCCTATCTTGCCCAGCTCTCGAAGTCGTTCTATTCGACGCGCTAGACTTTTCAATGACCGTTTGGACCATACCATGTCCTCACGTAATTGATTATGCAGGTCGAATACTTCTTTAGCTGTCTTGTCTTCAGCATTAGTTGCAAGGAAGTCATCCTCGGAAGGCGTAAATGCTATTCCACGTCCCATGTATAACTCCTATGATCTAAAAAATTCTAAAGCGGCCGAAGTAACCTTAACGTTCTCGACCTGTGTACCGTCGTCTAAGCGCAGATCAATGGTGGATCCCGCTGGATCCTCAGAGCCTTGGTTCAAATCGGTAACCACACCAAACTTACCTCGATAAGTAACTTTGGTGCCGACATTGAAGACTCGGCCCTGGGCAACGGTCTTGAGTTTATTCAAGGCGTTGTCGAGAGTCTCAATCACATCGTCTACTTTTTTAGTTTCATCTATCATTAGAATAGAGCCTCCGGTGTATCTAAAATTCTCTTACGAGCAATCTCGATATATTCTTCATGGATTTCAGTCATAATCCACTTACGTCCATGTTTTTGTGCAGCGACGGCGGTCGTGCCGCCGCCACCGAAAGGATCATAGACCAGATCTCCGGAGTTTGAATATCCTTTAATGAACCATTCAGCAAACGATACTGGGAAGGGTGCAGGATGTCCTTGGTAGATACTTTCGGAGCCCATCTTAATGATGTTCTTGGGAAAACAACCAAGCGGATGAGGCTTTACTATTTTATCTCCAGCTTCTGTTCGAGAAGATCCCCATCGTTTCTTAATAGGAGCTTCAAATCTTTGTAAGGATCGCTCATCATATGGCGTCCTTAGTGGGTCAGGGTTCCAAGTGACGTCCAAACCGTTTCCGAAAACAAAAGCAAACTCCCAACAATCCATGGGCCGTTTTCCTTTAGTGTTTGGAAGCATCTTACCCTTATCCCAGATCACATCATCAATAAGATCGAACCCCGCCTCTGACGTAATCCTATGGACTAGTTCATAGACGTAGGTGTGTCGCCTTCCCCCTACCACATTGTTCCGGATGTTGAGTACGAACACTCCATTATCTCGCAATACTTTTTTTATTCCGCGCGCTACGGGAAGGAACCAGTCGGCATATTCGTTAGCAGGAATTTTTACGTAGTCTCGCATATCTGCATACGGGGGCGATGTTAAGACTAAGTCGATAGTCCCAGGCACTAGCCTCTCCATAAACTTCATGCAGTCTTCGTGATAAATCTGGTTTAAGTCCATCTCTTTACCAAAACAGCTTAATGGCAGCGATTGCCCCACATGTAAGTAGAAATCCTCTTATAAAGATGTAGATTAATGATGCCGCTACACCTTCCTTCCAATTTTTTGGTAATTGTTGTTTCATTTTAATCCTTAGTCAACCACAGCTTACGGATCTCGGCTTGATCCTCTTCTGGAGCGTTCTCATCCACCCAAAAGACCATGCGTCCGCCTTCCTTGAGCAACGTTTGCAGCTTGAAAGCCAGCTCTTCCAGCTCATATATTGTATCCTCATCTTCCAAGGTGTAATGGTCTACAAAAATTAGATCATACATAGGAGTGGGATCATAAAAATTAGTAATCCATTCATGGACATCAGTACAAAGAATGTTGTGTCGAGGTAAAGGCTTTCCGAAAGCGCCAATAACTGCTTCATTCTTCTCGATGGTCAAAAGATATTCTACCTCAGGCCGAGCTAAAATAACTTTGGAAGCCACACCCAGCCCTAATCCTATCTCTAAACAGCGGCCTTTCGCGTGGGGCATCACATTATGAATATACCAAGTCCGCTCCGTAGTACTGGCGTACATAGTCTGGCCGACAAACAGGTAGTGTTGTTCATCCATACGATAGATACGAACATCTTCCTGTTGAAATTCTAGGTCTGCATTCTTGTCCCAGAAATGAAAAGGTCCTTGTACCATAATAATAACTTTACCTCTTCCTTTTAACAACCTGAATTGGGTAGAAGTGTTTAACTAAATTAAACTTATCTTCCTCATCACAGGCCTTTGCCCAATGATGTTCACAAACCCCGACTTTCTTTTCCCGGCCAGGGCCAAAAGCTTCGTATTGGATAATAGAATCTCTCCTGCAGTTCTTCACATCGCAGCTCACACAAACTCCTTAACTACTTTCGTTCGATCCTTACCCGCTTCACCTCTGCAATCTCGGAACCAAAAGCCAGTGTAATATCTGGCATAGGCTGATACTCAATAACAGCGCCAAACGCTGTGATGAGCTGTGAGGTCCCTTCTATCCTCTCCGCGTTGCGATACACAGATCCACAGATAACTCGTCTTACACCGGATTTCAGAAGCTCTGTGAGACAATTCTCGCAGGGTGTCACATTAATATACGCTGTGGCGCCCCGTAAATTACCGTGATTTTTCCTGGCTTGGTACAATGCGTTCTGTTCTGCATGGACAGTTCTTTTACAATGGTCGCGACCATCCTCACCTGGAACCATTAGATGTCCTATCTCATCGCACTCTGGCAAGCCTGAAGGGGCTCCATTATAACCTGTCGCCACAATCTCTCTATTTAGCACCAAAAGGCACCCTGCCCACAGCCTGTCACAAGTGGCTCTGGTGGCTACGATGTTGGATATAGCCAAAAAATACTCGTCTCTAGTAAGTCTTCTCATTATGTCAAACAAAGCCTCCAATAGGTATCCCAAAACCCATCCAAGAATTCTTGGGCCTCTTCCTTGGTACTAAAAAGTTTCAACGTAATAAATCTCTTCTGATCATAATCAAACTCGTCCCAAAAAGTCATTGGGACGGCCTCAATTTTTCCATCTTTGGCCTTATAGATTCGCCAATAGAAACCTTCTCGATGTTGAAAGTCACAGACTTCCATTATAACCAATGCTCCTTTAACCATTCTACAGTAGAAGAAATATCTTTTTCTTCTGTCAACTGAGCTAATTTTGGAACAGCCTTCCAATTGTCCAGCTCAAACTTCTCATCAAAAACCGGCTCCACCCGATGAAAATTATTTCCCAAAAGCTGCTCACATTCGAAAGTTACCATATCAATCGCACTCTCAAAAAGAATAGGAAGTAAGTGAGTGGCCCACTGAACAATTCCCCAATCCAAAGCAGCCCCTTCAATATATCGGCTGGCCTTACCTGTCCCAATAGAAAGAACATGGAGGTCGGGCAGGCATCGACCAGCGCCCCGGTGACGGTCCATAGCTTGAATAATGCCCACCAGGGCCGGGTTGTTGGCCAGCACCCCGCCATCAATGTAACCATCTACGGTAGGAAAATATGTGGGAGCAGCAGAGGTATAAAGACCAACATCCACCACATCTATGTCCCCATCCGAGTCGTGCCCTTCAAAGTTATGAAAGATCTTAGGCTTCCAAGCCCGCCTACGAGGATCTTTGGCCTCATTGTCCAAATCAAAAGTGACTATGGCCACTTTCTTATTTAAATCTCGTAACTTCATATCCCCAAAATATTCACGGAGGAGAGTACGAAGTCCATCGGTACTATAGTGGGCCCTTCGCGGCTTCCCTACATCCTGGACATTATCCCAAAGAGAATCCTTAAAAATTCTCTTAGTTTTTTCCATATAAAGGTCTTGGATCCGATCAAGCGGGGTCTCGGCAGCCAAGGCCAAAGCAATAATTCCACCCGTAGAAGTTCCTGCAAGAAGATCGACGTCACGCAAAAGATTTGTATGCCCCTGTTCTAAACGCCTCAAAAGAACCGTTTCCACAACCCCCCTAGCTCCACCACCATCTAAAGCCAGGATATTATAAGACTTCGGGAGAGGCGGCTTGGGGTCGGGGATATTCACAAAAATCTCCTACTCAAAAACTCTATTTTGTGCATCTAACTCTTTGCCCCATTCTTCTGTTATATATAGAGTCTTCCCGGGCTTGTTGGTGGTCTTAGAAACCCGAGCAGCCCCTTCAACCAGTATTTTGACGTCGATTAGCTCCTTGATAGCCGGAGTGACGACATTATTAGCCATCCCCAGCAGGTCTCGGACCTCAGTCCGGACCATGCCAGGATTGCTCTTGATAATCCAAACAATCTTTTCTTTTAAAGGTTCATTCAGGTGCATGTTTATTCTTCCACCAAAACTTCATCTAAACCTGTGATTCGATTCTGGGTTTTCTTGAGAACTAGAATAGAACCGCCCCCTCCCCCTTTCGGACCAAACCCCTGGAATCCTCCGTGAAAAGCAATACCTTTCCCTTCGTTTTTGACTACTATCTCATCTAACAAGTGTTTGGTTTGTGCCGAATCAACGTCTTCGATGAAATAGAATCCGCCTTCCTTGACATAGGGCCAGGCCTGATAGAAGACATTCTCTGTGGGGTAAGGATAGTCGTGCATCCCATCATCTATGATAACATCAAAGGGACCATACTGTTCACAAACCCTTTTAACATCTTCGGGCCTTCTCTGCTCACCTTGTTCTATGAAGACATTATGACGACCAGGCCAAACGTAAGGACATCCATGAGGTGTTCCATAAAACTCCGTGGGTTGGTGATCAAAACCCACAATCTTGGCATCAGGGTGGGTAAAGAAATCCCGGTAATAATGCATACTCTCCCCATAAAAGACACCGAACTCCAATAAAACGACATCAGAATTATGTTTGATGGGATCTAACATCATTTCATACACATCTATGAGGCCTGGCTCCCACTTGGAAGTAGCGTACTTAAAGTAGGGCCTTAAGACATAGTGCCCTTTCTCATGTCTGATCTGTCCTCCCTTACCATCAGGCTCAATATCCCATTCTCCTTGGTGGATATGCCAATCCCCCGGCTGCATTAAAGGCCATTTCTTCCATTTGATCTCTTCTTTAGCCATCCGTTTTTGCCCTCCAACGAGCTAAATCTTCTTCCACCCGATCTCTCCATTTGATTTGTCCAAATCTCTTAAAGACTTCCCAATTGTATCCGTGATCAACCCCTTTACGGGCCTCTTGAAAATGTTGATCAAACCATGTGTGATTTACATCTCCCGCCTCGCTATAATAATTTTCGTGGGAATAATTATAAACCCTTACTCTTCGGTGCTCAGACACTTTTCTTAGATCTGGTCCTTTAAAAACATGAGGATAAGAAGAATCTAAAGAACTCTTACCGGCCGTAGGATCTAAATATCCGGCCATCTGATCTACATTTGTCAAAAACTCTTCCCGATTGATAAATTGAGACGCATTAAAATATCCATGCATTAGCAGCCTGATCATAAAGCCAGTATCTCCAGCGTTAGTGTATACTTGAGGAAAGCCACCAACTTCTTCCCATATTTGTTTACGAAATGCAAAAATTCCGGCCCCACCTGGAAGAGCGCTAAGACTGAAATCTATACCGTTAGCTGAAACTGGAATATTGGTGGCCTTTGGAGAAATTCCTCCCGGAACTACGTTTTTAGCGCACTGCCAAGGCCCGAAAGAACCTACATAAGGAACCTCCAAAACCTTCACAATATCTTTAAGTCCGGGACCAAGCATTTTGGTGTCATCATTTAAAACTAAAACATATTTACTATTAGCAAGAGCAATGGCCCTATTACAGGCCGCTGCAAGTCCCATATTAATCTTATCAGGAGATCCAAAAATCATAGTGCTACATAAATGCCGGCACTCATTAAATATAATAACTTCCAGATCTCTTCCACTGGCATCATCATGAACTATGATTTCAACCGGCATATCTGCATGCTCATGTATAGATTTAAGCAGCTGTAATAAATACACTGGTCTGGTATAAGACATAATTACAATAGTAAAGAATTTTTCCGGAGACAACTCTTCATCCCAGGTGTTAAACATTATAGCTCCTTTCCTATAGTCCCAGATGTTCAAATACAATTTGTATTAACACTCTTAATCCGTCCGTCCGGTGATCCTTAAACAATCCTTGAAGAACCTCAAAATTACTTTGATAAATCTTCTCGTTAAACCATAAAGCCTCCATGGCCTCATAAATATCTTGTTCATCCGCGTTCTCAGGATGAGGAAGAATGGTACCAAAATCACCAGAGAGCTGGTTGCGAGGAAAGAGAAGAGGCATGCTGTTAGCAAAAATAGTTTCAGGAATACTGCCCCACAACCCCCCAACAGGAACATTCAGTTTACATTGAGAAAGAATATCTACTAGTCCAGACCAAGGAACGACATTATAAAACTCCTTATCCTTAATCTGATCTAAAAGCTGCGGAATCTTTAGTCGTTCCGGAGCTTGATCTAAATGATGCTTCAACAGAAAGTGTACCTTAAATTCGGCCTTCTTCTGGAGGCGAATCAAAGACCGTAATGTGTCTAATCCGCCTTGAATAAATACGTGTTCCCTACCATCAGGGCGTAGCTGATCGGGCTTCGCAAAATTGGGATGGAAATTATCTTTGGTGGCCCAAAATATATCAGACCTATTGAAGCCCCACGTACCAGCCTGTGCAGGCAGAAGATTGTCCGGGTACGGCTGGGGAATCAACAGAAGATTGAACTTGTGGGGGACGTCTTGTTGTCGCTTTCTATTATCATTCCAAGTTAATCGATAAGGCACCGCCACATTACATTGACCTGATCTAAAACATGCAGACTCTAACATTCCACTGGTGAATCCAAAATATGAAAAGTGAATATGGTGCGGAGCCTTAACTCGGTCACATCTTTCCCAACTAGCATCAAGGAATACATCGCAACCTCGCTCTTGCCCCTCTAGACATCGAATAATCTGATGTCCTTCAGACTGTAAGAAGTGGGCTAGGTTGGCCGTCCAGCGCTGTTCTCCTCCACCAAAACCATCTATATGGTCGCCTTGTCCATAAGTTCTAATCGCGATACGCATGTGTTACTCCAAGTCTAGTTGTTGCACTACAGCTTTCCAAGCTTTGCGAACCCCCTCCGTACGATGATCCCGGAAGTGGTCCTGAAAGGCGTCACGAATTTGATAGTAAAACTTCTCGTCAAACCATAATCTTTCATAAGTCTCATACAGGTTATCAACTGTAGACTCTGCAATTGAAGGAATAAGAGCTACAGTAGAAAGATGTACAAACTCAGGCGGGGTGACCGGAAGCCCATAAGTAAAAACGGCTTCGTTTACCGAAGAAGTGAGTTTACCAACATGGGTATTTAGTTTGCACTTACTCAATAGCTGAACGAGTTGTCGCCAAGGCAATGTTTCCAGCCTTTCTACTTGTTTAAGTTGTCCTATTAAACTCTCTACTTCTCTTCTCCATTCTATTCCGGTGTTACGAATCATGGAATCTAACAGAAAGGTGATTGTAAAATCTGCTTTTTGGTTCAACTTAATCAGTGCTTTCAAATGCTTAATACCATCTTCAATAAGAGGATAGTTAAATTCCCGATTAAACGCGGGATGAAAGTTACCTTTGTTGGCCCAGGCGATCTGAGATCGATTGAAGCCAGGCTCTATATCGGAGGGGAGAAGATCATCAGGGTAGGGAAGCGGCATAAATACTGGGATATGTTTGAAACCCCCTGAGGCCGACATCCCTAGGCTCTCTAAATAATCTACTCTATAAGGGCTCGAATAGATGTACTTACCTTCTTGATAACACCTAGTACTCTGAACATCGTTTGAGCCCAGCGAGACGGCCTTAAAACTTCCGTGAATATGATGTTTAGCCTTTATTTTATCACAGTATTCTATCGGACAATCTATAGCTAAATCAAAAGATGCATCTACTCCCTGATCCGTGCCAAAGAAATGCACCTCATGTCCTTCAGCCTGAAGGAAGTGTGCCCAATTGACTCCAAAGCGGTGCTCTAGTCCCCCAAAGCCATCTATATGGTTCTTATCTGCGCCGTGACCAGAGACTGCAATTTTCATCTCACCTACCTATATGTAGACTACACCGATTCCGAACGAGTAATCTATCCTCTTTTTAGGCATATCTAGTTCTCTAAAAAACTTAGCGACTCCCATGTTGTGTAAGCTCTTATCGTCTTCACCCATACATACATCATGAAAACCTACAAGTCCTCCGGGCCGGACTAGCGGAGAGTAGTCTTCATAGTCTGCTTTAACACCATCATAACTATGATCGCCATCGATAAAAAGAAAGTCGATGGGTCCTTGAAAAATATTCTTGATCACCTCTAATGTCTCCGGCAGATGGGAATTCATCTGAAGATAGGTGACCTCAGAGTGAGAGTTGCTGAAATCAAAAGTGAGTGGAGTGTTTTGTTTATCGAAGTTCACACCTACTGTCTTCCCTCCGGATCCTGCTAATATATCCCAGAAAAATAAACTACCCCCGTGGGATGAACCTATTTCCAATATTTTCTTAGGGTTTATCTTAGATACTTCTTCAACAAGCTCTCCAAACTCTCGACCATCTTGCTGGGCCCACCAGCCATAAGTTTCGCGCTCACGTCCTGCGTGGCCGATATTTGCTACAGTATGCCAGAGGGCATCAAACTCTTTTCTATCCATTTCTTACACCCTATACAGAGCTATACCAAAATAGTCTCTGGGTAGAATTTCCAAAGAGTCTAACATGGTATCCAAAAATGTTCTAACCGGGCCGTGATTGTAGTCGTGAAAACCCACAATCCCTCCCTTGCGAACTAAGGGAGAATACATTTCGAAGTCCATCTTGACCCCGTCCGTACTGTGGTCTCCATCAATAAACAAGAAATCAAACGGCGCATGTGCCTTAGTCATATCAAGCGTTTCTTGTAAATGGGCATCTCCTACCAAAAATTTAACATCTGGAAAATAACTGAGAGGTATATGCCCTTCAATTGATTTGATATCAAGAGAGTATACTTCAGGAACTACAGCCTGCCACACCAAGGTAGTGCCACCACAGGCGTTGCCTATCTCCAACATCTTCTGGGGCTTAAGCTCTAAAAGTTTCTCCACAAGCTGCCAGAGTTCTTCCTTGTCTTGTTGAATAAACCCCCGATTCCTATTGGTACGTTCTACTCCATCATAGTTTCTAGCAATCCAAATTCTATCCCAAACCGTATCAAACACATATCTATCCATCTCAACTTCGGAAGCCAGGATGTGATCATCAACTGTGACTGTTCTGTCCATTCTTATACCTCTAATTGATAATAAGTGCAGAAATCTTTTCATATCCCAAGAACTTTAATACCGCTGCTCTATGGCTGCCCCTTACCAAGTAAGAATCATCAGGCAGTCTTTGCACATGGACATAGTCATATTTAAAGGGGCCTTCCCCGTATCCATATTTCTTGATACATTCATAAATAGTATATAAGTATCGTTTATTAAAATCCTCTGGTGCTACTCTGAATCTAACTTCATTTCCGTTCTCATCAAGCAGCCACCCGCCTTCTTCACGCTGCTCATTTTCTGGGCGGATTAACTTCTTAGGCTCCAGATACATATCCCAGAAATCATCCGGGTTAACTCGGGGAATCTCTTGATTTTCAATATATTCTTGAAGCCAGGGGATGTAGTGATCGATTGCTACTTGCCCGAGTTTTACACAATCAGAATTGAGATCAATAGTCTCCGCAAAATCCTGGGCATACGCTTTGTCGGACTGTTTCCACAGACCACAGAGAACGTTGAAATCCCGCTTTGAGAGGTGGGTGCGCACATGCCGATAGTGAAAATGAAAAGTATCTCCTCCCCCATCCTTGTCAGCCCCTCCCCGGGTAAACTCTAGGGCTGCTCGCTCATGGTGGAATCTCTGACCTGGGAGCCGGAAAGTATGGAGGGTACAATTTTGCTCCTCAGGCTCGGGCTGTCCCAATTCATCATACTTCTTGCGTGCCTCTATCCAATGATCAGACATAGCCAGAAATTCTTCCTTGGTATAAACTGGACGCATGTCTTCGAAGTGGTCGTGGATACACTCTCTAAGCTCCAGAGTACAGCTGTGCTCATAATAAAGTGTTTGGTCTACCTGCTCTTCCCCAAGTAGCTTTAGGTGATACCCCATTATGTATACTCCTTATACAGTTCTGCAAAAGCTTGCGGGTGAGACCCTTCATAACGCAGAAGCTCACTTTGTGTTTCTTTCGGGTTTTCTGTGAATGCGTAGCTATCATATTCCTTTGTACTGAAGTCATACGGAGGCAGCTCTGATTCTTTCGGAAGATTATCTTCCGCATGAAAGAAAGTATCCACGTTGCGAACTCGTTTAGCAATCAACGCCGGATCCCCGATACGTGAATAATGGAACATCCAGATTCCAGACTCGACATGTTGCACAGGCCAAGCCCCAACAGGAATACTATTTTGACCATCAAATCCGTCATAGGTGTGAGTGCCCTTACGGGTCAACCGAGTAATCTTAACACTCCAGTCCTTTCTAATAGTGTGCAAATTACCAAAGAAATAAGGCCTAACAAAATCAAATCCTGTGTCATGAGTCCCCGCAGTATAGACTAGTTCTTTAATCTTGCCGTGATCATCCTCATGAAATGCTTCATCTTGCTGAACACACAAACGCCACTCAGTAGCACCCCTACAAGCATCCACGGCTACTTGACTTTGATGTCCAATCTCCAAACCCTTCTGCATGTTAGTCATATCCCAGCGAGACTCACAGAGAACTATATCAAGTTCGTCTCGCAACTGGAGAGCTAACTCATGGGTTCCATCATCTGTGGTGGGATCGTAAGCCAACACCACTTCATCACAGATCGGGCGCAAAGAGAGCAGGCATTCCCGCAGTGGATAGCCAAACTTGACCGAATTTCTGGCGGCCACACAGCCACTTATGTTATTTGGTTGCGACAACGTGAAGCTCCCAATCGTTTTCTACTATCCGCTGAATTTCTTTAAACCCAGCTTTTTCCATACGGATTTTAAAGGTCTCAAAGGTATAAAGCGCTTTGTGGGCGCCCCATTCAGTATATTTTCCAGGATGAGGTATGTCTCCATCTTTAATTGTATTACGTTGCCAATTTGGATCTCCGGAAATCTTCTCCCACCCATCTTCTCCCCCAGGACCATCAGAGAACCCTCCAAAAAAAGCTATCATTGTCTCTTCAGTAGAGTGAATGCCTTCTACATAAGCCCTACAAAGGAAGTCGAGATCAGGCATCTTGATAGTTATTTTTCCACCCGGCTTTAAAACTCTGTTCCACTCTTCGAGGACCGGCACAATCTCAGTATAAGAGATGTGTTCTACAGTGTGAGCTGAATATAGCTCATCAACACATTCGGTCTCTAAAAAACTAAGATCTCTAACATCTGCTTGATGATGAACGTTACCTACTTTTACAGCATCAACATGAAAAAAGCCAGGTTCCCCCTGTGGGCCAGAACCTAGCTCAATTCGTATAGGGGTGTCGTCACCTACTACTGTTGATTTAAACTCCATTCTTTCTGGCTTTCCGGGCCGGTCGGAAACAAAGCCCATCTTTTTCTTTCTTCAGGCTAACTACAACCTTAGAATCTTCTGAGATTTCGTCAGTTAAAATAGCCATTGCAAGCGGTGTATTTAGATATTTCTTAATCATTCTTCTCATGGGACGGGCTCCAAACTTCTTATCAATACCTTTATCCAGAATGAAATTCTTGGCCCCGATGTTAAAGGAAAGAATGATAGCTTTACTATTCTGGATCTGTTCATTGACCTCAGCCAATAAAATATCCAAGATGTGCATGTAATCATTCTTTTCCAGTACCCGAAAGTGAACTATTTCATCTACCCGATTCAAAAACTCAGGCTTGAACTTTTTCTTGAGCGCCTCTTCCCTGGCTTTATCAGTCTTCTGGCCGGTTTTAGTCGACACATCTCCAAAACCTACCGTCTTACTAATAGATTCGACCTCTTTAACTCCGATATTAGAGGTCATAATGATGATAGTATCTTTAAAAGAAACTTTCTTATTCTTATTATCTGTCAAGATACCATCATCAATAATCTGCAATACCCGCTCATGAAAATTACTATGAGCTTTTTCTATTTCATCGAAGAGGATAACAGAGAAAGGGTTCTTAGCTATATCTTTAGTAAGGTGGCCCCCATCATCATATCCCACATACCCTGGAGGAGAACCTGTTAATTTGGCAACCTCATGAGGCTGTTGGTATTCCTGACAATCAATCCTAACCAGCCCTGCTCCTAAGCATTCGGCAAGAACTTTTGCAGTCTCAGTTTTTCCAACACCAGTATTACCGGTGAACAAGAAGACACCTAGAGGCTCATGCTCTCTCTTGAGCCCAACAGACGCACGGAGTACGGCATCCGCAATTGACTCAACTGCACCGTCTTGCCCAACAATTCCTTTCTTTATACTACTGGCAAGCTTGAGTAATTTATCCTTCGAAAGATCTGCAAACTTGATTCTCTTTTTGCCTCGAATAATTCGATCATCGGCGCCTGCTGCAGCTATTCGCCTATTGTTGCGCACCCGTGACCTCTGTTTATTCTTGTGTTCTTTACGAATATTTCGTAGATTAACATCCTCCAATTTCAAAAATGGATTATACTGAATAGAAATTTCGTATAACTCTGCCATCAATGCATCTGGGGGTGTTTTTCGAGAGATGCCTTGTTTGTCCAGTAGATGGAAAATATCAGAGAAATCCTCAATACAAAGCTGGACAATTAGAAGATGGTACCCACGGGACGATTCAAAAGGGGCCCCTCCTAATAGTATGGCTAGATTTTCTTCCCCCTCTTCATACTGCCTGACATTAATATGAAGACCTAACTTCTCCCATCGGTGCCCCACAAGTTCATAAGGGACATCGTTATGGTTGCTCCCGCTGTTAGAACCCTCAGCAAAAGGATTTTCAGGATCAATAGGGAGGTCGGGCAAATCTAACCCAGGATCTTCATCGTCTCGGAAAGGATTATCTTTACTAGGCGCACTAGTTATTACCGCCGGTCCAAAACTTGATAGGGGCGGGTCTTGGTCCCACAAATCGTTGTCTACCAAAGGACGGGCGCTTTCGTCTGGACGAACAGAATTCTTAGTCTTTAAAACATTATTCTGATTGATAACGATATTGTCTGGATTAAAACCAGGACTATATCGGAAGACTAAATCTAAGGCTTCCTTTCTGATCTTATCAAACTTGGTGAGTAACTCTGGCCGTCGACGAATGTGGTAGAAAAACGGGCCAGAATTAGCCATACAGGTGCCTAGAATAAAGTCTTCATAAAAGTGCTTGTAAATGAGTCCCTTTTCGGTGGCTAGAAGAGCTAACTTATCATCAACATCTGTCTCTGGAAATTCAATAATTAAGATGTTGAAATCTGCCGACTCAAGGAACACATTATGTGTCGTATATCTGTCAGCCATGTGTCTCTCTTTCTATTTTACAGCTGGGCGGCTTTGATAACCTGAATAGCCTGGGAGTGGGTCAATTCTTCAAACATTTGAACAGAATTGCCTTGCGCATCTGTGACTTTAGCAAGAGCAATCATCTCTGGCTGAGAAAGATTTTTGCGAGCAGCCAGATTAACCATAGCATTCATTTGAGTGGAATTAGGCCCGGCAGCATTAGCAGCAGCGCTTGTAAACGGGTTAGCCCTAGAAGGGGCAGGTGGGGTTGCCGGTTTAGGTGCTGGCACATTAGCCACAGCACCAGATGCCCCAAATGGGTTGTTCGGCTTAGAAGGACTAGCCCCTCGCGGAGCGGGAGGGGTTGCTGCTTTTGGAGCAGCAGGAGTTGCTGATCTTGGGGCAGCAGGAGGCTTCGGAGCACTAAGCTTTCCAGAACTCGTTGGTCGAGAAACTGTCTGTGGCAGTCGAGGCCCGGAATTACTTGGAGTATCCTCGTCTTGATATAGTTCTAATCCAAGACCAAGCAAGGTAGCACATTTCTTAATAGCATCGCTAGCGGCGCCCTTAAAAGCTTCGCCTGGTCCCATGCCTTTATTCATATCACAGGACCCAAACTGTTGCTTCACAATATACTGTCCGTTCTCATCAGGAACAGCTAATTCTAATCCCACTACAGCGGTATCACCATGGACTACAGACGATATGATGCGAGTGTTCCAATGGTGCGAAAAAGCTTCGTTGAGAAGCTCTATTACATGAGCTGTACTGATGTAATTAAAGGACTTCACCCCGCCTTTGCCGGGGCGTTGTTTTATCTGACCCTTGGCAAGAGGCCGGGTTATTACTCCGAAGGCTTTATCACTAAGAGACATTACTCTGCTCCTCATTGGTAGGCTCGGGTGTCTTATATACTTCTCCGTTCGGGAGAGCCATTCCTTCCCGAGGGAAAATTTGAGTTCCTGTCATACGGTCTCTAAACTTAAGCTTATTTAGCAAAAAGAAATTATTCAACTGTGGGTTATTTAAAATACATAAACATGTAATCACAAATTGGGGATTAACTGAGCCGCCACCGACGGTTAGTTCTCCAACAGGTTCAACGTTTTCTACTTTTAAATCATCCACAGGGCTTTGCGTTTGAAATTGTGTAGGTATATTTGAAAGTTCGGTAGTCATATTTCCTTTCCTCTCTATAAGAATAATAAATCAGGGGAAGATAGAAGTCAAGCTTCCGTGAAAAGTCTAAGCCTGTGATAGTACCGTTTGCCACATTTTTTACAATACTTTTCAGTCTTAATTTTCATTTTGGTTTTCATACTCCTCAAATGCCGCAACTATGTCCACGACTACGGGGCTACGAACGATGTCACTCTTATCAAATTTAACTATCGCAACGTTGTTAAGGCCCTCAACAATTTCTTCGAGCACATAGAGTCCGGACTTTCGTTTATGATATCCTAAATCAGATTGCGTAGGATCGCCTGCAATAACGAGTTTACAATTTTCTCCTACACGAGTTACCGCCATCTTTAATTGTTCAATCGTGGCGTTTTGGGCTTCGTCTAGAAGAATGAAACAGTTATTGAACGTACGACCTCGCATGTAGGCCAGTGGGGCTATCTCGATATAACCACGTTCAATCTTCTCTTTGGCTAAACTCAAACCTATCTGATCATACAGAGCATCATAGATAGGCCTCATATAAGGATCTAATTTATCATCTAGGTCCCCAGGCAAAAACCCAAGCTTCTCTCCCGCCTCAACGGCCGGGCGGGTGATGATTAATCGCTTGGTTTCTTTAGCCCAATGATGACATAGCGCTGCAAATACAGCCAGGTACGTCTTGCCACTTCCGGCGGGGCCGGAACCGATGGTAATAACATTCTCTTCTATTGTTTTTAAATATTTTTCTTGATTTGCATTTCTTGGATAAACTTTATTTATCCTGGAAAAATCTCTTTGGGTAACTGGCTTATTCGATTCATTTCTCGGAGTCGTCCTGTTTTTCTTGCCCATGCAGGATTCTTCCTCCTTTTTGAAGAATTTGACCGTGAAAAGCGTCTTGGATCAAACAGCTTTGTTAGTTACAAATTCATCAAAAATCATTTGGAAAATATATTTAAACATGGGGCTGTCATACTTACTTACATGCCCACAATGGCAGGTTATTTCTGCCACAACTGTGGCTTGATTTTTAGATTCTTTAGACATTTCGTCATAGCCCTGCTTCCAAATATCCAGCAGAGTTTCAAATGGAACGGGGGCCGATTCCCCACACATATTACAACTCATTTCTATGTACATATTTGACCTCCTGTGCTGCCAGAGTCAAAATAACTCTGACAGCGGGGACGACCGAAGCCGCCTCCACCAGAGAATTTATGGTCTTCTCAAGACCGGCGGGCGCCACGGATGGCGTCGCCCACCCCAGGGTGAGTTTAAAGTCTGCCCAAGACTGTCCCGGGGGGACCAGGGTAAGTTTATAGTCATTCCAGGACTTGTCTCCCCGCGTCCGACAGTTAAGTCGGACGGAGTCCCCACATTAATCATCTTCATCTGGTCGTTCCTCTCTACGCATTAACTTGGTTAGGAACGCTTGTAATTCTTTTTTATTGCCTTCGTTTAATAACCTTTTAAAATCATCTGCTTCTTCACGTCCGATATCGAATTCAATAATAGCAAATCTTTCAGAACGCGGATCAATAATGCCTTCTTCTATTTTCAGGGCTAAAAACTTACTAAACATTTCGCCGCTAAAAGTAAAAGGTTTTTTACAATCACCGCAACAACCATCTATTGCTATATCCGAGGGAAATTTTTTGTCTTGATGGTCTGCTTTCAGAGCGCGCGCTAATAAATCGATCCGGAGAGATAAATCAAAACCGCAGTGCTTGCACTTGAAACCTGCCATTTCAGTTACCTCCGTTTTTTATTTATTTTTTCCTCCTCTGTTCTCTAAGCCACTTCTGCCGGCTCTTCTCTACCCGCTGTTCTACGGGGCTAACAAACTTATACGGACAATCTTTTCCTTCTCGCGCGTCAAATAAAATATCGTCCACACCGTAACTACAAGCCGGTATATCTGAGGGCTCCCTAGGATCAGGGTTGGTAAAAGGGCCCTCAATCCCTCCGCACCCATGAGGAAAACAAGAATGATCTATGGGCGAACTATAGGGACTGTAAAACGTAATACCCCCACCATATCCTGGATAATAATTGTACACATCTATCCGCTCTCCTGCACGAGCATGCATGGAGAGCAGGACCGCAATTCCTAGGGCCAAAAGAAAAAGTAAAATATTATTTTTGTTTCGCATAATACTGCCAAGCTCCTCCTGTTGGCCCAGGCCCGGAATAACTTAAGCCTTCTTGTTCTATAACGGAAAGGGCATCTAAAACGAAATCTTCTTGCTTCCACCAAAGAGCCATCCCGTTGCGATGAGGTTTGGTAGAAGGTATCTTCGGCTCAGGAAGGGCACG
>SDBV01004834.1_pt1 | contig 19180 bp, 17 predicted proteins | sample 2277081 | NCBI WGS metagenome assembly SDBV01 (sample SAMN10402039, study PRJNA504765) | marine sediment metagenome | isolation source: marine sediment core GS10_PC15, 223 cmbsf | place: Arctic Ocean: Southern Knipovich Ridge | collected 2010
AATCTCAAATCTCAAATCTCAAATCTCAAATCCACAATCAGAAAAGGTCGATATGATAATCCTCGTGCAGCACAACTATCGCTTTTTTCCAGTTGGCCGTCCTGCCAAAATGCTGCCCGCGACGGCGGGGCTTGCCCAGGTAGTTGGCCGTACGCACATTAAGCACCTTGACGTTATACAGTCTTTCAACGGCATTTCTAATCTGTATCTTATTGGCGCCCCGGTTCACTTCAAAGGAATACGCATTCCTCGTATTGGCAAAATGCATCCCCTGCTCTGTAACCAAAGGTTTGATTATTATGTTATAGTCATCCACAACAGACACCTAATGTATTAAAGCTATGAATTACTGTCCGCGTCCCGGTTTATCAGCGACAAAAATGCGTCTTTGGTAAACAGCATTTTCTGCCGATTACAGATATCGCCCGCATTCAAATCCGCCACCGTCGTTACATCCACTTTAGGAATGTTCCTGGCCGACTTGTAAAGATTCACGTTACTCTCATTGATCGCCACAAGACAACTGCGGTCAATCTTCAAGTTGCCCAGAACCTGCGAAAAATCCTTTGTCCTGGGCGCGTCAAAACTCAATTCATCGACAACCACAACGCCGCCCGACAAGAGCTTCGCCAGGATCGCAGAATCTCTCGCAAGACGCCTTTGCTTCCTGGGCATCCGCTTGCCGAAGTCTCTCCTGACCTTGGCGAATGTAACACCGCCGCCGACACGTTTGCCGGTTCTGATGTTGCCCACACGCGCGTTGCCCGTCCCTTTCTGTCGGAAGAGCTTTCGGGTTGATCCCTGCACCATGCCCCGACTCTTCGTCGCAGCCGTGCCCACGCGCTTGTTGGCGTGGTACATCACGATCGCCTGCTTGAGCAGCGAATGCCTCACACTTGTGCCGAACAAGCTCTCATCGACCCGAAGGCTGTCAATCTCGTCGCCTTCTCTGTTATGTACTACAACGTCAATCATTTCAGAGTTCCAAACATTCTCACTTGCCTAATTGCCGTCTTTCTTCGAGCGGCGAATCTCAACATATCCGCCCGCCGGACCGGGCACGGCGCCTTTGACCACCAGCAGGTTATTCTCCTGGTCTATGGAAACCAGTTCATGGTTCCTGGTCGTTACCCGCACACCACCCATTCGGCCGGCCATTTTCTTGCCTTTTTTCAGATTACCACCATGGCCGGCGTCACTGGCGTAACTCGATATCGAACCGGGCGCCCGATGTTTGCGCTCCGTACCATGGGACGCGGGAAACCCGCCGAAACCATGACGCTTCATCACGCCGGCATAGCCTTTGCCTTTGCTCGTGCCGGCTACATCGACATACTTGACGTCGGCAAATGCCGAAACCGTCACCTCATCACCTGCCGAATACTCCGCCTCGGCATCGTCGGCGAGACGACACTCACGAACGAACCTCTTGGCAACCGTATCCGCCTTGGCGGCATGGCCGATTTGCGGCTTCGTGCGACGTGACTCTTTGACGTCTTCAAAACCTAATTGTATTGCTTTATACCCGTCGGTTTCCCCGGTCTTGACCTGCATGACCCTGCACGGCCCGGCCTGCAGGACCGTGACAGTCGTAATCCTGCCCGATTCATCGTACACCTGGGTCATGCCAATTTTTTTTCCAAGCAACATTACCATGTATCTGTCCTTCAGCTACGGTGCCGGTCTTCTCCGGGACCCCTGACACCTGATCGCTTTGTTATGCCTTGATCTTAACAAAAATGCCCGCGGGAACAACCAGGCGATTCAAGGCCTCAACCGTGCGGGCGTTGGCTTCATGGATATCTATCAGACGTTTATGCGTGCGCATCTCAAATTGCTCGCGCGACTTCTTGTCAATGTGAGGGCTGCGCAAAACAGTATACCGTTCAATACGCGTCGGCAGCGGAACCGGACCGCTCACGCGTGCATTTGTTCGACGGGCCTGCTCAGCAATCTCCTTGGCGGAGGTGTCAAGAGCACGGTGGTCGTATGCTTCCATCCGTATTCTGATTCTTTCGGTATCAGTTGACATCTTTGTTCCTTAATATACACCTGCAATATCTGCACCGACATTATCGAAAATGCACAACACTTACATTTCGCGGCAAAAACAAAAAAATTCTGCAGCAAATCCGCATTTTCACGCTTTTTTGCTTTGCGCAAGGCAGGATAGGCCCGATTGTCGCCTTCCTTAAAAAAATACCTGCCAAACCAGATAACCTCGAATTTCGCCTCTCTTACCAGTATCCATCCACACCCCCCCGTGAGGCAAAAACCCATCCTCTGGCCTCAACAGGCTGTTTCTACCATCCCTGAACCACTCTCAGTTCGACGTGAACCAGCCCAACTCGATACGCACAGAAATCCTTTCCGTGCTCGCTTCGGCTGTAAAACGTCTTAAAATATCACAGACTTTCAAGTCTGTCAATAATAACTTACAAGAATTTTTTCACAAATTTGTTCCGGCACCTTTTCGTAGCACAGCGGCTCCATGGAAAAGGTCCCCCGGCCTCCGGTTGCGCCGCGGATCTCGCCGGAATACCCAAACATCTCCGCCAGAGGAACACGACCGTCAATAACCCGCATATTACCGTGTACATGCGAGTCGGTGATCGTTCCGCGCCGGCCGATCAGATTGCCTTGAACAGCCCCGTAACTGGCTTCAGGCACAACAATCTGGATTTTCATCATTGGCTCCAGCAGAATCGGCGAAGCCTTTTTTACGACTTCCTGGACGGCAATGACTCCGGCCTGCTCAAACGCCAATTCCGACGAATCAACTGCATGATACGAACCATCAAGAAGCGTAACCTTAGCACCCACAAGGGGATAGCCTGCGACAGTCCCCGTGGAAAGCCCGTCAAGGACGCCTTTTTCCACCGCCGGGATGTACTCTTTGGGCACGGTGCCGCCTGTGATTGCGCTTTCAAACTCGTTGTCACGACGATAATGACCCAGCTCATCCAGCAGGGGTTCGATTCGAATAACGACATGGCCGTACTGGCCCCGACCGCCGGTTTGACGCACAAATTTGCCTTCCGCCTCGGCTGTGCCCGTAATTGCCTCCTTATAGGCCACTTTCGGCTTACCCACCCGCACATTGACACCCATATCACGGGTCAGCTTGTGCTGCAGAATCTCCAGGTGAAGTTCACCCATGCCACTGATTATCGTCTGGCCGGTCTCATGGTCGTACTTGCACCCAAACGTCGGATCCTCGCGACGCAATACACCCAGGGCATCGGCCAGTTTCATGCGCTCTCCGGCCGTTTGAGGCTCGATTGACATACTGATCACCGTCTGGGGAAAAGTGATACTCTCCAGAATAATCGGGTGTTTTGTGTCGCAAAGCGTGTCGCCTGTAAGCGTGTCTTTGAGCCCTATCACCGCCACTATGTCCCCGGCAGAAGCCGAATCCAGAATATTGCGGCTGTTGGCGTGCATCTCAAAAATCCGGGTCACGTTTTCTCTTCGCCGGCGGTTGCTGTTGAGCACACGGCTGCCTGTTTTCAAAATCCCCTGGTAAATCCGCACAAAATACAGATCACCGTGCTTGTCGCTGGTAATCTTAAACGCCACAGCCACAAGAGGCTTAGACTTGTCGCAGTGAACCTCGATCTCTTTCTTGCTGTCGTCCGGTTTATGTCCGATAATGATGGGCTTTTCCAAAGGGGACGGCAGATAAGCAATAACCCCGTCAAGCAGCCGCTGCACCCCGATGTACTTCAGAGCCGAACCCACAAACACCGGCTGCAGTTTGTTGGCGAGTGTGCCTTTCCGAATCGCCCTCCTGAGTATGCTCGCATCTATCGGTTCGTCCTGGACATAGGCGGTCATCAACTCGTCGTCGAATTCAGCCGCCGCTTCGACCATTTCATGTCGATAGTGCTCAGCCTCATCGCTCAGCTTTGACGGGATGGCTTCTTCAGTGAATCTGGCCCCGAGCACATCCTGCTCATAGAAAACCGCCTTCATGCCGACGAGGTCTATGATACCGCGAAAACCCGCCTCAGCGCCGATCGGCATCTGGACACAAATAGGGTTGGCAAGAAGTTTGTCGCGAACGCTGTCGACGGACATCTCGAAGTCGGCGCCAACCTTATCCATCTTATTGAGAAAACATATACAGGGCAGCCCGTACTTGCGCCCCTGTCGCCAGACGGTTTCGCTTTGCGCCTGGACACCTTCGCTTGCATCGAAAACCGCTATAGCGCCATCGAGAACACGAAGCGACCGCTCGACTTCCGCCGTGAAATCCACGTGCCCCGGCGTATCAATGAGATTAATATCATACCCGTTCCACGGGCACTTCGTGGCCGCCGACGTAATCGTGATGCCCCGCTGCTGCTCCTCCTCCATATAATCCATGACCGCAGTACCGTTATGCACTTCGCCCATCTTGTACGTCTTGCCGGAATAATACAGAATGCGCTCGGTAACCGTCGTCTTGCCGGCGTCGATATGAGCCATAATTCCGATATTGCGGAGTTTTTCGAGATCGTCTGCCATGTGCTTCTTCCTCGGCCAAACAGCCGAGCCACCTTAATTACCAAATACTATCCTTTAACAGCAAATCTCCGCCAAAAATAAAAAAACTGCCACGGTCGTTTACATCTACAACCGTGGCAGATAACAGCGGAAAATTACCATGCAAAATGAGCGAATGCCTTGTTGGCTTCGGCCATCCTGTGTACGTTTTCGCGAGTCGTCATGGCGGCACCTTCCTTTCGATAAGCATCCATCAACTCGGAAGCCAGCCGAATGCTCATCGGTTTTCCCTTCTTGCCCCGGGCCGCGGCCAGAATCCAGCGAAAGCCAAGAGACTGCTGACGCTTGGGTCGGACCTGCATCGGAACCTGATAACTGGCGCCGCCGACACGCTTGCTGCGAACCTCAAGCATTGGCTTAACGTTGACTACAGCCTGCTCGAAGACTTCCAGCGGCGGCGTATCCTTGATCCGCGAGGCGATTATGTCCATCGCATCATAGAATACTTTGCACGCAATGCTCTTCTTGCCGCCCCACATCAGGCAATTGACAAATTTGGCCACCAGCTTGCTGTTGTATTTCGCATCGGGCTTCAACTGCCAACTCGATGCTGTAAACTTCTTCGACATTAATACACCTGTTGATTACCCTATTTCTTTCTCACAGTTCAAAATCACAAACGTCCGACAGGGTCCGACTCTAAGTTTTTTTGGCACCGTACTTGCTTCGGCCCTGTCTGCGACCGCTGACACCGGCTGTATCGAGAACACCGCGAACGATGTGATACCTCACACCGGGCAGGTCCCTCACCCTGCCGCCGCGGATCAATACTGTGCTGTGCTCCTGCAGATTATGATCGATACCGGGAATGTAGGCAGTCACTTCCTTGCCGTTGGTAAGGCGTACCCGTGCGATTTTGCGCAGCGCGGAATTGGGCTTCTTGGGCGTCTGCGTTCTTACAATCAGACAGACACCCTTTTTCTGCGGGCATCCCGTAATATCCGATACACGCTTCTTACCTTTCTTTTTTCTTCCCTTACGTACCAATTGGTTGATAGTCGGCATAATTTCTCCAAATGAGCAATCTCAATTATCTCTTTGTCTGACAACCGCGTCATTACAGACCCAATGCGGCCCTGACAGCCTCCTCTGCCGCCGCTTCGGACTCTTTGGCCTCTCGGAGTTCTTCAAGCTGCTTGGGCACCGGCGGTTCGACCAGGTGCTTGACCCGCAATTCGAGATGGGGCTTAAATGCCGTTCCTGCGGGAATCAGATGCCCGAGGATTACGTTTTCTTTCAAGCCCCGCAACTTATCCACTTTACCGGACAAGGATGCCTCTGTCAACACTTTCGTGGTTTCCTGGAAGCTCGCCGCGGAAATGAAACTCTCCGACTGCAGCGACGCCTTGGTGATCCCCAACAGCAGCGTCATTGCCGAAGCCGGACGCGGCTTTTTGCCCTTGGCCGGCGTTCCCCCCAACGTCTCGACCTTTTCGTTGGCCGTTTCCAGGTCCTTCTTCGTAACAACCTGATCCACCGCCAGGTCCGTATCGCCCGGATCCGTTATCCGAACACTCCTGCTGAGTTCCTCATTGCCGTTGCGGAACACCAGCTTGTCGACGACTTCGCCAGGCAGCAAACTGCTGTCGCCGACCGACTCGATTTCGACTTTGTGCATCATCTGGGCAACAATGATTTCGATGTGCTTGTCGCTGATATTCACACTTTGGGCCCGATACACGTTCTGAATCTCCCGCAGCAGATACCGCTGCAGCGCCTCTTCGCCCTTGATTCGCAGGATATCATGCGGAACAAGCGGGCCGTCGGTCAGCGCATCACCGGCTTCGGCCCGGTCGCCGGTGTGGAAGTTCAGATGCCTGTCACGCGGCACGTGGTGTTCTTTTTCCATTCCGCTTTCACTCCGAATCGTGATCGTCATCTTGCCGCGACGCTTATCACTCTTCAGTTCCACAACACCGCTGATCTCTGCCATGGCGGCGGGTTCCTTTGGCTTGCGTGCCTCGAAGATTTCCGTAACACGCGGAAGACCACCGGTGATGTCCTGCGTCCCGCCCGTACCTCGAGGCAATTGAGCAAGCATTTCACCAGCCAGCACTTCCTTACCTTCGTCAACCTCGATACGCGCCTTGGCCGCCAGATAGTGAACATCAAGAATCTTCCCCTCGGAATCCTCGATGATCACCTGCGGGTGTTTGTCGCCCTTGTGCTCAATAACCACGGGGCGTCCCGCCTGACCCTTACGTTCCTCTTCCACACGCATCGTCTCGCCTTCAACAACATCCACAAGGCGAACAAGACCCGTAACTTCGGCCAGAATCGGCACACGGTGAGGATTCCAGCCGAAAAGCCTCTTGCCCGCCTTCACCTGCTGACCATCTTCCACCTGAACAATAGCGCCGTAAGGAACCTTAAACTTCTCAAGCTCACGCCCCTTCTTATCGACTAACGCCATTTCCCCGTTACGTTTCAATACAACTCCTTTATCTGCAACCGCTCTCTTTTCCCCTGGAGATTCTTTTTGATCCGGGATGTCCGCGCGGGATTTCCCACCTTTGGAGTCTTTCCAGGCTTCGGGGTCCGGAACAACATTAAGTTCACGATATTCCACAATGCCGTCCCGGGTTGCCTTCTGCTCGGTCTCCAAAATCGTGATCTCAGCGATACCACCCGTATGGAAGGTCCGCATGGTAAGCTGCGTTCCCGGCTCTCCGATGGACTGGGCGGCGATAATGCCGACGGCAAGGCCTTCCTCGACAAGCAGGCCGGTACTCAAATCCCAGCCGTAACATTTGGCGCAGATACCCATTTCGCTTTCACAGGTCAGTGGGCTGCGAACCCGAATCGCGTCAAGCCCCAACTGCTCGATCTTTTCGGCGCTCTCGGGCGAGATCACTTCATTCTCGCGAACGATCATCGCATCCGCGACCAGATTGCGAATGTTGTCCCTTGCTGTCCGGCCGATGATTAACTGCTTCAGCGGAACATCCACCGCCTCGCCCTTGTAAACCGTAGTCTTGGTTATCCCCTGGAGCGTTGAACAGTCAATCTGTGTAATCATCACGTTCTGCGCGACATCGGCAAGTTTCCGTGTCAGATACCCCGAATCGGCCGTCTTCAGCGCCGTATCGGCCAGACCCTTCCGGGCGCCGTGCGTCGAACTGAAGTACTCCAGTACGTTGAGTCCTTCGCGGAAGTTGGACCTGATCGGTGTTTCGATGATCTCGCCGCTGGGCTTGGCCATCAACGCACGCATGCCGGCCAATTGCTGAATCTGATCAACGCTGCCCCGGGCCCCGGAATCACGCATGATCCAGATGGGATTCAGATACGGCACGCCGTTACGCACGTCATTCTGCAGGGCATTCATCATGGCGTTGGTCACCATCACACGGGCGTGGGTCCAGGCGTCAATGATCTGGTTATAACGCTCACCATCAGTGAGTACGCCGCTATGGTAGTTCTTCTGAACACGATCTACACGCTTCTGCGTTTTCTCGATAATATCATGCTTCTCCTGGGGTATGCGCAAGTCTTTGATGCCGAAGCTCAACCCCGCCAGCGTCGCCTGCTTGAAACCCAGTTCCTTGATATTATCAAGCAGATCGATCGTAGCCCTGCCCCCGGCGATCTCGTAACAATCCTGAATAACCACGCCCAGTTTCTTCTTGTTCATCAGCATATTGTAGAAAGGCATCTGATCGTCCAGGATGTCATTGAACAGGCACCTGCCCGGCGTGGTCTCTGTCACCCCGCCACCGCTCTTGCCGGAATCGGTAACTACCTGCTTGTCTGCCGGCAGACGGACTTTAACCTTGGCATGGACACTGACCTTGCCCATCTCACAGGCCGTTATCGCCTCAAACGTGTCCCTGAAGATCATCCCCTCGCCCTTTTGGTTCGCACGCATGCATGTGATATAGTAGTTGCCTAACACTATGTCCTGCGAAGGGCCGAGCATCGGAGCACCGTTCTGCGGTGAGAAAATGCTGTTTGTTGACAGCATCAGCACGTGCGCTTCTACCTGAGCTTCAATGCTCAGCGGAAGGTGAACCGCCATCTGGTCACCGTCAAAGTCGGCGTTGAAGCCCTGGCAAACCAGCGGATGCAGCATGATTGCATTACCTTCAACCAACACCGGCTCAAAGGCCTGAATACCCATGCGGTGCAGCGTGGGGGCACGGTTCAAAAGAACGGGATGCTGATGAATCACCTCTTCCAGAATATCCCACACGTGCTCTTCTCTGCGTTCAAGCATTCGCTTGGCGCTCTTGATCGTGTCGGCCATACCGCGGTCCTTGAGCTTTCGGATAATGAAGGGCTGATAAAGTTCCAACGCGATCTTCTTGGGAAGACCGCACTGATGCAGTTTCAGACTTGGACCGACAACAATAACCGAACGGGCTGAGTAATCCACACGTTTGCCCAACAGGTTTTCACGGAAACGACCCTGCTTGCCTTTGATCATGTCGGTCAGACTTTTCAGCGGTCGATTGTTGCTGCCCAGAACCGGACGTCGGCATCTGCCGTTATCCAGAAGTGAATCCACAGCCTGCTGAAGCATGCGCTTTTCATTGCGAATAATCACTTCAGGGGCGTTCAAATCGATAAGCTTTTTGAGACGGTTGTTGCGGTTGATAATTCTTCGATAGAGGTCATTGAGGTCGCTCGTTGCGAAGTTGCCGCTTTCCAGCATGACCAGCGGACGCAGGTCCGGCGGGATCACCGGGGCCACCTCGAGTACCATCCATTCCGGCTTGTTCTCACTGTGACGAATACTGTTAACGACCTTGAGTCGCTTGGTCAGATCCTTGATCTTCTGTTTGCTGGAAGTTTTGGTGATGGCCAGACGAAGCTCCGCACTGAGATCGTCAAGATTAAGTCTGTTCAGCAGCTCTTTTACCGCTTCGGCGCCCATCAGCGCGCGGAAGCAGTTACCGTACTTGTTGCGCGCCTCGCGGTATTCGTCCTCTGTCAACAGTTGCTTGACAAGAAGAGGGCTTTGTCCCGCGTCGGTTACGACGTAATCCTGGAAGTAAACGACCTTCTCAAGGTGCGACGTCTTCATTCCGATAAGCGTACTCAGGCGACTGGGCATAGCCTTGAAGAACCAGATGTGCACCACCGGAGCGGCCAGGTTGATGTGCCCCATCCGTTTGCGACGGACCCGGCTGTGGGTCACCTTGACGCCGCAGCGATCACAGATAATGCCCTTGAACTTGGTCCCTTTGTACTTGCCGCAGGCGCATTCCCAGTCACGCTCCGGGCCGAAAATCCGTTCGCAGAACAGACCGTCTTTCTCGGGTCTGTACGTTCGGTAATTGATCGTTTCGGGCTTGCGCACCTCGCCGAAAGACCAGCTTCGTATATCATTTGGGCTGGCCAGCGATATCTTTACCGAACCATAATCGTTAATGCGATCGTAAATCGATTCTACCATTTTATGACCAACTCCGATTAACCGTCAATAAATCCAATCTTTTGCCATCGGGTCCTTCTAAACCGGCTGTCCTAAATGGGCCCGCCGCCAACGCGTCTTTTCTCGAGCTGAATATTCAACCCGAGTCCTCGGATTTCGCTGCAAAGCACATCAAAGGAAATCGGTGTGCCCGCCTCGAGTGTATTGTTGCCTTTGACCATAGACTCATAAATCTTCGTTCGACCTTCGATATCATCGCTCTTGACCGTAAGAAGCTCCTGAAGCGTATAAGCGGCCCCATAGGCTTCCAGCGCCCAGACTTCCATCTCACCGAATCGCTGACCGCCGGTGCGGGCCTTGCCCCCCAGGGGCTGCTGCGTGATAAGACTGTAAGGGCCCGTCGCACGGGCATGAATCTTGTCGTCGACAAGATGGTGCAGCTTCATCATGTAGATATAGCCGATTGTCCCTTCCTGTCCGAACCGCTCGCCGGTTCGGCCGTCATAAATCGTAGTCTTCAAATCCACCGGAATAGTTGTAAACAATTCGCCGACAGGCGGCACTTCGTTGTTTTCCTCAAGTTGCGCCATGCGCTTGATTACCGATTCATTGGCTTCGGCGATCGCTTCGCATATCTGTTCCTCGGTAGCACCGTCAAAAACCGGCGTGATAGCATTGAAGCCCAATATCCTGGCCGCCCAACCCAGATGGGTCTCCAGAATCTGCCCTACATTCATACGGCTGGGAACGCCAAGCGGATTAAGACAAATATCAACCGGCGTACCGTCTTCAAGGAAAGGCATATCCTCATCAGGCATGATTTTGGCGATGACACCCTTGTTACCGTGGCGGCCAGCCATCTTGTCGCCTATCGACAGCGTACGCTTCGTTGCAACATAAATCTTGACCATCTCGAGCACCCCGCTTTGAAGCTCGTCACCGTGTTTCATCCGCTCCAAGCGACGCTTTTTCTCTTCCTGCATCTCCTCGAGTTTGGGCCAGTACTTATCGAGAATCTTCTGCACGTCAACACGCAGTTTGGCGGGCTTTACCCATGAGATATCGAAGTTTTCAATCTGCTCGCAGAGAACGTCTTCGTCGTCGCTGGCGCCCACTTTCTGCCGCGTCGACGGGTCAACAATATCGATTCCCAGGGAGTTGTGAACACCTTCCATCATCCGCTGGAACAACTGGCATTCGCCGGTGACCATTTCCGCTTCGTAACGCTTTATATCCTCTTTTTGCGCCTTGCGCTGCTCTTCGCTGCCCGCACCGCGCCGCGTGAACCGGCGAGTAGCGGTGACAACACCTTCAAAGCTGCTCGGAGTCTCCAGCGAATCGTTCTTGACATCTTCGCCGGCCCGGCCGAATATCGCATGAAGCAGTTTTTCTTCCGGTGTAAGCTCCGTCTTGCTCTTGGGCGAAACCTTTCCAACCAGGATATCACCCGGTCCAACGCGAGTGCCTTCACGAATAATACCGTTCTCATCAAGGTTGCGAAGGGCCTTTTCGCTGACATTGGGAATGTCCCTCGTGAATTCTTCACGTCCCAGCTTCGTCTCACGAACCTCAACGTTGAATTCATCGATATGGATACTCGTAAACACATCTTCCTTGACCAGTCTCTCGCTGATCAAAATGGCATCCTCGAAGTTGTAGCCGTCAAACGGCACAAACGCCACTAACACATTCCTTCCCAATGCAAGAACACCGTCACACGTCCCCCCGCCGTCGGCGATGATCTGGTTTTTCTTGACCTTCTCGCCGAGCTTGATGATCGGCTGCTGGTTCAGACACGTCCGCTCGTTGAGCCCAACGTACTTGAGCAGCTTGTATTCATCGGTCTCGTTGACAATGATTCGATTGCCGTCCACGGCCGTAACCACCCCGGCGTTTCGGGCGCGAACCACCATACTGGAGTTCTGCGCCACCTCCCGCTCCATCCCGGTACCCACCAGCGGCGCCTCGGTGCGCAACAGTGGAACCGCCTGACGCTGCATGTTGGACCCCATCAACGCCCGGTTGGCATCGTCGTGCTCCAAAAACGGAATCAGCGATGCCGACACACCCACCGTCTGCTTGGGAGAAATGTCCACATAGCCGACCTCTTTGCTGTCAACCTGGCTCAGATCACCATGCTCCCGCGCAAGCACCAATCCCTTCCTCAGTTGCCCGCTGTCCGGCTCGACCATACTCGGCGGCGCAAAAATCGCCTCCATTTCCTGGTCGGCACGCAGATAGGTAACTTCGTCCGTCAGCTTGCCCTTCTTGACATTGCGATAAGGGGTAATCAAAAAGCCGTATTCATCAACTTTAGAGAAAATCGCCAGCGACACAATCAGACCGATGTTCGTGCCTTCCGGCGTTTCAATCGGACAAACGCGCCCGTAGTGGCTGATATGCACATCGCGAACCTCGAAACCGGCGCGTTTGCGGTTCAAGCCGCCCGGCCCGAGCGCACTTAAACGCCGTTCATGGGTCAACTGGCTAAGCGCGTTGGTCTGGTCCACAACCTGGCTCAACTCTCCCCTGCCGAAGAAATAGTCGATGCTGCTCGATACGCTCTTGCTGTTGACGAGATCGGCGATACGCCCGATGTCCTCGGGACTCTTCATGCTCATGCGCTCCTGAACGGTGCGCCTCAACTTCAACAGTCCCTTTCGAATTTCACCCGCGGCCAACTCGTCGATTGTCCGCAGACGCCGGTTGCCCAGATGGTCGATATCGTCAGTCGTTCCCTCGTTGTTTCGAAGCCTGAGGATGTAACGCATCGTATAGAGAAAATCATCCGGACGAAGCGACATCTCGCTCTCGTCCACAGACAATTCGAACTTGCGGTTCAACCTGAACCTGCCCACCTTGCCCAGACGGTAACGATTCGTGTCGTAGAATTTCTCCGTAAACAGCGTACGCGCCTTCTCTATCTGAGCGGGATTACCCGGCCGAAGACGAATATACAACTTCAGTAATGCCTCGTCATGGCTTTCACAGTCATCCTCGGCAAGTGTGTTCAAAATCAGCGGATCGCCGACATCCTTGACGACCTCAACACTCTCCAGGCTGCTGGACTGTATCAGGCTCACACTGTCGCCCAATTGCATGCCCGCTTCGGCAAGAACCTCGCCCGTATCCGTATCCACAACAGGCCCCACCGCCCACATCGACGGGTCAAGCTTCTTGACTTTGACCTGTTTTGTCTTATAGAAGAGGCGAACAATCTCGTCGGTCTTGCCGAACTTCTCATCCATCGCACGCAAAAACACCGTCGCAGGAATCTTGCTGGACTGGTCAATCCTCACCACCAGCACGTCTTTTTTCGTCACAGAAATTTCGATCCAGCTTCCGCGCTCGGGAATGATACGACATCCATGCAGGATCCGGTCGCCGTCCTTGCTGTCAATCACAAAATCAACACCCGGACTCCGGTGCAGTTGGTTGACGATGACACGCTCGGCGCCGTTAATGATAAACTCGCCGCCGCCGATCATAATCGGCATCTCGCCCAGGTAGATCGCCTGCTCGGGTATGTCCTCGGCGTCCTTGCGCTTCAACCGGCAGCGAATCTTCAGGGGATAGCCGTAAGTCAAACGAAGCTGCCGGCATTCCCGCGGCGCATAACGAGGCTTCTCCAGTTCATAACAGAGATACTCCAGTTCCATCGACTTGTCATAGCTGACAATCGGGAATATCTCCTGCAGCAGGGCCTCAAAGCCCTGTTTCTTGCGCTTCAACGGAGGCGCATCTACCTGCAGGAACCGGCTGTAGCTGGCCAACTGCACCTCTATGAGGTTCGGCACCGGCACTGCATCGCCTATCCTGCCGAAATCACGCGTAATTTGCGGCTTCATACAATTACTCTCAACTAAGACAGTATCTCAATTCCCAAAACTTCTTCTGCAAAGCTCTTATGCAATCTCCACCGTAGCGCCGGCTGCTTCGAGCTTGCTCTTGGCCTCTTCGGCTTCATCCTTACTGACACCTTCCTTGACATTCTTCGGTGCATTGTCAACAAGATCCTTGGCTTCCTTGAGTCCCAGAGTCGTAAGGGCCCGCACTTCCTTGATCACCTGGATCTTCTTCTCGCCGAACGCCTTCAAGATAACGTCAAACGTGGTCTTTTCCTCCACAGCTTCCTCAACGGCCGCAGGACCGGCAACTATAACAGCACCGCCGCCGGCAGGCTCGATTCCGTGCTCGTCCTTGAGATAATCACCGAGTTCTTTAGCCTGCATCAGAGTCAAACCGACGATCTTGTCGCCTAATTCCTTGATATCCGCACTCCACTCTCTTGCTTCTTCAGACATCTTAATCTCCTGTTTCAAAATGCGCTCATGGTTGACAAGACTACGCCGTCTCCTTTAACCCCTCACGGGGACAACCGCGAACACCCATAAATCAAAAAACAACCATCGCCGAAGGCGATTCAACCACACAATATACAATATACAATCTACAATCGGCATGGGCGCCGGCCCATGCCCTATGCCGCTTCTTTCTCCATCTTCTCAACAAGCCCCTTGATACAACCGGCAATAACACCCCCCGGCCCCAAAAGCCCGCCGGCAACACGACTGCCCGGAGAGTTGGCAAGCATAACAACCGCCCCCTGCAACTCAATTCTGCTCGGCATCTTCGACAGCGCCTCTGCACTGTCGCTGTCGAGAACAGCACCATCCACAAAAGCGCCCTTAATGCTGATCACCTCAAGCTTCTTGCCCCATTCCGCAAGCTCTTTGGCGACATCCACAATACTGTCCCCGCCGTAAGCGACAGCACACGGGCCCGAATCGAACAGACTTTTCGCAGACGACTTACCCAGACCTTCAAGCGCCCTGGTCATCATCGCGTTCTTGACAATGGTAACCTTGATGCCCTTGGCCTTCAGCACGCCGCGCATCTCGTTGTTGTCGTTGCCGCCCACACCCTTGGTGTCAACGACCAGAAAGTCCTCCACCGCACCAAACTTCTTTTCCAGTTCCTTCTGGAGTAATCCCTTGACATATGTACTCATAATCTCACCTCTGACTAAAATCCCGCCAATCATGAATAGTCCAGCATTATGGCCGGGCTCATGGTCGCACTGATGCATACCTTCTTGATAAAAGTCCCCTTGGCCGCGGACGGCTTCAGTCTCTTGATGTGCGTCAAAAATGCCTCGATGTTTTCGGCAAGCTTATCCTCATCGAAACTCAGCTTGCCGACGACAGCGTGAATATTGCCTCCGGAATCGTTCCTGTACTCGACCTTGCCGGCGGCAAACTCCTTGACCGCTTCAGCCACATTCGGCGTCACCGTCCCGTTCTTGGGCGAGGGCATCTTGCCCTGAGGCCCCAGAAGACGCCCTAACTTGCCCACCTTACCCATGACCTTCGGCGCGGCAATGGCCACGTCAAAATCCATCCAGCCGTCCTGTATCTTCTGGACCAGTTCGTCGTTTCCCGCTTCCATAGCCCCGGCGGCCTTGGCTGCGTCTATTTCAGCATCCTCGCAAAAAGCGATTACCTTTCGGGCCTTGCCGATGCCGTTGGGCAGGCTCAGTGCGCCGCGAATCATCTGGTCGGCCTGTTTGGGGTCAATACCAAGATGCATCACGCATTCCACTGTCTGGTCGAACTTCGTCGAGGCCAATGACTTGATCTTCTTGACCGCCTCAGACAGACCTGACGCAGTCCCGTCCACCTTCTCTGATTCGGACCTGTACCGCTTACTTCTCTTTGCCATAATTCTCTCCGCGAATTAACAGTTCATTTCGCTCCCACTATATGCCGTGGTCAGCACTTACACTATAAAGAACCTGCTTACCCGCCTTTCGCTTGCCGGCGGACTCTCTATCCTTCTACAACCTCAATACCCATGCTTCGGGCCGTACCCTCAATGATCTTGCCCGCCTGGTCAAGATCAAAGGCATTGAGATCCTCGAACTTTCTTTCAGCTATCTTGCGAATCTGGGCCTTGGTAACCTGGCCGACCTTATCCTTGTTCGGCTCGCCGCTGCCTTTGGCAAGGCCCGCTTCCTGCTTCAACAACACCGCGGCAGGGGGACTTTTGACAATAAAGTCAAAACTCTTGTCGCCATAGACGCTTATCTCAACAGGAACAATAGTCCCGTTGAGGTCTTTTGTACGCTCATTGAACTGCGACACAAACTGACCGATATTCACCCCATGCTGCCCCAGCGCCGGACCGATCGGGGGCGCAGGCGTCGCTTGTCCGCCCTTTGCCTGCAATTTTATCTTCACCGCCACTTCCTTAGCCATCAATTACCCTCGAACAAAAAACCGATCTCCGCCACAGCCAACAAAACACTAAATACCAACTCACACCTTCTCGATCTGCCAATACTCGATATCCAGCGGGGTGCTGCGGCCGAAGATCGTTACGATCACCTGCACAATACCACGCTCCGTATCGATCGAATCCACCGTGCCCTCGAAATTCTCAAATGCCCCGTCCCGAATCTTCACGACATCACCCTTTTCGAACTCGACTTTGATATTCGGCGTATCTTCCGGTCTTTCCGCCTCCTTGAGCATCTTGGCAACGTCCGTGGCACGCATCGCCGTCGGAACACCCTCGGTTCCTATAAAATCCCCTACTCCAGGGGTCTCCTTGATAATAAACCATGCCTCATCCGGCATCCGACCGTCCTCTTTCGGCTCCATCTCCATGAACACATAACCGGGATAAAGTTTACGTTTCAAAACACGCTGCTTGCCCGCGCGGATCCGCTTGATCTGCTCCACCGGCACCATGATCCGCCCGACGCTGTCGACGCCTTCGACCTCCATCTTGCGCGAAAGCGACTCACGCACCTGTTCTTCCTTATTCGATGCTACTCGCAACACATACCATTGCATGGTTATAATCCTGACTTACGGCAAAACCATTCTTCACTCATAGAGCTTCAATACAAACTCAAACAGGCCGCTGAACACAAAGTCCACACCAACTAACATAAACCCCACACTTAATACTACGCCGATAACAATTGTCGTCGACGCAACTATTTCCCGCCTGCTCGACCAGCTCACCTTCTTAATCTCACCCGCCGCAGCGATCATGAAGTCGGCAAGGTTCGGCTTGTTCACCAGCCAGAAAATCAGAAGCGCGATTCCAGCACAAACGCCCGACGGCACCAACGTATAAAGCCAGATATTGTTCGTTCGCGAAAGCAGAATCTGGTACAGCCGGAAACACCCGATGGCAGAGATCGTAAAACACGTCAGCCCGCTCCAAAGACGCGTATTAATCCCCTGGCCTCGCTTGTACATCTTAAATAACATCTTGCAATAGATCCCTGATTTGAATTCTCTTTGTCGGCAAAAACAAGCCAAACGAAAGCAGGCCAGGAGGGATTTGAACCCCCAACCTACGGTTTTGGAGACCGTTGCTCTGCCAATTGAGCTACTGGCCTACATCCGACTACTTCCGCCTTATCTTGTGTACGGTACGTTTTCGCTCCCTCTTGCAGAACTTCTTCAACTCAAACTTCGGAGTGCCGCCCTGAACATTCACCTCAGTACGGTAATTGCGATCACCGCATTCCTTGCACTCCAGCCAGACATATTCCCGCTTGTTTGCCTTTGCCATCGGAACCTCTCGAAAAAACGCACCCCTCGAGTGTTTCAGGCTCAAGAGGCGAAAAAGGCGCTGTGGACAATCACCACAGCACCTTGGATACACTCATCGGGCTTACTCGAGAATCTTCGTCACAACGCCGGCGCCCACGGTCCTTCCGCCTTCACGAATGGCAAAACGCAAACCGTCTTCCATCGCGATCTTCGAGATGATCTCAACCTGCATCTCGATGTTGTCGCCCGGCATGCACATCTCGACCGCCTTGCCTTCACGGCTGCGAATTTCCGTCACCGCACCCGTTACATCCGTCGTGCGGAAGAAAAACTGCGGACGGTAACCGGCAAAAAACGGTGTATGACGACCCCCTTCTTCTTTCGTCAGCACGTACACCTCAGCGTTGAACTTCGTATGAGGCGTAATACTGCCCGGCGCCGCCACGACCTGACCACGCTCAAGGTCTTTCTTCTCGACACCACGCAGCAGAAGTCCCACGTTATCGCCGGCCTGCCCTTCGTTCAGCGTCTTGTTGAACATCTCAACCCCAGTGCAGATCGTCTTCCTCACCTCGTCGGCAAGACCAACAACCTCAACCGCGTCGCCAACCTTGATTATGCCGCGATCCACTCGACCCGTTCCAACCGTGCCCCGACCCTTAATGCTGAAAACGTCCTCAACCGGCATCAGGAACGGAAGATCGACTAAACGCTCGGGAACCGGAATATACTCGTCAACCGCTACCATCAACTCGTCGATGCTCTTGCAGGCCTCGTCGTCCTTGCCCTCGGACTCCATCGCGGCAAGAGCCGAACCCTTGATGATCGGAATCTCGTCGCCGGGAAAGTCGTACTTGTCAAGAAGCTCTCTAAGCTCCATCTCAACCAACTCCAGAAGCTCAGGGTCGTCAACCTGGTCAACCTTGTTAAGGTAAACCACCATCCGCGGAACGTTTACCTGACGAGCAAGAAGAATATGCTCGCGAGTCTGAGGCATCGGACCGTCACTGGCGGCAACGACCAGAATCGCACCGTCCATCTGGGCGGCGCCGGTAATCATGTTCTTGACATAGTCGGCATGACCCGGACAATCCACATGAGCGTAGTGACGGTTCTCTGTCTCATACTCCACATGAGCCGTGTTAATCGTAATGCCGCGCTCCTTCTCTTCGGGGGCGTTGTCAATATCTTCGAACTTCTTGATATTACCCGAACCCGCCTTATGAGCGAGTCGCATCGTAATCGCCGCCGTCAGAGTCGTCTTGCCGTGATCGATATGACCGATCGTTCCAATGTTCACGTGCGGTTTCGTTCGCTCAAATACAGCCTTAGCCATCTGTCAATAACCTCCTGATATTCTCGCTTTCAAGTTTCTGCAATCGTTTTTGAAAACCTCAAAAACCTTTTGAGACAATATTTTATATTCAGCCAATCTCAAATGCCGCAATGTTGTCATTTAGCTGCTGATGGGATTCGGACCCATGACCCCGTCCTTACCAAGGACGTGCTCTACCACTGAGCTACCGCAGCGTTTAACTCAACACAATCTCTATACGTCCCTCGCCGGCAGTCAGTACACCGCCGCTGGACACCAATCCTCTTTGTCTGAGATGAAAATTTGCAGGGATTCTGTGCCGTTAGCCCCTTTGCAAAGGAAAGAGTATATAGAGCGTACGCCCCGGAT
>SDBV01004835.1_pt1 | contig 19178 bp, 11 predicted proteins | sample 2277081 | NCBI WGS metagenome assembly SDBV01 (sample SAMN10402039, study PRJNA504765) | marine sediment metagenome | isolation source: marine sediment core GS10_PC15, 223 cmbsf | place: Arctic Ocean: Southern Knipovich Ridge | collected 2010
ATCCGCGCGACCGGCCGTTTGGCCGATGAAGGCCATGCGGTGCGGCTGGTTGTCGCCGGGAAGCAGTCGACCGGTCCGTATGTCCGGCTGGCTCGACGATGCGGCGCCGAACGGGCGGTGACGTTCGCCGGGTGCGTCGCCGATCCGGTGCCCTACTATGCGGCCGCCGACGCCTACGTACTGCCGACCTTCTACGACCCGTGCAGTCTCGGGGTGATGGAGGCCTTGGCTTTCGGTCTGCCTTCGCTGACCACCCAGGCCAACGGGGCGGCCGAAGTGCTCACCGACGACGTGAACGGATTCGTGCTCGCGGACCCCAACGACTTCATACAACTGGCGGCTCAGATGCGGGCGTTATTGGATGCCTCGACGCGTCGCCGGATGGGAAAGGCCGCCCGGACCTCGGCGTTACGCTACACGCTGGATCGAAGTTGCCAACAGATCATCGACATCTATCACACGATCCCAAGCTCACAACGACGCCAACGAGCCGCCTAGGAACTTAATGCGAGAATCGTTCAGCGGTCGGGCTTGCCGGAGGTTACTACGGCCACAGCAGCATCGCGAAGATAGTGGCCGAGGAGACGGAAGAAGGCTTTGTGGTCGATGGGCTTGGTCAGGTAGTCGTCGCAGCCGGCCTGCAGGCATTTCTCGCGATCGCCGGCCATCGCGTGGGCGGTCAGGGCGATGATGGGGCCTTCCCAGCCGCTCTGGCGGAGATACCCCGTGGCTTCGTAGCCGTCCATCTCCGGCATCTGCATGTCCATCAGGATCAGGTCGTAAGGTTCTCCTTCGGCGATCGAGCGTTCGGCATACTCGACGGCGATCTTGCCGTTCTCGGCCAGGTCGACCTGGAGGCCCGCTTTCTTCAAGATGAAGCTGATCAGGCGCTGGTTGTCCCGGCCGTCTTCGGCCAGCAGTACTCGACCGTGCAACGGTTCCCGAGGCGCGTTACTCTCTGGTTCGGTCTCATCCTCTCTACAGGCCGACGCGGGTGGTTGGGTGAGCATCGGCACGTCTTCCAGGGGCCCGGGATCGAGCGACAAGGTGAACGTACTTCCCTCGCCGGGCGTGCTGGTCACGTCGATCCGCCCGCCGAGCATGGTGGCCAGCCGCTCGGAGATGGCCAGCCCCAGCCCGGTACCGCCGAAGCGACGTGTGGTCGAGGTGTCGGCCTGACTGAACGGATCGAATAGCCTCTCGACGGTTTCCGGGTCAATACCCACGCCCGTGTCGCTTACCTCGAAGAGCATTCGCGGCGCGGAATCCGAGGGCCGAGAGAAGGCGAGCGTGATCCGCACCTCGCCTTCCTCGGTGAACTTGATGGCGTTGCCGATCAGGTTCAGCAGGATCTGGCGCAAGCGAACGGGGTCGGCCTGAATCGTTTCGGGAATGGGGAATCGATAGTCGACCACCAGACGCAGGTCGGACTGCTCGGCACGGATCTCCATCAGCGAGACCAGTTCCTGCACGATCTCGAAGGGTGAGCAGGTGAGGAGTTCGAGGGTCATCTTCCCGGCTTCGAGTTTCGAGAGGTCCAAGATGTCGTTGACCGTTTCCAGCAGAAGCCGGCCGTTGCGACGAATGGTCTGTAAGTGTTCCTCGCGCTGCTCGTCGGACACATTGTTGTTGAGCAGGTCAGTGAAGCCGAGAATGGCGGTCAACGGCGTGCGGAGTTCGTGACTGGCGTTGGCCAGAAACTCGGTCTTGGCCCGGGCGGCTTCCTTGGCCGCGTCGACCAACTCCCCCAAGGCCGCATTCTCCTGCTCCTTCCGGCGACGCTGTTCGCGTTCGCAGACAATCGCGTCGACCGCTTCGGAATGGGACGCCTTGCGCATTTCCTGTTCGGCCAGCAAGTGTTCGATTCGGCAAAGCAACTTCGCATTGTCGGCCCATTTATGGATGGCTGCCCAGACAAGCGCACCACAAACGAGCTGTTCCGTGGAAATGGCGTCGACGCCCGGTTGCGAGACTGCGCCAGGTCGGACCAGGCAGGCGAGGATCTTCTGCTGGTGACCGTCCGGCACTCGGACGGCCAAGGCCAGTCGCTCTCCCACGCCGGTCGGCACCTTCAGCCGGCAGGTAGCATTCTCGGCCAGCTCAACGGCCAATTCGAGGGCCAACGGCGCGACCACGTCGGGGCCAATCCCATGGCCGAAATCGTCGCAGGCCAACACGTTCCCTTGGGTGTCGGTCATCAACAACAGGGCCGTTTCATACGCCGCGAGTTGTTCGGTCACCCGGCCTGTACCGGGCCGGCCTGTACTGGGCCGGCCTGTACTGGGCCGGCCTGTACTGGGAGAGACTGCACATGAAGAGTCGGCCGGCGCGCGCTCGACGGCGCTTAGCAAGTCGGCAATGTTATCCAATTGCAGGTCCATCGGGTTGCACCTAGGCCTGGAACAGGCTGGCTTGGGCCATCAATTCCTTGTCCAGATCCTCGCTCAAGACCGCGATGTCTGGCTTGGTCAACCCCAGACCCGAGAATGCGGGAGCCGAAAAACGCACCAGCTTCAGCCCGACCGAGGGAGTTCCTTTTAGCGTGCACAGCAGATTGGCTACCTCGACACAGCGCACCGTTTCGATGTGTTTCCCGCGATAGTTCACCGAGACATGGTGAAACTCGATGGCCGCCAAGGCGGCTTCGGGAAATCCCCAGAGGGCGCCGACTTCCTTGCCGAGCGCGCCGTGATCGAACCCCATGTGGGCCCGTTCGGTGGGCGGCAAGGCCTTCTTTTCGTCCAAGGCGTTGATCGCCGCGCGGAAATAGTCGTGGACGTATTGATCCTCGAGGATGATGCCGATATCGTGCAACAACCCGGCCAGGAAAATGTCCTCGAAATCGGGAATCTTCAGACGCATGGCAAGCATCCGCGAGCAGATCCCGACCGACACCAGATGTTTCCAAAGTTGGGAACGAGAATAGGGGCCGATCCCGTCGCTTTCCTGGAACAACTCACTGACGCTGATCGTCATGGCCAGGTTGCGGATTTGCTTCAATCCCAGGTAGGCGACCGCCTGTTGCAAGTTCGTGACCTGCGAACGCAGCCCGTAGGCCGACGAGTTGACACAACGCAACACGCGGGCGCTCAAAGCCGTATCGCCTTCCATGATGTCCTTCAGATCAGCGGCCCCGCTGGCCGGATCGTTGGCCACTTCCATCACGCGTAACGCGACATGGGGAAGCGACGAGATCTCGTCGATCTGTTGTACGACTCGAGCCAGTGACGGACACTTGCCGGTCTGCGGAGTTTGTAATTGTGACATGCGATCTGATCTCCTTCGGATCTAAGCGTTTCTCCGGCAAAAGGTTACACGAGAATCGGCGTCGGCCTCGAAGCTTCCCCGCTGGGGAAACCATCGGGCCAGTATGTCTTTGGTGTCTTCAAGAAAAAGTAGCTTACTCTCGTGCTTCGGGTGCCGGATGGCAGCTTTTTTCGGTAACTACTTGCGAGAAAGGCCTTGGAAAATTGCGGCAAGGTGTACGGAAAACGTGCCGATGATAGGGGAAGACCGGGTTGTGCCGGTTTCCCGCCAAAAAGCAGTCCTGCCGAACAAAGAAACCCTCATGGCCCGCCGTATTTTGACTGTTCTGCCGATGATGCTCGTTGGGGTGATTCCAAGTGCCGTTTGCCGTCCGGCCGCGGCAGACGAATTTCCGTCGGTGCCGTCAGATGTCCGGCTCGAGCAACGAGCGTCACGTGTCGCTCATCTGCCGGCAAACTCAACATTTTCGGATCCTGCTTACCAAGCTGTCCATTTTCCTCAGCCGGAACAACCGGACCCGGCCGGCGGCTTTGAGCGGCGGGTGCCGATCGAGGAATTGGTCGCTTATGCCTTGGCCAACAATCCCCAGATCCAGGCCACCCGCTATCAGGCACGTTCCCTGGGCGCTCGCGTTCCGCAGGCGGTCGCGCTGCCGGACCCGATGCTGATGACCACCGCGTTTTTGGACTCGATCGAAACGGCGGCCGGGCCGCAAGAGGTGATGATGAGCCTCTCGCAGAAGTTTCCCCTGTTCGGCAAGCGGGCCTTGCGCAGCCAGGTGGCCTATCACCACGCCATGGCGGCCTACGCCCAGGTCACGGCCGTCGAGTTGCAGGTCATCGAGCGGGTTAAGAAGGTCTACTACGACATCTTTTTCCTACAGCGGGCGATCGACGTCACCCGGGCCATGGAACCGCGGCTGGAGGATGTCATCGAAATCGCTCGGACCAAGTACGAGACCAACGTGCCGGGTGCCGGATTGGAGAACGTGCTCCGCCTCGAAGTCGAGTTGTGGGGCCTGAAGAACCGGCTGACCGAGCTGCGGCAGACCGAGGTCGAAGCCCAGGCCCGGTTGGCCTCGATCCTTCACCTTCGGCCGCCGGTGCGAATCGATCCGGTCGAGCAACTCCCGCAGCGCAACGTCGCCCACACGGCCGAGCTGTTGATCGATTTGGCCGAGTCGAGCCAGCCGGAACTTTCCACCCGCCGGCGTGAGATTCGCCGGGATCGGGTGGCGGTGGACTTGGCCTGCCGCAGTTATTATCCGGACGCGACGGTCAGCCTCAATTGGTACGAGATCGGCACGCCCGGTTTGAGTCCGGTGGCGACCGGCGACGACGCCTTCGCGCTGGGCGTGGGCGTGAACCTGCCGATCTACCGTTCCCGACTGGACGCCGCCGTTCGCGAGGCCCAATACAAGGCGTCCCAAAGCGCGCGTCGATATGCGGCCACGCAAGACCAGATTCGCGGGGAGGTGGCGGCCACTTATGCGCAGTTCGTCAAGCACGATCGAATCATGAAGATTCTCGGCTCGAAAATCGTGCCTCGTGCCGCCCAGACCCTCGACCTGTCGATCGAAGCTTACGGGGTCCGCAATCTGGACTTCCAAAAGCTAATCGACAACTACACCACCTATCTGAGATATCAGATCGACTACTACAAGCAACAGGCATTGCGGGAACAAACGATCGCTTCGCTGGAACGGGTCGTGGGAACGTCGGTTGTCAACCGCTCGGCGGAACTGCCCGCCACAGAGTTGCCCGCCGAGGAGGAATCCCTGCAAGCCCCCTTGCCGCCGTTAATTCAGTGACAGGCCCCCTGATCGAAGGGACACGATTGCTCGATTCTCCAGCCAACTATTCGTCTTGACGCCGAACTCCGCCGACGGGAGAATCATACGCCGCGCGCTGAGTTCCCTTCAAGCCTCACAACCCGACCGCCGATAGGGGCCAGAAGTGCTTTGAACGGGCGGGCGAGAGATAATAATCACTAAACTACTCGTGTATGACGTGAGAAGCTTCCTGTCAAGAACGCTGGTCTGGCTGGTCATAGTCCTGGTCCCGTTCCAGCCCCTCTCGATGGCCACGTGCTCTTGCGAGACGTTGGGCCAGCAGACCTCGATTCACGCGAAGGCCTGCTGCTGCCAATCGGCACCCAGTTGCTGTACCGACACCGGTACCGAAACTCGCTCCTGCTGCCAGGGGACTCGCCGAGCGTTGGCTAAGTCCTGCTGTGGATCTCAAGGGAGTTCGGCTTGCTCCTGCCAGTCGAGCAACTCCCACCCACCCCAGCAACAGGTTCCCGCGGAAGGTCGCAGCCGGGTCGTTGAGCAGTTGGCTCAACCTCCGGCGGCCGTTTCGCTAGGGCTCGAGGAGTTGCGGGTCGACGCCTCGGTCTCTGCGGCGGACGGGTCGATGAAGGCTTCTGGATTTGAACGTTGCATCGCCCTGTGCAGATTCAACCTCTAAGACTCCTTGGCCATGGGGACACTGCGCGCCGACGCATAGGTCCCGGCCTTCTCCATCGGCGGCGGAGTCGTTGATCGTGCGCCGCGTGATCCCTTATGACCGGAGTTGTCAAACACCTTAATCCATATCAATCGAGGAGAAATCAAGATGTACAAGAACCACTCTCACCCTAACCTTGCGGTCGCGTTGGCGGTCGCGCTACTTGCCTGCGCGAGCGGCGCAACGGATGCTTTTGCCCAAGGGGCAAACGACGGGCATCGTCACGATCACGGTTCGAAAACGCGCACGGGTGATCGGCCGACGGCCCAACGAACGGCCTACGGTGGGCAAACGGCAGCCGTGGGATCGCTTCGCTTCGAGGTCGTCTACCGGCCCAAGGAGACCCGGGTTTATCTGTTTGGATCGGAAGGTCGCCCGGTCTCCTCGCGCGGAGTTCAGGGCCAAGTGGCGATGCAAGTGCGGGGGAACGAACGCGTGTTCCGTTATCCGCTGAAGCACGTCACCCCCAAGACCGGCTCGGACTACTTGGCCGTGGGTGTCGACGTCAGTCGTATTCACGACGGCGACATGAAGGTTACTTTCGAGTTGACCGATCTACCCGACCGCCGGGAACCTCGTGCCAACTTCACCCAGACGTTTGCCCTTTCCAAAGTGTCGCCCGTAGTAAGAGTCGTCAACCTGACCGACGCCGACCGGGCCGGCATTGCCCAACAGAAGGTTTGTGCGGTGATGGGTGGCAAGCTCGGTGGCATGGGAACTCCCGTCAAGGTGCTCATAGACAATCAGCCCATCTACCTTTGCTGCAAGGGATGCCTCGGCAAAGTTCGCAAGGATCCGGCAAAGTATCTGGCCATGTCCAACCAACTGCGTTCAAAGCGCTAGCAGAGATCATTCACAAGTGTGCCACGGCCGGGGTGTGGTCGCTTCAGCGACCATACAGTCCACCTCACATAGTTCCGGATCGTCCGGATTGGGATAGATTTGCAGGTTAACCAAAATCGGTCCGAAAGGGCCAACCGAACCGTTTCAGTAGAGGATTCGTAACAAGAAAGGAAGACGTCAAGGATACAACAACCGAGGGGTTGGCTGGCTCGAGGATCCGCGATGGTGTATACTTGGGGTGGACACTCCAATTGGGTTGTAGATTGCATGGGATTCGAACGATGAGCGTTTGGCTAAGAATCGCGTTGGTGGTGGGGCTTGTACTGGCAAGCTTTCCGCACGCGTTGTGTGCCTGCCCGTGCTCGGAGCCTACCCAGGCGGCTGCCCGACCGACGTGCTCGCACTGCGATCGCGACTCACAGGTCCCCAACCCGGATCGGCCGAAGCCTTGCCAGTGTCGCCAGTGCGACCTGGTCGAGACGTTGCCTTCCGACTCTCCGGTGAGTGCTGCTTCGTTGAACTCCAGTTGGCGTATTCATCCGGCCCCGGTCGTAGCGTATCGGCAGCTCGTGCCGGTCGCGGCGGCGGATGAGATCGCCCGAGCGGGGCCTTCTGATTTCCTTGGCCGCGATTTTCTTGCCTGGCGCGGGTGCGCGCTGACGATTCTGCTGGAACATCTCTTGCTCTAGCGGTCCGATTTTGGTTACCCTGCCGTTTTCACGTAGCGTGAAGTGTTGCTCGCTTTGCGTCGCCCGACGGCGGGGCGTCTTTTGGACCGTTGTGTGCTCAAAACCTATTGCATGAGGTGTTGCCATGAGCAGCCCAATTCAATCAACTAAACGTAAAAACGGCAAACGCTATCTCGTATTGGTCGTGGTGATCGTTGTTATTGTCGCGGCCCTGGCCGCCAGCTATATGCTGGGCCGAGGACGAAGCGTCCAGACCGACGTCACCAAATCGGCCGAAGAGAAGGCCGCCATTTGGACCTGCTCGATGCATCCGCAGGTCGAGAACCTGGGCCCCGGCTCGTGTCGCATCTGCGGCATGGACCTGATCCCGCGCGTGGGTAAGCCCAGCGGGCCGCGCGAGCTGAGAATGTCCCCAGCGGCCATGGCCTTGGCCGAGATCCAAGTCGAGCCGGTCAAGCGGCAGTACGTCTCGAAGATCATCCGCATGTTCGGTAAAGTCGACCACGACGAAACTCGCATGGCCGACATCACGGCCTGGGTCGATGGACGGCTCGATCGTTTGTACGTCGGTTTCACGGGCGTGACGGTCCGCAAGGGCTATCACATGGTATTGATGTACAGTCCCGACCTGATCGTTGCCCAGCGGGAGTTGCTGACGACCTACCAGGCATACCAGCGGCGTCAGACCGAACAGGATAAGGAATTGGTCGAGACGACGCTGAGGACGGCCGAAAGGAAGCTGCGCCTCTTGGGATTGAAGGACGAGCAGATCGACGAGATCAAAACCCGTGGCACGCCTTCCGACCATCTGACCATCTACGCACCGGTCGGCGGCGTGGTGATCACGAAACACGCCAACGAAGGCGTCTACGTGCAGACCGGTACGAAGATCTACACGATCGTCGATCTGACCCAAGTCTGGATCTATCTCGACGCCTACGAGTCGGACGTCCCCTGGCTCCGCTTCGGGCAGGAGGTCGAGTTCACCAGTGAAAGCTATCCGGGCGAAGTGTTCACGGGTCGGATTGCGTTCATCGACCCCGTGCTCAGCGAAAAGACGCGCGCGGCTCGGGTTCGGGTCAATGTGCCCAACGAGGATCTGAAGCTCAAGCCCGGCATGTTCGTCCGGGCGATCGTCCGCAGCCAACTGGCCGCAGGCGGCCGCGTGTTCGATAGTTCCTTGGCCGGAAAGTGGATCTCGCCGATGCACCCGGAGATCATCAAGGACGGGCCCGGCTCGTGTCCCATCTGCGGCATGGACCTGGTGCCGGCCGAAGAGCTTGGGCTGGTGGCCGAAGAAAAGGCCGCGCAGCCGCCGCTGATCATACCGGCTTCCGCACCGTTGATCACCGGCAAACGGGCTGTGGTCTACGTCCGCGTGCCGACGTCCGAAGACCTGTTCCGTCAGATCACGACCGTTTACAAGGCGGCCAACGCCGCGGAGCCGAGCTTCGACAATCTGCTTGAAGGCGTCGAAAAGGCCTGGCAAACGGCCGAGAAGCTCAAAACCCGACGCGGCCGAGCCGTCTTGCCGCCCTCAGGAGATAAAGAGTCGAACTTCGACGCCCTGCACCGCGTGATCCGAACTCTGGCCGAGCACGATGTCCCGAACTTCGATGCCTTACGCGAGAGGGTCAACGCGGCATGGAAAGAAGCGGGCCAATTGACCGATTGGGAAGAGCCGTCCTTCGAGGGACGCGACATCGTCCTGGGGCATCGAGCCGGCCAGCACTACCTGGTCCAACACGGCTTGGAAGAGGGCGAAGAAGTGGTCACCTCGGGTAATTTCAAGATCGACAGCGCGTTGCAGCTTGAACGTAAGCCGAGCATGATGAGTTTTGCCGGCGGTCGGGAACTCGAAGTATCGGACGAATTCCGCCGGAAGCTGGCCACCGTCTACACCCCCTACTTGAAACTGCAAGAGGCCCTGGCCGACGATCAACTCGAAGACGCCCTGGCGGCCTGGGAAGCCATGCGCGAGGCGGTCGATCGCGTGCCCACCGAAACGCTCGACCGGCAGGTCGGCAAGACGTGGCAGAGCATCGCTCATCAGCTTGACGACGTGCTCTCGGTCGATCCGCCTCCCGGCGAGTTGAAGCAACTACGCAAGCCGTTCGGGACGATCGCCGCGGCCATGCTCCGCACGGTCGCCACGTTCGGGCACAGCCAACCGCAGCCGTTGCAGGAATCCTATTGCCCGATGGCCTTCAAGAACAAAGGGGCCGCCTGGCTGCAGGCAGAAGGGATAGTCGCCAACCCGTACTTCGGCCAGAGAATGCTCCGTTGCGGCGAGATTCGGCGAAAGTTCGTGTCGACGGCTGAACCTGAAGTCAAGGAGGATTCGCCATGAACGAGCCCCAGTCTTCCGACATGATTGGCCGGATGATCGACGGGGTGATTCGCTTCTGCCTGGAGAACAAGCTGATCGTGACGCTGTTGTTGGTGGCGATCATCGGCTGGGGCGTGATGGTGATGCCGTTCGACTACGACCCGGGCTGGTTACCCCGCGATCCCGTGCCGGTCGACGCCATCCCCGACATCGGCGAAAACCAGCAGATCGTCTTTACCAAGTGGATGGGTCGCTCGCCGCAAGACGTCGAGGACCAGATCACCTATCCGCTGACCGTTTCCATGCTGGGCGTGCCGGGTGTGAAGACCATTCGCAGCTTCTCGTTCCTGGGCTTTTCGAGCATCTACGTGGTGTTCGAGGAGGATATCGATTTCTATTGGTCGCGGTCGCGGATCCTCGAACGGCTCAGCGTGGCGCAAAAGGACCTGCCCCAGGGAGTCACGCCCGCGCTGGGACCCGACGCGACCGCCTTGGGGCAAATCTTCTGGTACACGCTCGAAGGACGCGAGGTCGACCAGGAAACGGGCCTAACGACCGACAAGCCGGCCGGCGGCTGGGGCCTCGACGAGTTGCGTTCCACCCAGGACTGGTACGTCCGCTATGCGTTGCAATCGGCCCAAGGCGTCAGCGAAGTGGCGTCGGTCGGTGGGTTTGTGCGCGAGTATCAGATCGACGTCGATCCCGACGCCATGCGGGCTTACGGCGTCAACTTGCGCGAGATCTACAACGCCGTGCGCCAATCGAACATCGACGTGGGTGCACGGACGATCGAGATCAATCGGGTCGAATACATGATCCGCGGCCTGGGGTTCATCCGCAAGGTCGAGGACCTCGAGAACACGGTCATCAAGTCGAACGACAACGTACCGGTCTACATCCGCCACGTGGCCCATGTCACCCAGGGGCCGGCCTTAAGACGCGGCGCACTGGACAAAGGCGGTGCGGAAGCCGTCGGCGGCGTGGTGGTGGTCCGCTACGGCGAGAACCCGCTGCAGGTGATCAAGAACGTCAAGGCCAAGATCGACGACATCGCTCCGGGACTACCCAGCAAGACCTTGTCGGACGGCCGGGTCTCGAAAGTCACGATCGTCCCCTTCTACGACCGCACCCAATTGATCGGCGAAACGCTCGGCACGCTGGAAAACGCCCTGACCGAAGAGATCATGGTCACCATTATTGTGGTGATCGTGATGGTCATGCACCTGCGCAGCTCGATGCTGATCTCGGGCCTGCTGCCGCTGGCCGTGCTGATGGCGTTTATTGCCATGAAAGTTTTTGGCGTCGACTCGAACATCATGTCCCTCTCGGGCATTGCCATCGCCATCGGCACGATGGTCGACATGGGGGTGATTCTCTGCGAAAACATTCTGCGGCATCTGGACGAGGCAGACGAGAAAGAGGACCGGCGGGAGGTGATCTTCCGCGCGGCCAGCGAGGTAGGCCGGCCTGTGTTGACCGCCATTCTGACCACCGTGGTCAGCTTCCTGCCCGTGTTCGCGATGGTCGGCGCCGAAGGCAAACTGTTCAAGCCGCTGGCCTATACCAAATCGTTCGCCCTGCTGGCTTCGGTGATCGTCGCCTTGACCCTGATCCCGCCGATTGCGCATGTGCTGTTCAGCGTGCGGTTGGACCGCCGCTGGTTGCGTTTCGTGATGGCCCAGTTGATCATCATTACGGGCATCGCGTCGGCCTGGTGGCTTTCGCCCTGGGTGGCCGGTGCGTTGGTGCTTTGGGGGCTGTATCTGAACTTGCGCGACTACCTGCCCGTGCGTTGGGCCAAGTGGCTACCTTGGGCCGCCAACGCCTTGGCCGTGCTGGTGGTGTTGATGATCCTCACGCAGCACTGGATGCCGCTGGGGCCGGAGAAAGGGCTTTCGCGCAACCTGATCTTCATCAGTACGCTGATCGGTAGCCTGTTGGGCGTGTTTCTGCTGTTTATGAAGTACTACGAGCCGATGTTGCGGTTCTTCCTGGTCCACAAACTCCTGTTCTACACGATGCCGGCGGTTAGCGTAGCGCTGGGACTGGCGGTTTGGCTCGGCACTCCCTGGATCGCATCGAACTTAGGCGTGCCGGACAAGACGATCAAGGAGAATCCCGTGCTGGCTTGGGCGGGCGACGTGTTTCCGGGGCTGGGCAAGGAGTTCATGCCCAGCCTGGACGAGGGTTCCTACCTGCTGATGCCCACCACCATGCCCCACGCTTCGATCGGCGAGGCGCTCGACGTGCTGCACAAGCAGGACAAAGCGATCGGGACCCTGCCGGAGGTCCAGTCGGTCGTCGGCAAGATCGGCCGCGTGGAAAGCCCCTTGGACCCGGCACCGATCTCCATGGTCGAGACCGTGATCAACTATTGGCCCAAGTATCGCGTTGACGACAACGGCCGGCGGATGCAATTCAAGTTCGATTCCACGGTGGTCGACTTTGCGCGCGACGCTTCCGGCAAGAAGATGCTCGCCCCGGACGGGAAACCCTACCAGGTGCAGGGACGATATGCCCGTAATCCCAAGGACAATACCCTGATCGAAGACGACGGTGGGATGCCGTTTCGCAATTGGCGGCCGCCGCTGGATCCGGCGATCAACGAAGGTCGCAAGGCCTGGGCGGGCATCGGCACACCGGACGACATCTGGACCGCCATCGAGGAAGCTTCCCGGGTGACCGGCACCACCGGGGCGCCCAAGCTGCAGCCGATCGCCGCGCGGATCGTGATGTTGCAAAGCGGCGTTCGGGCCCCCATGGCCGTGCGGATCCAGGGCCCAACGCTGGCCGACATCGAACTGGTGGTCCTGGCTGTGGAAGGCTTTCTCAAAGACGGGATGGTACCCGGCATTAAGGCCGACACCGTCTCGGCCGACCGGGTCGTCGGTAAGCCTTACCTGGAAATCCACATCGACCGCGAGGCGATCGCCCGTTATGGCGTGACCGTCCGGCAGGTCCAGGACGTGATCGAAACGGCCATCGGCGGACAGCAAATCACCACCACGGTCGAAGGCCGCGAACGCTATCCGGTCCGCGTTCGCTATCAGCGCGAGTTGCGCGACACGATCGAGTCACTCGGGCGGATTCTGATCGCCGGGATGAACGGCTCGCAGGTGCCGCTGGAGCAACTGGCCAAGATCCAATACGTCCGCGGACCCCAGGCCATCAAGAGCCAGGACACACGACTGATCGGCTACGTGATCTTCGACAAGAAAGAAGGCTATGCCGAAGTCGACGTAGTCGAGGCCGCCCGGGAGTATCTCTACGAGAAGATCGATTCCGGAGAACTCGTGTTACCCTCGGGCACCGATCGGCCCGTGTTCATCGGCAGCTATGAGAACCAGGTCCGATCGGCCAAGACGCTGGCCGTGGTCGTGCCGCTGGCGATGTTCCTGATCTTCATCATCCTCTACCTCCAGTTCCGCTCGGTGTCGACGACGCTGTTGGTCTGGTGTGGGGTGGGCATCGCCTGCTCCGGCGGCTTCATCATGCTGGGACTCTACTCGGCCTCGTGGTTCGGCGATTTTTGGGTGTTCGGCGTGCACATGCAGGAGCTGTTTCAGATCCGGCCGTTCAACCTCAGCGTGGCCGTCTGGGTCGGCTTCATCGCCCTGTTGGGCATCGCCACCGACGACGGCGTGATCGTGGCCTCGTATCTGGACCAGTCCTTCAAGCGGGAGCGGCCCGCGACGGAAAAGGCGATTCGCGAGGCGACGGTCAAGGCCGGTTTGCGGCGGATTCGGCCCTGCCTGATGACCACGGCCACCACGATTTTGGCTCTGATTCCCGTCCTAACCAGCACGGGCCGCGGCAGCGACGTGATGGTGCCGATGGCCATCCCCTCGTTCGGGGGAATGTGCATTGAATTGATGACCTTATTCTTTGTGCCGGTGACCTATTGCCTGATCAAGGAAATCCGGCTAAAACTAGTTCCACAATCCACTTCCCCTCAAGATAAGGAGTAGTTCCGATGCGTAAGATGATGATGTTTCTCTCCCTGATGGCAGTGCTGGCATTTGCTTTCGGGCTGAGCGGTTGCAACGTCGAGTCGACGGACGCGCCAGACACCGACACGGAGTCGTCCGACACCGACGCCGACCACGACCATGACGATGCCGACCATGACCATGACGACGCCGACCACGACCATGCGGATCACGATGACGATGCCGATCACGATGACGATGGAGACGACGACGATGGAGACGACGACGATGGAGACGACGACGATGGAGACGATGACGATGGAGACGATGACGATCACGACCATGAAGATGGGGACGATGACCACGAAGAGGACGAGAGCTAGACTGCGGAAGTTTTCTGTTTAGCCCCAGGCGGCCACGCCGGGTTAACCGTCCGGCACCGCAGCGTGCCACGGGTGGCTTGTCCACCCGTGCAATCCCGTTGCAGGTAGCACTGGTGGGCAAGCCACCAGTGGCATCGAGCGGTGGCTAAACATATCCTCCACGAACAAAGTCATCAGTCGCCATTTCCCGTTCTTCCAGACAAGGAGTAATCCCGATGCGTAAGACCATGATGTTCCTCTCGCTGCTGGCCGTGTTAGCGTTTGCTTACGGTTGCACCGAGCCGACCGACACGCCACCTGCCGACCCCGACGCCAGCGAGTCCAGCGACGACGATGCGGCCCAGAACCAGAGCGAGATCGAAGCGGCCCTTGCCGCCTTGCCGGAAGAGGATCGGGAAGCTGCCCGAGAGCAGAAGATCTGTCCGGTCAGCGGCGTACTGCTCGGCTCGATGAAGACGCCCTGCAAAGTGACCGTCAAGGGCCGAGAAGTGTTCCTCTGCTGCTCAGGCTGTGAAGGCACGATCAAAGACGACCCGGATACTTATCTGGCCAAGCTCGACGAATAAGGTCTCGCCGGATCCAGGGTCATCTCAAGGGTCATCCGGTGCCATGCCCACGCTCGCGTGGGCATGTCTTGTAAGGGAATTACTTCCAGAATTCGTTTAAACGACTGAACTTCGGAATCGGGAAGTAATTCCTTTACGAGTCCTTATCTACGTCCACCGCCGCGGGAATGTCCCATGGATCCGCCCGAAGGGCTGGTGACTCGGGAATTGAAAAAGTCCGAGCTACTGCGGCGTGAAGAAGGGCGTGGGCTCATCTTGTAGTCCCTCGAAGACGGCATCCGGGAAGTGGGCGGCGTGGAGCGGCTGTTGACGCTCGGCGAGCGCCTCCCCGAGCCGGTGACGCCGCCGGCGTATCGGTTGCGAACCTCCGACGAATAACGCGGAGCCTGTCTGGTCGTCTCCATCGGCGGCCGCGACGGCATTCTCTGCGGCATCTGCCCGCTGGGCGTAGTCAGCGAACGCTGCTGTGTCATCGTTTGGCCATCGAAGGTCCGCGTGGTCTCGCGGTTGAATGTGCCGCCTTGGGGTGTGGTGAAGTTGTGCTGCCGAGTCATCGTTTGACCCTCGGGTCCCCGTATACGCTCGAAATTCATCATCTGCCCGCTGGGCGTGGTCAGCGTCCGCTGCTGGGTCATCGTCTGGCCATCATACGTTCGCGTAGCCTCGCGGTTGAACGCGCCGTGTTGGGGAGTTGGCCTGGTCGGGTAGCGTGGCGGTGCTTCACGAACGAACGAATCGGGTCGCGGCGGTCTATAATCAGGCTGCCGGGGCATGACTTGGCCAGCCGCTTGCTGGGGGCGCGGGTAATCGATCGGCCGACGATCGGGGCCGCGAGTCCGCGGATAGTTCATCGTTTGCCCGCCGGGCGTAGTCAACAACCGCTGTTGCGTCATCCGGTTGCCGTCGAAGATCTGCGTGGTTTCACGATTGAAGGTACGGCCCTGCGGCGTGGTGAAGCTGTGCTGCCGGGTCATCGTCCGGCCGTCGGGCCCGCGGGTGCGATCGAAGCTCATGGTCCGCCCACTCGGCGTGGTAACGCTATGATGGCGGGTTGTCATATCTCCTTCGCTCGTACGATAGTTCTCGACGATCGCGCCACGTTGCGCCACCCGGACAGCCGGCGGCGGGTAAGAGCGACCGTCCGGCGACACGAAATCGGCCCCACGCAACGGATTCTGGCGAACCGTGCTGGGAACGGCACGTCGGTTGACCGGTGGCCGGCTCGGGGGACGGTCAGCCGCTGTACTCGGCGGCGGCTGATAGCGTGCTTGCTGTGCCAGCGTTGCTGTCGCCGGAAAGAAGACCATGGCAACCAACGGACCGATGCCCGCGAGTTTGCCCACAGAAGACAAGTCGAAGAACCGCATGACGTGAGTTCCTTGTTACCGGAGTCGAGCAGAAAGTGCCTCAAGAAAAGAGCCGGATCGTAACGATCATCGACCATTGCGACAAGAGAACTTAGCTCAGCCGTCGGAAAAAGGCTGCATGGGAAGGCCAATCCGGATTCTTCGATGATCCGCTCTAACGGAACATCCCTCGGATCGCCTGCCATGCCCCCAACAGCAGGGCCATCAGAGCCAAACAGACAACCATGACCGCCGGCACGAACCAGCCTAATTCGAAAATCCGCCCCGACCAATCCCAGATGGGGGCCCAATAAACCACCGTGGCGACCGTGGCCAGGCAGAGAAACGGCCCGTAAGGGATCTCGCTATCGCGGATCAAAACCACTTGCACCAGCCCGACGACGAGTGCGGCGAACGGCGCCAGGAAGAAGATCACCAGCGAGGTTTGCCAGCCGAGAAACGCGCCGATCATGGCCATCAGGGTCACGTCGCCGAAGCCCATCGCCTCGCGCTTCAGCACGGCCGTGCCGATGATTCTGACCGCCCAGACAAGTCCCCCGGCGGCCGCCATGCCGACCAATGCGGTGAGCAGTCCGGCCCAGGGTTCTTTGCCGTACCACCATACGGCGGCAATCGCCAGCGAACCGACCACCGCCATGACCAAGATCCGGTACGAGGCCTTCTCTCGCATCACGCGCGCCATGCACAGTGCGAGTGCTCGGCGTCGGCCATGGCGAACGTACCATGTCCTGGGCAACAGCGCGGCGCACCATGGCGCCCAACAGGCCAGCCCGATAAGCAACGGCCACCCGCGCGGAAAACCGTCCAGCCCTTCGGGCCAAAGATTGGGGGAGGTCAGTTGCAAATAGGGCCAGACTTCGGGCCCGGGCCAGACTTTGTGTGCGAGCAGGGTCCAATTCTCCGGCAACAGGCTGGCCGGATAACAGGTCGCCAACAACAGGCCTGCCAGCACGCCCGGCACGGTGATCGCGTCGGGTATGATCTTCTCGTCTACGTCGATCACCGACGCGACAAGCATCAACAAGATCAGCAGGGCGTGGGCGAAGAACTGGGCATGAAGGATCGATTGGTAGGCCGGGTCCAGCAGTCGCGGCGCCTCGGGCGGAAGAAGGGCCTGACGGTCGATTTCCCACCAGTAGAGCGCGGCCAAGCCGAGCCCACAGAGCAGTTCAATCAACAGGGGCCGAATCCAGAAGCCGCGGCCGTGCAGCGACGCCTCACGTCGCAGCCCGAGCCATCCGAACAGCGGCAGCCGATCCGACCACCGCCGTGGCGAAGCACCGGCCGACGGCGCGGTCCAGGGGCCAATCGAACGGGGATGCCAGGCCAGCCGGTAGATCCCCAAGTTGGCCAGCCCGCCAAGGCACGCACCCAAGACGAACAGGACTGCCAAGCGGACGTCAAACGGGATGGTCAACCAAAGGTTCACGCGGAGGTTCCGGCGTCGGGGTTATCGGCAGCAGAGTTATCGGCATTTGGGGTCAGGCCGAGTCGCTCGAGGATCTCGGCCGTAAGCTGCTGGGGTGTCTTTTCCTCAGTATCGACCTCGAGGTCGGCCGTCTGGCGATAAATCGGCGCGCGTTGTTCGATCAGGTGGGAAATTTCGTCCAACGGGCCCCGATCGGTCAAGCTGGGTCGCCGGCCGGTGGTCGTCTCGTCGTCCGACATGCGTCGCAGCACCGTCTGAGGTTGGGCCACCAGCCACACGACCTTTCCGCCGGCTTGCATGGCCTGGCGGCTCTGCTGCCGCATGGGTGCCCCGCCGCCGGCCGCCAACACAAGCCGCTCTTTCCGGCACAAGTCGGCGATCACCTGGGCCTCGATATCGCGGAACACGGGTTCCCCGTCCTCGGCGAAGATCCTCGCGATCGACTTGCCGGCCCGCCGCTCGATCTCGACGTCCGCATCGACCCAGTTCCAACCAAGCCGCGCAGCCAGCAGCTTCGCCAGAGTCGTCTTGCCGGTGGCACGGTAGCCGATCAGGGTTAGGGACATGGCAGTAAGCAGTCAGTAGTGGGCGTTGCAAAGCCGCAAGCGGCGTTCATTGCGTTTTTGCCGCGGCGGTGGCTCGTTTGAGGACGTCGCGCATCAGGCCGGCGGGGCCTTCCTGGCCAGTGAACAACTGGAATTGCAGGCAGGCCTGGCGGACGAACATGTCCACGCCGGTCACGACCGTGCAATTTCGCTTTCGTGCGTTCTTGATGAGCATCGTGTTTTCCGGATTGTAGACGGCGTCGAAGACGACCATCGAAGGGCGTAGATGGTGTTTGGCGTAGGGCGTTTCGTCGACGTTGGGGTGCATTCCCACCGGCGTGCAGTTGATCAGCAAATCAGTCGAGACCGTGTGCCGCAACGACCATTCGATCGATCGGCAATCGAATCGCTTGGCCAACTCCGTGGCATGCTCGGCAACTCCGTCGGTCAACACGACTTTGACGTCACGCCGGATCAGCCCGTGAGCAATCGCCTTGCCCACTCCGCCGGCCCCCAACACCAGGGCCGTCTTCCCTTCGAAGGGATTCTCCGCCGAGCTTTGCCGCTTCAGGGCGTTCTCCAGACTGCTCATGGCGGCCCGATAGTCGGTGTTGTACCCGACTCGGGCGTCGCCGTCGAAGATGACGGTGTTGGCCGCCCCAATGCCACGCACCGCACCGTCGGCTTCGGTCAGTTTCTTCAGCACGGCTTCCTTGTGCGGGATGGTCACGCTCAGACCCTTGATCCCCAATCGCGGCGCCTCGTCGATAAACTGAGCCAGATCCTCGCGCGGCACCCGAAGCGGGACGTAGATCTTGTTCATGTCCAAATCAGCGAAGGCCGCATTGTGGATCAGCGGACTGAGGCTGTGCCCGACCGGATCGGCAATCACTCCATAGACTTCCGTCTCGGCCGTGATCCGGTTGTAATGAAAAACCTCGTTCATTTGCTCGAAGCTCAACTGCCCCGGCGCTAGGGATCGCTCGTGATGGAACGTGGCGTAGGTAAACGGCGCGCCGAAGCGTCCGGCCAGAATCCGCGTGGGAATGCCGATATCGCCCATGCAAATCCCGATCATCGGCACCTTGCTGTCGCGCGCCAACTGCAATACCCGCAGGTTGTCTTGCGGGTGGTTGGCCATGGTGCAGATCTTGATGATGTCGGGATCAAGCCGACTCATCCGCCGATGGATCACCCCCAAGTCGGTCGGCGTCTTGCGGAAATCGTGCATGCTGATGATCCGCTTCGTGGGGCCGAACCGCGGAACCGCGGCCGCGATGTCGTCCTCGATATCGACGTACTCCACGCCTTCGGCGATCGCCGT